>JAEEGL014410514.1_pt1 | contig 101369 bp, 112 predicted proteins | sample 9134231 | NCBI WGS metagenome assembly JAEEGL01 (sample SAMN16246548, study PRJNA631951) | gut metagenome | biome: gut microbiome; feature: rumen; material: fiber-attached | host: Bos | place: Iran: Karaj | collected 2018-10 | reverse complement strand
CTGCTTCATGGATATTAGGAGTAATTAAAAAAGATTTTTTCAATATATATTTTTTAAGATGTTTGGGAAAATCATTTGAAGTCAAATTGCTACCACTTTCACTAATCATCACAGGATCAACAATGGCTTTAAGATTATATTCGTTAATTTTTTTAGAAACCAGTTTTACAATGTTCTTGGAGTAAAGCATTCCAGTTTTAAAATATTTAATAGGATAAACATCCAATATTTGATTAATTTCATCTTCAATAACTTTTAAATCTAATTCCTGTATGTTAATCACACCAAAAGGATTTTGTGCAGTAATACACGTGACTACACAGTTAGCATAAATATTGTGTGCATGAAATGTTTTACAGTCCGCAAGTATTCCGGCACCACCGGATGGATCTAAACCAGCTATACTCATTGAACAGTTATCTTTCATTTTCTCTTTGTACATCTAATCTCTCCTTACCGTGACTACTTTTTACAACAATATTTATACTGCTTAAATATTCATAACTATAAGTTCCATTGCCATGTAATAGTAATTCCCCCAAATCTTCGGGAGTATTTATGTCTAATGAAACATAAAAAGATTCTATAATATTTATGGACATACCTAATTGATTAGCATAATTCAAATGTTTAAAATAACTCATTGGACCAAATTGTGTTTTAAAATCGTATTTTTCATTAAAACATAATAAATTGGTACCACCACCTTTAGATGGACAGATAACAAAATCATTTTTCATATTTTTTAGAGTTGAGATATGTTCCTGTTTTAATAGAGGTATATCCGAAGGCAATACTAAAATATCTTTATTAGGAAAATTAATTTTTACTTCATCAACGGCATCTGAAATAGCGTTATTCAGATAGTCATTTTCATGTTTCTTTTCTTTAACAAAATTTACGTTTAATTCTTTTCCAAAATTTTTTATATTTTCATCTTTACTTACTAAAACAATTTCATCAACTTCATTTTCAATCGTTGTGATGATATCTTTCAACATATATTTTAATAGTTGAATTCTTTCTTTTTCATTTAAAAACGGAGAAAGTCTTGTTTTAGATTCATTAAAACTAGATACAGGAATTATAGCAACTAAATCTTTCATATTAATATATTGTTTTAAAAACTTAAAAAAATTAATTGTTTAAGGGAGGTTATTAGAAGTATGAGTCTAATGTTGACTGTTTAGATTTATCAAGTTTATCATGGATAATTTTTTCCTTGGTTATATATTCTTCACGAATTTTATCATTCATATAATCTCTATCTTCACCAGAAATCATTTGAGAAAGAATATTCAAAGATTTTTTTGAAGGAATTATAAATTTCTTTATTTCCATGGATTTCCAAGCTTTGTTAAATTCATATTCGATCTTAAAATCATTTTCGGATAATAATTTTCTAATGTTTTCAACATTGTTTTCATTGATTGGCTGATAATAATTGTATAATCGTTCATCTCTAAAGATAGGATTCAAACCAACGATAAACTGTTTTAATTCATAATGAAGTTCTTGTTCAATATTATTTTTCAAAGCATTAAGATATGCTAGTGCTTTAAGAGAATCTTTATAAGCTTTATTGTCTCTTTTATCTATACTTATTTCCAAATGTTTATTTAGGAAGAGTTCTGTTACTTCAGTTATATCTCCCTTATTTTCATCTATAAATTTCTTAAATTCATAGTAATAGAAATTTTTTAAGAATTTGTTATAAAAATCAATGTCTTCATGACTATTAATAAATACAATTCCTTTTTCTGTAACATAATATTCTTTTTCAGGTAAAAAATTTGATGGAACATATTCTATAATCCGAGAAATTAGTTCAGATTTATTTCCAGTAACGGTTAAATTATTCCTTTTTAATATTTCTTTTAATTCATTCACGGTTAAATTATTTAAATAATTCTCTTTTTCTAATGAATTTAACTCATTGCTGATGTATCCATCTTTAATAACTAAATTTTTAATGAAATCTGCATTAAACTCGTAATCAATATTAATGATACTGTTTGTCAAATCAAAATTATTATTTTCATTAAAAATTCTTATAAAATCATATATTCCTACATTTAGATATGTTTTAATGTATTCCTGTTTATCAATGTCTTCTGTATTGTAAAGTATTGAATTTTTATAAGTTTCAATAGATGTATTTCCTTCGAAAATATCTTCATTGTATTTTTTATTAATATTTATTTGTTTAAGTTTTTCGAAGTCTATTTTTTCATCACTTTCAACATTTGAATCGTTATAATATGAATAATTTTTCCGTATATTCCTTAAAAAATCTTGTATTTCTTCATCATTATCTTTCAATGTATTTTTGATTTCTTCAATATATGAATCGTCAAGTTTTTCACGTTTTTCTGAACAGGAACGTTTTTTATCATCTTCAGGATAATAATTTGAAAGATATAGTATGTCCGAATTTTCCTCAGGAATAATTAAAAAACCACATAATTCTGAGTCATATAAATATGAAGTAAATATAAGATCATTTAAATCGCTTTCATCTGTTCCAAATATATTACTGATGGTATTTGATGGAATGTCTATTTTAATAGAACTGACTATTATTTTTTTATCAATAGTCTTAGCAAATCCATATTTTACAAGTAATTCCATAATGAAAAATGGGGGATAATATATGCTCAGTTCTTTTCCTTCTTCGAATATTTTATTTATTTCATCAAAAAATAAACCCTTTCCTCTAAACTCAGGTAAAATATAACTTGCAATTAAAGATAAGTTAGTAACACTGTTTGTTATGGTATAAGCAAAAAAACCAACTACTTTCTTTTTGAATACTATTTCCTTAAAATAAGTGCAATGGTTAACTTTTAATTTATAATTTGTTTCTTTAATGGAATTATATAGGTAAATATACTTACTTCTTAAAGTTTCTTCTATATCAACTGCATCCAGCATAGCATCTTCAGAAATAATTTTACCAATATTATCTTCCCGTATTATGCAATTATATTTAACCATGTTTAAAACCTATTATTCTTTTTATATTTTGGTACAAATAATTTTTTTGGAAGAATCAATATTTCACTTAATAAAAAATTTTAATAAATTTGTTTAATATATCTTATTAATGAGAAATTAAAATAAACTATTTTTATCATACTAACTAATTTAATAAAAAGATATGGTGAGGAAATGAAAAATTTTAGTGAATGGTTTCATAATATATTAGAAGATGCAGAATTGATGGATGCTAGATATCCAGTTAAAGGAATGAGTGTATGGTTACCAAGAGGGTTTAAAATTAGAAAATACTCCCTTGAATTACTGCAAAAATTACTTGATGAAGAACATGAAGAAACATTATTTCCAATGCTCATTCCTGAAAGTGAATTAGCAAAAGAAGCAATACATGTCAAAGGATTTGAAGAAGAAGTTTACTGGGTTACTAAAGGTGGATTAAGGGAATTAAATGAACAATTAGCTTTAAGACCTACTAGTGAAACAGCAATGTATCCTATGTTTTCATTGTGGGTACGTTCACATATGGATTTACCGATTAAAGTATACCAAACAGTTAATACTTTCAGGTATGAAACTAAGCATACAAGGCCATTAATCAGGGTTAGAGAAATTACAACTTTTAATGAATCACACACAGTACATGCAACTGAAGAAGAAGCAGAAGAACAAGTTAAAACAGGAATTGAAATTTATAAAGAATTTTTTGATTCACTTGGAATAGCTTATTCTATCAGTAAACGACCGGAATGGGATAAATTCCCTGGTTCAAAATATACTATGGCTTTTGATACAATTATGCCTGATGGAAAAACTTTACAAATAGGTACAGTACACAACCTTGGAACAACATTTGCAAAAACATTCGACATTCAATTTGAAAACGAGGAAGGAGAACATGAATATGCACATCAAACTTGCTATGGATTATCTGATCGTGTAATAGCATCATTAATTGCGGCACATGGTGATGAAAAAGGTCTTAAATTACCTCCTGTTGTAGCTCCTGAACAAGTTATTATTGTTCCGATTATATTTAAAGAAAAAGAAGAAATTGTACTTAATTTCACAGATAAACTGGAAGAATTATTAAAATCAAATGGCATACGTGCCAAACAAGATAAACGTGATATGAGACCGGGTAAAAAATATTATGAATGGGAACAAAGGGGAGTACCTTTAAGAATTGAAGTTGGTCCTAGAGATATTGAAAATGGTTCAATAGTTACAATAAGAAGAGATACCGGAAATAAAGAATTTATTGACTATGATGAAAACACTATTGTAGATACTGTAAATGATATTTTGGATGACATTTCAAAAGAGCTTAAGGCAGCCTCCAATAAATTCCAGGAAGAAAAAACGTTCCACGTTGAAAAACCAGAACAAATTAAGAAAACCATCAATAAAAAAGGTGGAATAATAACTTGTAACTGGTGTGGAAATACGGAATGTGGTAAAGACATGGAAGAAAAATATGATATTGATATTTTAGGAACACAGGAAGCTATAGTTGAAGGAAACTGTGTTCACTGTGGAGAAACTGCAAAACATAAAGTCCTAATTTCAAAAACTTATTAGTGATACTATGAATAATAAAGATAAGAAGAAAATAATGAGTTATGTTTGGATTGTTACAGATATTATCATACTGATTTGTGCCATACTTCTGTTAATGGAAGGTGGTACAACAAACATAATCATTTCCATAATTGGAATTCTTTTAGTTATTGTAGAACTATTCCTATATAAAACTGGGCGTTTGTTTAGATAACAACTTAAACACCTTCAAATTTTTTATTTTTTATATAAAAACTTTTTTATATTTTTTTAAACCTAATTATATATAGTCTTAATGATATATTGTGATGCTTATGGAAGTAAAAACAGATGTATTGGTTATAGGTGCAGGGCCTGCCGGTTCAATTGCAGCAAGAGAAGCTAGTAAAAACGGGGTTAAAACTTTAATAATTGATAAAAAATCAGAAATAGGTACTCCAAAACGTTGTGCAGAGGGTATTTTAAAATCAACATTGGATGAATTAGAAATTAAACCTGACAAAAGATGGATTACGAAAGAAATCACAGGTATTGAAATAGTAGCCCCCAATAATAAAAAATTAATTTTAGATCAAAACAATTTTGAACTACCAGATACGGGATACATACTTGAACGAAAAGTTTTTGATAAACATTTGGTGATGGATGCAATTAGGTATGGTTCCAAAGTTATGGTCAAAACCAAAGCTAATCAGATTGAAAGGATTGATGATGGTTTTTTAGTATATGCAAATAATCTTGGTAAAGAAATTAAAATTTTTACAAAAATAATTATTGCTGCTGATGGTCCTGAATCTAAAATTGGCAGAAAGGCTGGTTTGAAATCCAATACTATGTTGGATAATATGGCATCTTGTATACAATATGAAATGGTTAATGTTGAAATGGATGAATCAGAACATGTTAAAATACATATTGGTACAATTTGTCCTGGTGGTTACATTTGGATTTTTCCTAAAGGTGATGATATTGCTAATGTTGGATTGGGTGTATTAAAGTCACATACGGATAAAACAGCAAAATATCATTTGGATTCTTTTGTTCAAACGAACAGATATGTTTCAAATGCTCAGTGTATTGAAATGAATGTCGGTGGTGATCCAATAGGTGGCCTTTTAGACGATAGATATGCAGATAACATAATGATTATTGGTGATGCAGCAGGATTTGTGGATCCGTTAACAGGTGACGGTATTAGAACAGCTATGTTAAGTGGAAAGTATGCTGGAATTGTTGCAAGTAAATCAATAAAAATGAAAGATTATTCTAGAAATATATTAAAGGAATATTATGATTTAACAGAGGAAAAAATAGGTAAATCTTTCAATAAATTTAATAAAATTAAGGAATTCCTTTTAACATTAGATGATCAAAGTTTGAATAATATAATTGAAGAAATTTTAAAGACAGATTTTAATAGAATTAATTTAACAACTTTATTTAAAATAATTATTAAATCGTCTCCTAAATCGATTTTTAAATTAGGTAAATTGTTTTAAAAAAAGAATTGAGAATTAAATTTCTCCATTCTCTTTTCTATACCTATAATTATCAATGGCTGCTTGTAATGCATCAGCAGCTAGGTTAGAACAATGCATTTTAATTGGAGGAAGACCATCCAATTCCTCAGCAACATCGTTTCGGGTAATGTTATATGCTTCATCAACAGTCATTCCCACAGCCATTTCTGTAATCATACTACTGGTGGCTATTGCAGCACCACAACCAAATGTACTGAATTTTACATCTGTTAATACTTCATTTTCATCTACATCTATATAAATTGTCATTATGTCTCCACAAACAGGATTACCTACTGTTCCTTCACCACTTGCATTTTCAATAATCCCAGTATTTCTAGGATTCATGTAATGATCTTTTACTTTATCGCTATATTCTTCCATGTTATCACCATTAGTATCTGTCTAAATCTTCTTCATCAACTTCTTTTTCGAATAAGTCACCAATATATTTGTCATTTTTATTATCCCATAATGGTGATAATTTTCTTAGGTACGTTACAACTTCATCAATAGATTCTACAATATAATCTACATCTTCAATGTTGTTTTCAGGACCTATTGATAATCTTAAAGAACCATGTGATAATGCAGGTTTAATTCCTATTGCTGCTAGTACATGAGAACCTTTTAAATCATGTGTTGAACAGGCTGAACCTGTTGCTCCGTTTATTCCTTTTTTATCTAATCTTAAAATCAGTGATTCTCCTTCAATTCCTGAAAATCTGAAATGAATGTTGTTAGGTAACCTGTTTTCCATACTTCCATTTACATAGGAATCCTTAATATTGCTTGTTACTTTTTCCATTAATGCATCCCTAATTTCCTGGTTATGTTTCATACGTTCTTCTAAATGTATGTTTGCTAGTTCTGCAGCTTTTCCTAATCCAACAATTCCAGGTACATTTTCTGTTCCTGAACGTAATCCTTTTTCTTGACCTCCACCATGTATAAGTACTTCTAAAGTCACACCCTTTTTAATATATACTGCTCCAACACCTTTTGGTCCATTAATTTTATGTGCTGAAATTGATAGTAAATCAATATTCTGTTCAATTACATCTACAGGTATTTTTCCTGCACTTTGAACGGCATCTGAATGGAATAATATATTATTTGCTCTTGCAATTTCTCCAATTTCTTTTGTAGGTTGTATTGAACCAATTTCATTATTTGAATGCATTATGGTTATGAGGATTGTACTATCTTTTATCGCATTTTTAAGGTCCTCTAAATTAATTATTCCTGATTCATCAACAGGTAAATATGTTACTTCGAAACCGAATTTTTCCAAGAATTTACATGTTTCTAAAACAGCTGGGTGTTCTATGGTTGTAGTAATTATATGATTTTTAGGATTTTCTTCTGTGGCTTTTTGTATTTCTTTTAATGCTACTCCTTTAATAATCATATTATCTGATTCAGAACCACCACTAGTAAATGTAATTTCATTTGGGTCTGCATTAATTAAATCTGCTACTTGTTTTCTTGCTTTATCAACTGCTTTTTTTGCTTCTACTCCTAATGTGTATAATGTTGATGCATTTCCAAATTCTTTATTAAAATAAGGTAACATTTCTTCTAATACTTCTGGGTCAACAGGGGATGTTGCTGAGTTATCCATATAAATTAATTTTTCTGACATTTTTTTCCCTTCTTAATAAATTTATAATAATTATTTTTTTTAACGTTGTTATATCACAATGTTATATTTAATATAGGTTATATTTAAATGTTTATAACAATGTTATTTTTTTATATAAACTTACTCTTTTAAATTATAAAAAAAATAAAAAACTTAATAAAACTTATTATTAACATTATCCAAACCAATTAATATAGTTAAATCTATAATAATATATTAAATTTAGGAGCTGTAATTAATATGTCTAATCAAAAGATTATAGGAATAATTATAGCAGTTGTAGTTTTACTTTTAGTAGCATTCTTTGCTTTTAACTCATTGACAAATAATTCTGAAACAGTACACATTGGGTACTTACCATCAGATCATGATGCAGCATTATTTGTAGCGGATGCTTCTGGAATGTATAAAGACGCTGGTATAAATGTAGAATTACATGAATATAATAATGGTGGAGATTTAATGAGTGCAATGGCAAGTGGTGATCTTGACGTTGGTTATGTTGGTATAGCACCCGTAGTTTCTTCAATTTCTAAAGGAGTTCCTGCAAAAATTGTTGCCGGAGCTCAAAATGAGGGAAGTGGTTTATTATCTCATGACTCATCAATTACTTCTGTTGCAGATTTAAAAGGAAAAACTATTGCAACACCTGGAGAAGCATCAATTCAAAGTGTTTTACTTAAATATGACTTGAAAAAAAATGGAATGAGTACTTCCGATGTAAAAAGTCCGGGTATGAAAGTGGCATCAATGAATGATGCTTTAAAAACTGGTAGTATTGATGCAATGTTAACTTATGAACCATTTGTTTCAATTTCTGAAAAATCTAACAATCAACACATTGTTGAAAGATCTGGGGATATTATTCCTAATCATCCATGTTGTGTAGTTGTTATGAGTGATAAATTCCTTGCAGATCATCATGATCAAGCTCAAAAAATTGTAGAAATACACAAAGAAGCTACACAAAAGATTATAGATAATCCGGAAGGAATTATTCAATATTTACCATCTAATATAGTTTCAAATGAAACAGTTGAAAAAGAAAGTTTATCTCATATTAAATGGGTAACTGAAATGGATGATGCATATAAGAATAATGTAAATAATTTCTTAAGTATAGAAAAAGATTTAGGAATAATTAATCAAACTTTAGATGATTCTAAATTATATGCAGATATATAAAATATTTCTATTATTAAAAACAAAATTAATAATTAACGATTTATTGAGATGAATTAATGACAGAAATTAAATTATATGATAAACTTGATGTATTAATATTGCCTGTAATATTAATCATAATTTGGTATATTATATGTGATTTACTGATGTTAATTCCTAGTTATATGTTTCCAGGACCAATAGAAGTAGTAAATTCATTTATTAATCTATTGGTCTCCGGAAAATTATTGAAAGATATAATAGATACTTTATATAAAGTATTCCTTGGTTTATTTTTAGCAGCAGTTGTTGGTATATCCTTAGGAATAATTTTGGGATGGTCAAGAAGATTGGAAAGGTTATGTTCTTTAATCATAAGTGTTTTAAGACCAATTCCTCCTATTGCGTGGATACCTTTTTCTATTCTATGGTTTGGAATAGGTACAGCACCTGCCGTATTTATTATTTTTTTAGGTTGTGTATTTCCAATATTGGTATCAACCATTGATGGAGTACATAGAACTAGGGGTGTATTGATTGAAGCAGCCCAATCATTTGGGGTTTCAAATCTACAGATGTTAACTGAAGTAATATTACCTGCAACAGTTCCGTATATTGTTTCTGGATTGAAAGTAGGTATAGGTATTGCATTAATGTGTACTATTGCTGGTGAAATGATAGGTTCTAGTTCTGGAATAGGATATAGAATATTAACTTCTACAAGTCTTTTTGATACTGGTTCTACAGTAGTTGGAATGTTAGTTATCGGAGTTATAGGAATAATATTTGATTATATTTTCACAAAAATTCAAGAACAAATATTCTGGTAAGGTGAGAAGATGACATTTGAAATTGAAAACGTATCAAAAAGTTATATTTCCAAGAACGGCAAAGAAAAAATTGTTGCATTGGAAAATATTAATCTTACTATTGAAACAGGTAAATTTGTTTGTTTTGTAGGACCTTCAGGTTGTGGTAAAACAACATTGCTTCGATTGATGGAAGGATTCGAATTTCCTGATGAAGGTACAGTTAAAGATGATGGTGAATTAGTTACAAAGCCATCTAGAGAAAGGGGATTTATTTTCCAGGATTATTCTTTATTCCCATGGTTGAATGTACTTGATAATGTTATATTCGGATTAAATATTGCAGGAAAACCAGTTGAAGAAAGTAAAGAAAAAGCTTATAAATATTTGGATGCTGTTGGTTTAAGAGATTTTGCTACAAAATATCCTCATGAATTATCGGGGGGAATGAAACAAAGGGTAGCAATTATTAGATCAATAATTAATGAATCAAAAACTTTGTTAATGGATGAACCATTTAGTGCATTAGATGTTCAAACTAAACATAAACTTGAAGAACAATTAGTTAGTAACTGGAGACGTAATGATAGAACAATAATTTTTGTTACACACGATGTGGAAGAAGCAGCATTTTTGTCTGATGAAATTGTTGTATTTTCAAGAAGACCTGGTAGAATAAAAAAAGTTTATAAAAATGATTTACCTCGTCCAAGAGATAGGTCAACTTATGAGTTCCAGGATTTTGTTAATGAAGTTACTGATCAAATAGATGAATCAGAAGATGATTGATTCATCATTTTTTTTATTTTATTTTTAATTATCTATTTCTGTGATTAACTGAATAATTTTTGCAGTTTCAATACCTGTCATACCCATAGTTTTTAATGCTTTAATTGCTGAAGAAGTTAAATTTAAATTGGAAACAACAAGGTTTTCTGTAACAAGTTTTCTAAATTCATCATACTTCTTATTATCATTAAATAAAACTCTTAAATCATATGCTATAGGTCTTAATTTTTCATCTAAAATATATGCTAAATCTTCTATAGCTTTATCATTTTCTTCGACCATATTTTTTTGTAAAGTTCTACCTATATCATTTTGTGTAAAACTTTTTTCTAATTCTTCTAGTATTAATTCATCAATTACTTCATTATCTTTGTAATTATTTTTTAAATGTTTATTTCTTTTATTTGTTTTAATAAAATCTTTATAAAAATTGTTAATTAATACTGGGTTATGGTCAAATAGATCATCAACAGTGTTGATTAGTACTGTGCTGGCATATTTTTTTATATTCTTTTCGTTAATCATAATAATACCTATAAAATCATCTCTAATATTATTATGATTTTTATCTTTAATAGTATTTTAGAACAGAAAATTAATAAAAATAGTTCAGAAAAGGGGTTTAAGAAAGTAATAATTAAATTATTACATTTATTTATGCTTCTACTTTTAAGTAATCGTATAAGTATACAGCGAAGATTGCTCCGATAATTGGTGCAATTAAGTATACTGGGAATAATTCCCAAGGTGCTGCGTTACCTGCTACAGTGTTCATAAGCATAGGTGCGAATACCCTTGAAGGGTTAATACCACAACCACTGAAACCACCGATAGCTACGATGATACCAGCTAATACTAAACCGATACTTAATGCTGCATCTTTAGCTTGGCCGTCAACAGCAGCTGCCATAATACAGTACATTAATAATGCTGTACCTAAGAATTCGATAATGAAAATTCCTACCATTCCAATTCCTGCTACATCACCAACAGATCCTAAAGCACCTATTGCTGAAGCATCTGGTCCTCCAACGAAAAGTAATACTGCAGATGCAATGATTGAACCTACAAATTGAGCAATTATGTAAGTTGGTAAGTCAGATGTAGGGAATTTTTTACCAGCCCATAAACCTATAGTTACAGCTGGGTTAAAGTGTGCACCAGATACTGGACCCAATGCATAAATTGCTACTGTTAAAGCTAAACCGAATGCTAATCCGATTGCTACCCAATCAGCCATTGTGATTGCTGCTACTTTAAGACCACCGTTTACTAGTAATACTAATACAACTGAAGCTGTACCGAAGAATACTAATATAAATGATCCAATTAATTCTGCTAAAAATTTTTGAATTGTACTTGCCATTTTATTAGCCTCCAAATTTAAAAATCTAAGAAACACAAACTTTTGGTAATGTTTACGATTAAATAATATTTCAAAAATATTATGTACAGTATTGTATCAATCAATTTTGTATTTTGATTTCGTATAGTTATGTGTACATCGAAACATATTCAATAATTTGTGCTTTCTCTACTTCAAACTTTTATTTAAAGGACTATTTAAATTATAGTTTGATTTTTTTAATTTTGCTTTAATTGAATTATAAAATTTTTATTATTTTGAATATATTATTATTTTTACTTGATTTTTTTTAATATTTTATTTATTTTGTTAGATTTGTATGAAAATTTTTAGTTATACCAAAATTTATTGTTCAAAACTTATTTATAGGAGTATTATCAAAGTTTAATTATTACTAATTTTGTATTTTCAAATAAGATTTTATAGTTTATTATAACATAGTTTCTATGAAAAGTTTTACAATAGATTTATTTCAATATGTTGAATCAATGTTATATGATTATTAAGCAGTTAATTTCTTTGATTAATTTTCTTTTTTAAATATTTTTTAAAATAAAATAGATTAATAATGAAGAAAAATATAAATATTAATAATATTTTTTTAATTAATTATTTATTTTGTTATGGTAGGATAATTAAAATGGATTTTAGAAATGTTCAGTTACCACGAGAAATACATACAGGGCCTGGCGTTATTGTTGAAATAGGGGATGTATGTGATAATTTATTATCTGGTAAAGATATTACATTAGTTACAGGTAATACAACTAAAAAAATAGCTGGAAATCAAGTAATTGAAATATTAGAAGAAAAAAAATATAATATTTCAGTTATAATAGTTTCTTCAGCAACAGATGATTCCGTTGAACAAGTAACTAATCTTTCAAAGAATTCTGATGCTATTTTGGCTGTAGGTGGGGGAAAAGTAAATGATGTTGCTAAGGTAGCATCAACAAATAATAACATACCTCTCATTAGCATCCCAACTACTGCTGCACATGATGGATTAGTATCTCCTCGTGCTTCTATAAAAAATGATCATGATAATGTTTCCAAAGAGGTTAATGCTCCTTTTGCATTGGTTGCTGATACTCAAATAATATCTAATGCACCTTATAAATTCACTGCTTCAGGTTTTGCTGATATTATTTCTAATTTAACGGCTGTTGAAGATTGGAAATTGGCTTATAAATTGATAAATGAGCCTTTCAGTGATTCAGCTGCAGCTTTATCATTAATGACTGCAAATTTGTTAATTGAGCAAGCTAATAATATTAGGCCTAGGCATCCGGAAAGCGCAGGGATAGTTGTTAAAGGTTTAATAAGTAGTGGTATGGCAATCAGTATAGCTAGAAGTAGTCGACCTGCAAGTGGTTCAGAACATAAATTTAGTCATGCTTTGGATAAAATAGCACCTAAACCTGCATTACATGGTGAACAATGTGGTGTAGGTACTATAATGATGATGTACTTACAAGGTGGGGATTGGAAAAAAGTTAAATCTGTATTAAAAGAAGTAAATGCTCCAACCACAGCAAAAGAGTTAAAAATTAAAGATGATTATATTATTAAAGCATTAACACAAGCCCATAATATTAGAAAAGGTAGATATACTATTCTGGGTGATAGAGGTTTAACTGAAGAAGCAGCTTTAAATATTGCTTTGAAAACTGGAGTAATTAAATAATAATGGAGAAATTTTATGATAACGTTGATAGGAACTAGTTTAGCTAAAAATGGATTAGTTTTCACATTTAATGGTGGTTCAACTAAATGTGAATCTTGTAGATTTAAAAGAACTTGTTTAAACCTTGAGGAAGGAAGAAAATATGTTATTACCAATGTTAAACGAGTAACTCATAAATGTCCTTTACATAAAGACGGAACAGTTCAAACTGTTGAAGTAGAACCTGCAACAATAAGAACTGTTGTAGAAACTAAAAAGGCATATAAAGGATCAACAATAATATTCAGAATTCCTGAATGTATGGGTGATTGTGAAAATTATGATATTTGTCATCCTGAAGGATTATACAATGACGACAAATGTCAAATTGAAGAAATTGGTCCAGAATTGGTTTGTAAAAATGGAAAAAATTTAACTGAAGTAATATTGAGTCATTAGGTGTAATTATGGTTGATAGTAATATTTTAAAAGAAAATGTTGGTAAAGAAGCATCCAAATTAATTAAAGATGGACAAGTTGTTGGTTTAGGTACTGGTTCTACTACTCATCATTTCATCAGATATTTGGGAGAAAGAGTAAAAAATGAAGGATTAGATATCTTAGGTATTCCAACCTCTTTCCAATCTTTAATTCTTGCAAGAGAATCTGGAATTAAAGTTACTACTTTAGATGAATATGACATTGATATTTCTGTAGATGGTGCAGATGAAGTTAGCCCTAGTTTAGATTTAATAAAAGGTGGTGGAGCAGCACATACTATTGAAAAATTAGTAGATAGTTCTGCAGATGAATTTGTAGTAATAGTTGATGATAGTAAAATGGTTGATGAATTAGGTGCATTCCCTGTTCCTATTGAAATAATTCCTGAATCATTAAGATTAGTAAAAAATGCTGTTTTAGAAATGGGTGGAGTTCCTGAATTAAGAATGGGAATTCAAAAAGATGGGCCTGTTATAACAGATAATGGAAATTTTGTTTTAGATACAAAATTTGATTCTATAGAAAATCCTTATGAATTAGAAATTGAATTAAATACAATACCAGGTGTATTGGAAAATGGAATTTTTGCTGGAATTACAGACAAAGTAATTGTTGGTAAAGAATCTGGAATAGAAGTAATTGAAAAATAATCGGTGATATTATGAAACAGTGTATGGATACAGACAATTTACATAGACGTTTAAGAAAAATAGAAGGTCAAGTTGCAGCAATTGATCGTATGATTGAAGAGGATATTCCTTGTGAAAATGTTCTAATGCAAGTAAATGCAGCTAAATCTGCATTAAATAAAGTGGGCAGCATAATTCTTGAAGGGCATATGAACCATTGCGTTAAAGATGCAATTGATAAAGGAGATAGTTCTGAAGCGATTCAAGATTTATCTAAAATTATTGATTATTACTCCAGAATTTAATTTTCAATTATTTTTTACTACTTTTAAATCTTTTTTTTATATATTTATCACTACATTTATATACTTCTGATTCCTATTATTATATACCCAAAGGGGTATAGGTATTAATATATAACAATGTTATATTTTTTACTATAATTAAATTTGTAGGTGATAAAAATGAACATGATTAAAAAAGCACAAAGTTTCATCGTAAATTTATCAGGATGTTTATTTATGTTATTGGTTATGTTTTATTTAAATTACTATGAATTCAATCCAATTTATAAACCAATTTACGATTAAATATTATTATTAAATTACTATTCACGATAATTTTAAGGGGAAAAAGAATTAATTTTATTCTTTATATAATCCTCTTAACAATTTAATTTCTTCTTTATAACCTTCAACATCATTAGGAGTTTCTAAATAAAAAGGAAGGTTTCTAAATGATTTATGGTTTATAATATTGGAAATAGCATCTAAACCTAACTCACCTAAGCCTATTTTTTCATGCCTGTCTTTATGACTATTTAATCCATATTTACTATCATTTAAATGGATTGCTTTTAATCTATCTAAACCAATTACATTGTCAAATTCATCAATAACTTGATCTAAATTATTTTTGATATCATAACCTGCATCATAAACATGGCATGTATCCAAACATACTCCTATTTTTTCATCTAGTTCAACTTTTTCAATAATCATTTCTAATTCTTCAAAAGTTCTACCAATTTCAGTACCTTTACCTGCCATTGTTTCAAGTAAGATTGTTGTTTTTTGATTTTCATCAATTAATTTATTTAAAGAACAGCTAATTAATTCAACACCTTTTTCAACACCTTGTCCCACATGACTTCCTGGATGAAAATTATATAAATTATTGGGTAGTTGTGATAACCTTTTTAAGTCATCTTCAAAAATTTCATAAGCATTGTTTCTAGTTTTTTCTGATTTTGAAGCTAAGTTAATTACATAAGGTGCATGGGCTAAAATTACATTAATATTGGAATTACTCATCAATTCTTCAAAGTTTGCAATGTCTTCAGGGTTTAATGCTTTTGCTTTTCCACCTCGAGGGCTACGTGGAAAAAATTGAAAAGTATTTGCATTTATACTGAGAGCTTCCCGACCTATGTTCTCAAAACCTTTATTTATTGATAAATGAGCGCCAATTGTAAACATTATTTATTCTCCAAAATATTTTCATTATAATAATCTATTAAAATATTAATATTATTAATTATATAATTGTATATATTATTGTTTTAGGGGAAGATTATGGAAACAAAAAAAATATTAGTTACTGGAGGATCAGGATTCATCGGTACAAATCTTGTAAATGAATTACGTAGCAGAGGACATGAAGTAATCGCAGCAGATTTATTAAATAATGATCGTGAAGATTATGTTCGTACAGATGTTCGATATTATAGACAATTAGAAAGAACTTTTGAAGAAACAGGTCCTTTTGATTATGTATATCATTTAGCAGCAGAATATGGAAGATGGAACGGAGAAGCATATTATGAAAATCTATGGCAGACTAATGTAATAGGTACAAAAAATATGCTTAGATTACAAGAAAAAAATGATTTTAGGATGATATTTTTCTCTTCTGCAGAAGTATATGGAGATTATACTGGAAAAATGTCTGAAGATGTAATGGAAAATAATCCTATAAAAGATACTTATCAAATGAATGATTATGCTATTAGTAAATGGGATGGAGAATTAATGTGTATGAATTCTGCAAAGATGTTTGGAACAGAAACAGTAAGAGTTCGTCCAGTAAACTGTTATGGTCCTGGAGAAAGATACACACCTTATAGAGGTTTTATTCCTAAATTCATCTACTTGGCATTACACAACAAACCTTATACAGTATTCAAAGGACATAAAAGAATAATTGATTATGTTGGAGATACAGCACGAACATTTGCTAATATAGTTGATAATTTCATACCTGGTGAAGCATATAATATTGGTGGAAATCAAGATTGGGAAATGGATATTAAAGATTATTCGGATTTAGTATTAGATGCAGTAGGTTGTGATGATAGTTTAGTTACTTATGAAGAAGCTGAACCTTTTACAACTAAAGTAAAAACAATTGATTTTTCAAAATCTATACGTGATTTAAAACATGATCCAAAAGTCAAACCTAAAGAAGGTATCCAAAAAACAGTAGATTGGATGAAATGGTATTATAGATTAGATTAATCCTTTTTTTCTTTTAATATTTTTTCAAGAACTATTTTTTTTATTTTTTACGTATTACAATAATTATAATAGATTTAATTAATAAAGATACTTGTATGATAAAATAATAATATTATTTTTATTATTTATTTGGAGTAGAGAATATGACTAATGTGGCTATTTTATTACCGGCATATAATGAAGAAGTAGCAATAGCTAGTATGATATTATTATCTTCTAAATATGCTAATGAAGTAATAGTAATAGATGATGGTAGTACAGATAGAACTAAAGAAGTCTCTGAATTAGCGGGTGCTACAGTTTTAAGTCATAAATTCAACAAAGGTAAAGGTGTTGCTTTAAAAACTGGCTTTGAATATGCTAAAAACTTTGATATTATAGTTACAATAGATGCTGACGGTCAACATAATCCTTCTGAAATTCCTTTATTAATTAAACCAATTGAAGATGGAGTTGCTGACTTAGTAAATGGAAGTCGTTATATAAATAATCAAGATACGTCAACGCCTACATATCGAAGGATAGGTCAAACAGTTTTAGATACTGCAACAAATGTTGCTTCAGGGGTAAAATTAACAGATTCACAAAGTGGTTTCAGAGCTTTTTCTTCAAAATGTTTCAATTGTTTTAATTTTAATCCTGAAGGTTTTGGTATAGAAAGTGATATGTTAATTGAGGCATCCAATAATAATTTAATAATCAAAGAAGTTCCAATCACAGTCCGATATGATGTAAATACAACTACTGCTAATCCAGTTATTCAAGGAGTAAGTGTTCTTTTAAGAGTTCTGGAATTAATGAGATTTAATAGACCTTTATACTTCTATGGAATAAGTGGTGCTATTATAACCTTCTTTGGTATTTTAATATATTTATCTATAAATGCAACAAGCCTTGCAGGAAATCTTTATTTAAATGCAGTTGGAATATTTGTAATCTTGATGGGAATAGTTTTAATATTATCAGGTGTCTTAACTGATTATTTAAATCGATTTAAACATTAATTTACTGTCATTAAACTACTATTAAAAAAAAATATATTATTTATAAAATAAATACTAATCTATAGTAACCTAAAAAACAATGGAGAATTTATATGAATTTTGAAGATTATAAAGGTAAAGTAATATTTATTGGTGCTGGTCCTGGTGACCCTGAATTGATTACAGTAAAAGGTGCTGAAGCAATTAAAAATTCAGATGTAATCATTTATGCTGGTTCTTTAGTTAATCCTGCCGTGTTGGATATTGCAAAAGATGATGCAGATATTTATGACAGTGCCGAAATGAATTTGGATGAAATTATTGATGTAATTAAAAAAGCACATGAAGAAAATAAGATTATTGCACGTGTTCACACTGGAGATCCTGCAATATATGGTGCTATAGCTGAACAAATTAATCAATTAAAAGAATTGGATATTGGTTATACTATAATTCCGGGAGTAAGTAGTTTATTTGGAACAGCAGCAGCTTTAGAATCACAGTTAACATTGCCTGAAGTTTCACAAACTATTATTATCACAAGACCTGAAGGTAGAACACCTAAACCATCCAAAGAAGCTTTATGCAAATTGGCAGAACATAATGCAACAATGTGTATCTTTTTAGGAATTCACATGATTGATGATGTTGTTACAGAATTATTAAAAGAATATAGGGAAGATACTCCAGTAGCAGTTGTTAAAAAAGCTACATGGCCTGATCAGGAAATTGTTCGTGGAAATTTAACTAATATTGCTCAAAAAGTACATGATGCAGGATTTACAAAAACAGCTATGATTGTTGTAGGTGATGTTTTAGATCAACAAAGTGGAGAACAATCAAAACTTTATGATCCAAAATTTGCACATATGTACAGAGATGCTGAATAAGCATCTTATACTTTTTTTTATAAAAAAAACTAAAAAAAGAACATTATATAACCCTATTTGAATTCAAGTTAATTTAGTATCCATTTTTAGAAAATAAAAAAAAGTGGATGGCACGATCTAATTCGTACCTTTATTGTAATCTATTTTTTGTTAAATTTTTAGGATAGTTGTTACTTTTCCTGCTTTATATATTCCATTTTCTCCGGATATTATTAGTAACTCATACATTCCAGGCCTTAATGTTGTAGTAAATGAGATGTCAATCTTACCATTTGTACTGTTAACACCACTTAAAACTGTTTTACCATTGATTTTAATGGCCATTTTTGTACTGGTAACAAGTAATAATCCTGTTTCATAAGTAATGGTTGCCTTGATGCTTGTTTTATTGTTATTTGTTGTTATGCTCTCAACGTTTATGTTTACTTCTTTATTCTCTAAGGTTAATGTTCCGTTTGTTTCGGTACGTTCATAGTTGTTTCCACCATATACTGCTGTTAGTGTATATGTTTTTGCAGAATATTTCGTAGTGATTATGTAGTCCAGTACTGCTTTGCCATCGATAACTTGTGCATATAGTACTTCTCCGTTTTCACCTTTTAGTGTTTTGCCGTTTAATTTGAATACTACTTTTCCACCGGTTATACTTGTACCGGTTGTATCTGTTATTTTTGCTCTTAGTGTAATTGTTTGTCCTGATTTGGCCGTAATGTCTGTTTTATCCAAGGTTATTCTTGCAATACCTTCGGTAATGTCTAAAACATCTGATGCGGTTGTTCGTGTGGATGTGTAGTTTTCGTTTCCGCCGTATACTACCTGAAGGTAGCTTGTGTCTTTGAACCATACGCTTTGTACTTTATAGGATATGGATGCCATTCCGTCATTTACCATTGCGTAGATTACATTGTTGTTTTCGTCCCTTAGTGTTATTCCGTTTACTTTGAATATTGCTTTTCCACCTGTTACAGGTGTATTATTCTCATCAATGATGTTGGCTGAGAGATTAACTATATTACCTACGCTGGACTTGATGGGGTTAATTGTAATTGTTGTTTTTAGTGGAATTTTATTTAACAGTTCATTAATTGTGTCATTTAAGTCGTTGATTTTTTTTTCTGCAACTATTAGTTGTTGTGTTAAATCATTTATAGTATCCTGTAGATTTTTGTTTTTATTGTTTAGTTTGTTGATTAGGTTATTGGCTTGTGATAACTGATTGATTAAGTTATTGATTTTGTTTTTTGATTCATACAGTTGATTAGTCAAGTTATAAATCTGGCTATTGGTTTCATTTATTTTTTCTGTTAGATTCGTTATGGTTTCTTTCAGTTCTGATATTTTCTTATCATAATCAATTTCTACTGTAAATTCAATTCTAACATCTGATGACTTATATCCATCTGTTTCATTGTAGTGAACGTTTATTGTGTAGTCTCCAGGTGTTAGAGTGTTGTCTATGAGCACGCTACTTGTGGTATTCTTGTTGATATCACCTGTTACTTTGATGCCCGAATCTTCTATTATGGAATGATTAACTGCATCGATAACTGTGATATTAATTTGCAAATTACCTTCTGTGTTGTTAAGTATGTCATAGATTATAGTGGTGTTTCTCTGTTTGATAATGTTTAATGTGAATTCAGTTGAACTAGGAATTACATAGTCACTATAGTATGTAACATTTATTGTGTATGATGAGTCTAAGTTATCGTAGATGTTTTCCAGTACTTCGGCCAATGTTGCTGTTTGAAGTGTGTATCCGTCTTTAACATTATGACATGTAAACAGTTCATCGTATTTATCAACATCTTTTACACATACGTAAATTGTTCCTGGTTCTTCAATTTCATCATTAATAAATAGCTGTACCATATTTTTTATGCCGTCATAGTAGTCATAAGACTTCTTGTCTGTTGTAATTTCTGAATCACCTGTTATTGTAAAGGTTACTGTGTTTGATTGACTGTTACAACTAGTAAAGTAAACATTGTATTTTCCTGGTTTCAGGTGTGTTAAATTGTATGCTTCATACTTTCTGATAACCTTTTCTTCACCATTAATGTTCAATGTTATATCTTCAATTCCCTCTGAAAAGTCTTCATAATCATTAGGATTACTGAGTTTTATAGTAAAGTTTAGTTCTATGTTTTCACAATATGTAAATGATTTCTTATCATCTTTAACAGATAATTTTATCTCACTAAGATTAATGTCAGTAGAATAATAATGATTAGTAGCAAAGAGTCCATTCCAAATTCCATTTAACCATATTGTTTCTTTGTTATCTGCAGTGTTTTCAATGAAATTATTATCTGTGGCATTTAAAAACCCCATAGTATTTATTGCACCACCTGTGTTTGCATGGTTTTGTGTGAAATTAGAATTAACTATATCAATATAATATTGTTCTTCTGGGTTGTGTATTGCTCCTCCATATTTTTTTGCATTGTTGTGTGTGAAGTTGGAGTTGTTTACAGTTAAATGACCATCATTGTTGTGTATTGCTCCTCCATTGGTTGCGTTGTTGTATGTGAGGTTGGAGTTGTTTATCGTTAAAGGACCATAATCATTACGTATTGCTCCCCCATATGAGGCTGTGTTGTGTGTGAGTGTGGAATTTATTATGGTTAAATTTCCCTTGTTATATATCGCACCTCCAGATCCACCAGCTTTTGCAGTATTTTTAGTAAAATTGTTATATGTTAAGTTACCTCTTGTATTTTCGGTGTTGTATAGTGCAGCACCGTAACTTGCATTATTTTTTGTGAAATTAGAAACAGACACATTATAATAAGCAACAAATGAAGTACCATTGTTGCATATTGCTCCACCATAAACTGCTTGGTTACATTCAAACAGGGAATTGTTCATTACAGTTAAAGTACCATGGTAGTTGTGTATTGCTCCTCCATTGGTTGCGTTGTTGTTTGTGTAGTTGGAGTTGCTTACAGTTAAACTACCCCAGTTGTATATTGCTCCCCCATATGAGGCTGTGTTGTGTGTGAGTATGGAGTTGCTTACAGTTAAATTACCTTCCACGTTGATTATTGCTCCCCCATATGAGGCTATGTTGTGTGTGAGTGTGGAATTTATTATGGTTAAATTTCCACTGTTGTATATTGCACCTCCAAATCCACCATTTTCTTTGGCATCTTTTATGATGATGTTTTTTAGAACTAGTGAAGAGCCACTGTTGATATAAAATACCCGTTTCTGGTTTCCATTTATTGTCTGTCCGTTTCCGTCAATGGTCAGTATCATATTAGTGCCTTCCCATCTGATTATACCATTATTTGTATATGTGTCTTCGTTTAATTTGATTGTTGTATCTCCTGATTCAGATGTTAGAGCAGTAATGTTTCCACTTAGTTCATCCCATGAGGATACTGTTATCAGATTGTCCTTTTTAATATTAGACTTAGCAATATTACTTTTTTGGATAGTTTTTGTTGTACTTTCAGCTGTCTTTACTTCCTCTATATTTTCCTGTATTATTGTATCGCTTTCTGATATTGTAGTTGTATCTTTTACTATCATTGTTGCATCATTTATGTCTGTTACGTTGTTATTTGATGCTTCAGTTGCGTATGATATTCCCATTAGTACTACAATCAGTGCTGCAAAGAGTAGTGCCTTTTTAATTTTTGTCATTTTTATCCTCTTTTTTTCCTCCCTTTAACTTTTATATTATTATATTAGAAAATGTTGAATATTTAACAGTTATTAATACTAAAACCAAAATCCCTTATTTTATCGTAACTGACTATTTTCCATATTATTAGTATCTTATCAAAATTTTATGTCATAGTATTCTGAAATTCATTTATTAAATGATTTATTATTGATTATTTCATAAAATAATGTTTTAAATATTTTTATTATCTAATGTATTATAATTGGAATAAATAGTATTCTTTTTATTGTTTCCATACCTCTTCTATAGGATTTAGTTGAACTGTATGGTTAAAATAATATTCAATCCCATTTTATAAAGTATAATTTTTTGATAGCGTTACTTTCTTATTTTATTAATTTTTTCATAAAAATAGTATTGGATTTTAAAAATACATTTGTATTTTAGTTTATATTAGTAAAAAGATTTAATGTATGCTAATATTTATATAAAATTAGTTACATGTATTATATTGTTATTAAAATGAAATATCATTTATATTTTAGTAAATAAGACTCTAATTTTGGTATGAATACAAAATAAATATTAAATCATTTTATCCAAAAAAAAGTAATACAAAATAACAAAAAAAATAATTATGTCTGACACTCAATATTTAAAAAAAGAATATTTAAAGGAGATTAATTTACTTTCTACTCAGAAATGTAAGTTTTTATACTATTTTTTACATACTAATACTCATGACAACACAAACACAAAATAATAATATAGAAACAATATATAAAAACCAACTCTTCAAAGAGTTTTGCATGATAAGAAACCTCAAAAAAAGCAGTCAAAAATCATACGCAGTAGTACTAAACAATTACACACAAATACAACAAACAAACATAGACGAACTAATCAGAGAAGCAGATGATGAAGAAGAACAGGGAATACGCATAAGCAAAAGAAAAATAAAAACAAGACTAATCAACTACAAAATGAAACTACAAGAACAAAAACTAAGCGACAGAACAATCAACGACAGAATCACAAAAATAAGAACATTCTACGCACAATTCGACATAACACCCCCAAAAATAACACGAAACAAAGTCAAAGTAATAGAAACATACCAACACATAATAAAACCTAAACAAATACGAAAAGCAGTACAAACAAGTAAAAACAATAAAACACGGGCAATAATACTCTTCATGGCAAGCAGTGGAACCGCAGCACAAGAAACAAGTAACATAACAATACAAGACTTCATAGATGCAACCAGGGAATACCATCAAGAAACCAAAATAGAACAAGTCATATATGCATTAAAACATAGAGACGATATAATACCCACATGGAACATAATCCGACAAAAAACCCAAACACCATACTTCACATTCTGCAGTCCTGAAGCAACCCAACAAATACTAACGTACCTTGCAGAAGAATTAATGAAAAGAGAATTAAAACCTGAATCCAAATTATTCAATATCTCTGCTCAATCTATTCAAACAAATTTTGAACGATTAAATGATGCATGTATGTTCGGTTGGAAAAATGATCATTGCAGATTTTTTCACAGCCACGGTTTAAGAAAAATGTTTGGATCAAGACTATTTGATGCAGGATTATCTGACTTAACTATTGATTTTCTTGAAGGACGTAGTGTTGGGGATACCAAACAAGCATATTACAAACCTAAACCTGATGAATTAAAGAAAAAGTATATGCGTGTATTGGATAAGGTTACATTTTTTAATAATGTTGAATATCATGATATAACTAGTTCTGAAAAAGAAGAATTGATAAGGTATCGTGAAAAAGAAAAAGTGATTGATGAAAAAATACACAACATGGAACAATTGCTTAATGAGTATATGAAGTTATCCTCCCCTTAATTGTAGGATGTCAGTTATGACTTCCTTTTGACTTTTTTTAGGATTATTGTTTAATGATATTCCGAATTGTTTAAGTATGTCCCAGGCTAACCTGATGTTCTGGGTTTCTTCAACTTTTTCTACTATGCTCTTAATTACATAGTCGTCTATTTCTATATTGAATGCACATTTGCATCTTTCTTTGATGATGTTAAAATATTGCTTACTAGTATATGGATTGAAATAAACTTCAAGTGGTGTGAATAAAGTACTTACCTCACTTTCAAAATGATAATTGAATTCATGACTTGTTATTATGGGGTATATTCCTATTATTACATCGTAGCTTTCATTTGCTCTAGTGAGGTTACGTATTACATTTTGGCTATGTGGACTTGCTGTATCATCATTTCCTAATAAGTAATTTGCATCATCAAGTGATACAATCAATGCTTTATGTGATTCATGTAAACTATTCATGATAGCTTCTAATAAATGATTGTTGTTACTTCCTCTTCGTGGTGCTTGTTTACCAGTTACTTTTTCATAGATTATACAGTATATACTGTATTCCGTCCTGTTTTTTCTACAGTTAATATAAACTGTTACGGCTTCTGTTAGTACTTCGTTTATTTCTTCGAATAGTTTTTGTATAGCTGTTGTTTTTCCTGTTGCATTTCCACCTATGATGACTGCGTGTATGGGTATTGTTCCTTCGAATACTGGTTGGATGTAACTTGCTATAGTTGCCATTTCATTATCACGATAGTGAAATTCTCTTGGAAGACATGAGGGGTTTAGGTATTGGCTATTTTTAAACACATTTTCTTCTTGGTTATATTGTTTAAAGTATGACATATTATATTGTTTTATTGTTGCTAGTATTTGAATAAAACTTAGTAAATCCCCCCTGAGTACTTATCAAGACCTCCTCTTCATCTTCCTTCACAGAATAAAAAATTTTTTTTTCAAAAAGCGAATGATTAAATATCAATAGAAATATAAATAAAAATAATTTCAATAAAAAAGAAGGTAAAATTATGGAAAAAGGAGTAACACTAAAAGACAATTTTTTAAGTGAAATTATATTTAGAATTGATTTTACCACTATACTAGAACTTGCTGGAACTCAGAAAGAATCAGCAAAAAAATTTAGAAACAGGATAATTGCACAATTTCCCAATTTGGAAATTTTACAACAACAAAAAGTCAATTTAAATATAAATATTAACAAGGGAACTACAGAGAATAAAATGGATTTTGGTGAATTATGTTGGGTTTTCAGGAATAATAAAGGAAACAAACAAATATCTTTAACTTCAAATAGTCTAATATTAAATTATCATAAAGGAGCATATTCTGGATTCAAAGCATTTTTAACAGAGATATTATTATTACTATCTGCTCTAAAAGAATACAACCATTTTCAAATAAATTTTTTAGGTTTACGATATATTAATGAGATAACTGATAATGAAATAAATAATAATATTGAACAGTATATTAATCCTAAGTTGTTCAATAATAAAATTATTGATGATTTAGAACGTCAAGATGAAAAATTAATACAATTATTTTCAAGATTGGACTATCAAAAAGAAGATTACTATTTAACATTACAATATGGTTTTTTTAATCCCACAATAGATTCAGGATATGAAAAACATTTTATTTTAGATTATGATTGTGTTTGTAAAAGTAAGGTATCTATTGATGAAACTTTTGATAAATTGAAAAAAATGAATAAATACATATTCAATAAATTTGAATATTCAATATCAGAAAAATTTGTGGATAAAATGGGTGAAGAATATGACACTAATGGTTGAAGAAGTTATTACTCAATATATTAAAAATAGTAATTATTTATTCGACTTAGATTCATTAAGTGAAAATTATATCAAAGATAATAAAAATTTCTTTTGGAAATATGAATCAGAAGTTCCTGAATCAAATCACTTTTCTCAAATTTATAATTATATATTAACGGATATTCTTCCAGAATATGATGAATTAATTTCTTGTGATTTATTTGATGAAGATGTTATGGGTAATCTATCTAAAGAGTATTATATACGTTTCAGTAACAATTTAAATATTGAAGAAAGGAATAAATTACATTTTGAAATATTAAAAAAAATTAATGAATATTGTAAAAAATCCAAATTTCCTTCAGCATTTAAGGAGATTACAATTATCCTAACGAGGAATAAGTAATTATGTTTAAAAATTTTGATGATTTTGAACCAAAATATTTTTTAGACTTTTCCAAAGAGTTATATGATTCTGCTCAATTATTTACTTCAAATTCGGCAGTTAATAGAGTGATATATGGTAGAATTTATTATGGAACTTTTTTATATGTTCGAGAATGGTTAAAGAAATATTGGGGGTATAATTCTACTTCTAAAGATCATACCCAAATGATAAATTTCATACGTTCAAGGGGTCCATTTGGTTTTATTCTTAATACTCAAATTGCTGATGATTTAGAATTATTAAAAAAATTAAGACATCAAGCAGATTATTTTATAACTCTTCCATGTGAAGGGTCAAAAGAATATTCAAAATGGACTTTTGAAAGTATTACTGATGCATTTAATATTGCCCAATCAATTATTGGATATGTAGATGAAATTGAAGTTTCTTGATAAGGATTAAATCCTTATTTTCCTTATTTTACATTTTCTTGTAATTACCTTTTATTGTTTTCTTCCTTCTTTTATTTTTTTTTGTTGATTTTTGTATTTTTTGTGGATTATACTTTTTCTTGACCTTACTTTTGCAATATCATATTTTGTTGACCATACTTTTACTGTATCATACTTTTTGTTGACCATACTTTTTAAAGACCGTACTTTGCTTGTTTCATACTTTACTGTTTGCATTATGCTTTATATACTATGTGTGATAAATAGTGTTATTGTACTGCTGAGTAGAAGTTGAAATAAGTGTTATATTTGAAAAGCAGTATATTTAAAAGAGTTTTTTTTGGAGGTTTGATAATAAGAATAGTGTAAAATTTGTGGTAAATAACAAATAATCCTTGATAAAAATAGTAGGTAAGATAGGTTTCCAAATCCATTTTTTTCAACACACAACACAAAAGATAAAGAAACAATATTATTACCAAATCATGATATCAAAAGGGAATTATACGAGAAGTATACCACAATTCATTTTTACACTACAATGTAATAATCCATATCACCAGGAAAATAGTAATAAGAATATTACAATTACTATTTTTGTACACAATTGTTAATAAAAATATACTTTAACAAGAGTATTGAATAATATAAAAATCATAAAAAACAAAAACGATAAACATGATAGAAAATTCAGATAATGCAGGAATAACTGCAGAAAAAGTATTTAAAAAAATAAAGACTAACAATAGTGAGCTAAACAACATACTTTCAATAAATGAGATAGAAAAATCATTTAAAAGTTTATTAATTTCATTATATATTGAAAGTCCAGAGAAGGCACAATTTAATAGTAAAGAAGTGCAAGAGATAGTGGATAAAATAAAAAACTTTGATAAAGAATATTTGGATCAAGAAGAATTATTGTTGGCAAAAATATTATGTTCTAAGATTTCTTCAAATCCGGATTATACCTCAGAAAATATTTTATTTGCATTATTGAATATCAAATTAAGTAAATTGGAGGGCAAAATAATCAAAAATAATTAGTAAACAATATCACAAACAGAGGAGACTCATAGTAATACCTAAGTCTTTAACTTTAAACATTTATGAAATCAAAATTGTTTAATTTCGTACTCAATTCTGCATTTATAATATGAATGCTACGATCTTTGGAATATTAACAATGATAGTAGTTATTGCAGCAATAACAAGTATCACTTTAACTACGGTTTCTATTTGTTTGGTAGACATTGTAGTTTCCTCCTATTGTTGTGTACATTAAGTGGCAATCAATTATTATTCAACGTGGTTCGGAGTAACCATGAAGATAATAATTTGTTGTCGTTTTCATTAATGCCGGAGAGTATAGTATATTAAAGTTTATAAGAGGTAATTACTCATCTGTCATTGAATCATGTTTGTATCCTGAATTGTTTACATATTTGTATGTTTGTTAATAAATGATTATAATAATTTAGTATTATTAGTTCGTATAAAAATAAAATAGTTTGTTAATAAATGAAAATATATATAAAATAAGTATTGGTTGGTTTAATCAGAATAGAAAAACAATAAAGGAGTAATATGATAATAATCAAATTTCCCCTTCATTTATGTTGGTTCTATTCTCCTCCGATTTTCACAAGGAAGATTAACTACCTTGAATACCAAACAAGATGAACACATGTTCATAGTAATATGTAATTTGTTCATTATATAAAAACTTTACTTTTTATCAAGTAAAATAGAAAAAAATCAAAAACAATTGAACAACGTTAAATGTCATAACACAAAAACATTTTCAAACTACATAAAACAATAAAAAGATGAAAGTCATGAATAAAGGGGTGATAATAATTGTACATTATATGCACATGAGGAAATAAAACTTAACTCTGAGAAAGAACAAAAGATAGGAATAAAATATGTGGAGGAGAAAAAAAGTAAGTAAAATTTGTTAAACCATAGTATTCCCTGAACTGTTCGTCTGTCAATTTTTGATTTATCTTAAGAAGATCAATAAGAGATAAGGTGCAATCTCCCTTAAAATGGAAATTACTGATGCGACTATAGATAAAATTGTATCTAAATCTTCTCGTGTCATATTGGAGTTTTCACCTCCTTTTATAGTAGTACAGTAATCATAGATACATTAGAAATACATGTAAGGTGAGCATGTAAATTCAAGGTATTATGTCTTTTACTGTCTAAAAAGTTGGATTTCAAATAGGGAATTACTCAGTTATAGTATAAAATTTACACTTGTTTCTCCTCCAGAATCATATGGGTTGTAATAATTAAAATAATCAGCTAAAAGTTGTATAAAAATAAGTAGTTAAATAATATTGGTGTTCTATCAGAAAATAGAACAATAAATTACATAAAAACTACCCATGGGAATTGTTCATGTAATTTTGTTCTGTTTTCGCACCTTATATGAGAAGTTAACTCCATTGACACGAGAAGTCTTTATGTTTGAGGTTTCATTTCTCATGCTACTATATTAGGTGATGATAATATATAAATTTATTCAATAAATGATAAATTAACAATTAGCTTATTTGATAAGAATACAAGTATTAAAGGTAAAGCTACTGAAGATAAATATGTTATTCAAGGAATAACTGATTTGTATGGGTTTAAAGAACAAATTCAGAACACTGTACGATTCTACAAACAGATTGAAAAATAAAGGAGTATACTATGAAAATTCAAAAAGAAACCACCGTTATATGTGGAAATAAAAAATTAAATGCTATGCGAACGAATATTCCAGCAATCTATCGAGATATAATGGATTTGAAAACTGGTGATAAATTGTTATGGACAATGGTAAATGAAAATGAGATCAGAATAATAAAACAAATACAATAAAGTTAAAAAAAATTAGAAAAAAAATGTAATGGTGATATAATATGGCATTATTTGGAAAAAGTAAAGAAGAAAAAGCACAAGAAGTAGAAATGGACATACGAACACAAAACAGTTGGTTTACTGAAGGATTACCTAAAGCTATTGTAAGAAATATTCCAAATGGAGGTAATGGTAAAACTTTTGAATATTTTAAAGCTAGAGGTTGTAATTATATTTATCCTTGTATTCAGATAAAGGATTGTGTACGTATAGTTGAAACGGATCAAACGTTTGAAATACAGACAAAAACAGAAGGGTTTAAGGTAGTACCTAAATGTCAGGTAATTGAAATACAATACTTCTGATTAAATACCAAACCTTTATATACTCTTGAGTACAATATAATATTGTGCCTACATAAGAGGCACTAATTAAGGAGTTAAAAAAAATGACTGACGAAAAAATATTTGAAACAACAACAAAAGTTTCACCTGTAGCAAAAAATAGGCCGAAGTCATTAAGAATTGCAATTCCTACAACAATTAGAGAATTGATGGATATAACTCCTCAAGATGAAATAATTTGGGAAATTTACCAAGAAAATGGAAAAAAATATGCAAAATTATATAAAAAAACAAGAAAATGATTTCGGTAAAGGTACAACCAATTCTATTACTGTTTCACTTTGGACGGTAGAACAATAATAGAATAAGTGTCGGTTAATACCTAAGTACATCAATAGTACTCATGTACTATTTTTATAATTTTTACCTTATTATATTTTATGATGTTACTTATTTGACTACAACTTGTAGTCAATTGGGATTAACCACCACACAATTTACCTTTACTCTTAATCTATTTTTTCAATAAAAGGTGAATAAAAATGAATATTGAAGAACATGTTACTTCACTATGTGAAGAACAAAACATGAAAATAAGCAAAAAAGCAAAACAAATGATTACACAACTAATCAAAGAGTATACAACTGAACTGACATTAGAAGGAAGAGAAGTACAAAGATATGCAGTACCGGGAATAGGCTTCGGTAGCAACTCACTAGAAAAAACACGACACATAGAACCATACATCCTAGATTTAGTCCTAGAAAACAACAACAAAAAAATCATCAGAAAAGTACATTCAAACTACTTTCAAGAAGAAGGTCTGATAGCATAATCTTCTCAATGAAAATTATAAAGTAACATTCAACGTTCATAAAAAGTAACTTTTTGCAGGTAACTAGTTACCATCCATAAAAGTTACCTGTAACTTCATTTGTTATTTTACGAAAGAATATCCTCATGTTGGGTATATAACAGTCAAAATAAATTCTAATAAAAACAGTCTATGATATGTAGTTGTTTTTTATAGTATAAATAGATTAGTATAATTTATGGGATTTTAAACATGGATAAAATGAAAAAAATTCATCCAACAGTTACACAATCAAGTCTAGAAATACTGAAAACGTATGGAATAAAACCTTCTGAAGCGATAGAACAATATGCATTGTTGTTGGTGACAAAAGAGCCAATAATTATTCAGAAAGAACAACTATTGAAAGACAAGAAAAATGAACTGTTAGATGAAAAGAAAAATATTGAAAAATTGGTAGAAGATGTGGATAATGAACTAATTAAAATAAATGAACTGAAAAGGAATTATACCCCTGTGCAGTCAAAACAATTTGATAATGCATTACAGACATTAACGATTCGTTTAAGAAACATACTTCAAGAAGAAGAAAATAATAAATGGGATTTGAAGAAAGTTTCATTAAACGAAGTAACTATGATTTGTAAAGAGAATAATGTGAGTGTAGAATCCGTATTAAATAGAATTCCTAGTGCATTGAAAGTATACATTGATGGTTATACTAATATGGAATCCAAATAAAGGTTACTAGTTACTTTTCAAAATTGTACTAGTTACTTTAAAAATGTTACTTTTTGTATTTATTAAAAGTAACTTTGGGTTTGATAGGATATATTTTTTCAATTTCTACTTCTCAAAATATGAAAAATATTACACTTAAAAGGAACAAAAACATAAAACAAGAAAGAGGTGTTACCCAAATGATGACACTAAAACAAAAACAACACATCATCAACAACGATGTAAAATGGGAAAAAATCAACAAAACAAACCTAACAACCCTAATAACCATAATAACAATCTTCCTCACCACAATACAACTAATGGTGATATAATGGCATACTGTGAAGAAGGTTATTCAGAAGGAATGGCAAGAGATAGAAAACAACGAAAAAAAGCAAACAGGGTACTAACACAATACTTCCAAGACCACAAAGGAAGAGCAGTAGAACAAGCATACCTATACAACCAACTTGTATCATCATACGATGAGGACAAAAACCATACCTGTCACTGGGCATTCTACGAGTGGATAGAAAAACAAGTAAAAAAAGGGAAAATAAAACGGGAACCAATAACCCGAACCAGAGTTGTAGGATACAATCTCACATACATAGGTGATAAAAAATGATTAAACAAATCAAAAAAGGAAACAAAGCAAGTTACAACGGATACCTCCTAGGTATCCAAGAATATGAGGACTATCAAAGACTCAAAAAATTAGTCCCAGAATGCATGAAACAACTACAAGAAATAAGGGAGGCACAACCATGATAGTAAACCATGGATACATAAGAGGAAAAACAAGAAAAGCAGAAACACGTGAAATAAAAACCACAATCTACAACATAATACGAAACACTGAAGCAATAGGATTAAAAACAATGGACTATGACTTATTAGTCCAGAGATGTAGTGAACACCTTGAAGAACTAAGACTAAACTATACACGTTCACAGATAGTTGAAATCCTAGAAGAAATGAAACATGATGACATATTATACACCGTAACAGCAATAAACGGAGTACGAGTGGGGTTAACAAGATGAGAATAGAAAGCGGTTTCGGAAAATTCAACGTAGGAGAAGAAGTAACAGTACAACTATTAGAAATCAAGTACACCAAGAACCATAAACCATATGCACGTGTACTGGCAGAAGGAGCAGAACAAAGCTTCAATGTCAACATTAAAGAAAGTGATGCCACACTACACAAAGGACGATACAAGATAGTTTGTACCGGTGTGAATGATGCTGGATTCTGTTATGTGGATTTCAGAAAAGTACAACATGCCTCCTGGGATAAACGCGATGAAATATTAAATGAACATAATCAACTACGTGATAGTGTAGCAGAAGAGTTAGAAAATGTTAAACCAGTAATAGTTAATGATAACATTACTGACATGGTATTCAGTATTAACTTAACAAAACATTACCTGAATAAATTGAAGTATGTTTCACCAAGTATCGAGGATCATGTAAACAGTATCCTCAGTGAATTATATGAGCATTATGGTAAACTGGTTGTGGATGAATTAGAAGGAGTTGATGAAATTGAATTATCATAATGTGCAACTGCAGCATGACCTGATTAACACGTTGGGTAATGCAATCACTCCATTACCTGAAGATGAATTAATCCACAAGGTAACTAACTGTGGATTTAAACATCAACGTATCTATGTGGATGATGAGATATTGGAAGTTTTAGAGTACCTTGTACGACTGGGTTTTGTCAAGAAAACTGGAGACAAATATGAATGGTTTGAATAAAAGGGTTTGATGAATTATGGGAATAGATCTAAAAATTGAAGAAGCAAAGAATTGTTTCAAAGAAATCCAGCAAAGTGGACGAAACAATTATCAAAAATATAACTATATGGAAGTCAAAGACATCTTCCCCATTGTCAGGGAAGTATGCAAGAAGTTTAAAATGAGGTCCAAATTTGACTGGAAACCCGAACAAAACATTATGGAATTAACATTAAAAGACTTAGAAGATGGTAGTACAGATGTATCTACCATCCCAGTTGCACCAGTAAATGTAGGTGATGCAGGAAAGTACATGCAGGATATAGGACGTTGTCAAACATATGCACAAAGATACCTGTATATCCAGGTATTTGAAATTGCCGTACCGGATGAGATTGACAACCGAAACCAACAAAAAACAAGTACTAATAATGTACCCAAAAAGTCATCACATAAATCTCCAAAGAAGAATACACAATACAGTCCAGTACAACCAGTCCAGGAACAACATGACAATGATGAAGTAACAGCAGAACGAGTAACACAAATTATTGATGATGCCTACAACTTCATAGCAGAACATACATCAGAAGGTGAACCAGTACCATTCACATGGGATAAGGCACGACGCACAATCAAACGTATGTGCAAAAATGAACAGGAATACAATGCATGCAGTCAACATGTACGATTTAAAACAGCAGACAAGGTGAACAAAACATGAGTTGCAAAAGAGTAAAAGAACGAAAAATAACAATAAATGAATTTAATGAGGAATCAGAACATCCTCATAAATTCTTTCAAATAAATTATACTCATATAAGTTTTGATGAGGAGGATGAATTACCTGATGTTCGTATGACTAAAGAATCTCAGAGAAAAGATGTAATCAGAGCTATCCTTGACAGTCCAACTACCTTTTATGCTGATTTGGTACTTTTGGAGTTGGTGGATGATGAATGAAAGATTATCTCAGAAGGAGCGTTGGGAAGAGAGAGAGTTTATTATTACAAGTGTTATTAGGATGCTTGCAATGATAGATTTCAGTAAAGAAACAGTACTGGATATGTATGATGTTAGTAAGAAGTTACGTGAAGTAGAATCAGTGGATGCTATTGTAACTGATGACACGATATTTGAATGGTTTTCTAAAGGAGTGAAATAGGAATGTTTGGAAATGTTATTAAGAGTATTGTTGATGAAATAAGGTATTTGATTATGGACTGGTATAAGTATATGGATACTACTGTACCACCATTGGTGAATAGAAAAATGTTCACACATTTGAAATATGCTAACAAGAACCGAATCAAAGATTTCAAGAAGAAATATCCTATCGTAGATGTGGGTTTGTTAGAAAAACATGCTTTGCATGAATACTTAAGAAAATCTGATGAAGAAATAATAGAAGATATGGGTTTATATTATGGAGAGTTACGCTATGAAATCGTTAAAGGAAATGGAAGAAGCAGTTGATACAATCACTGCTTATCTTTGTGTTGGTTTAATAATTATTTTAGTAATTTGTATAGTAATTGGTCTTTTAGAGTTCATTATATGGTTACTTGTAACTATTAGTATGGGAGGATAAAGATTATGAATATTCCAGTATTTGATGAAAATGATGAATTACTCTCTAATTGTCAATTCAAAGATAATCTTACTCAGGAAAATGTTCCTGATTATGTTAACTTGAATTGTAGAATAGGATTAACTAAGTATCCTGGGAGAAGGTATCCTGGATTTTATGTTTTAATGTACTATGATACACATTACCCTGATCGTAGTTATGGGGAAATTATCTCAAAAAATGAAGCATACCTGGAATGCATTAAAAGAGGGCATGAAGAAGTAATTGAAGAGTTAGGAATAATATATGAAAGGGAGCGTGAAGTAATATGATAACAAAAGACAAAGAATTATTTGAAAAATTTCAGAAATTAAACCCCGAATACCATGAAAAAATAGAATTTGATGGTTGGTCTAATCCGAAACCTACAATAATAAATCTAATAGCAATGTATGAATCTTATAAATATTTGCTCTTAGAAAAAGAGTATGAATTAGACAAAACATCATTAGAGTATGAGAATCAGTTTTTAATTCTTAAAGAACAGTATCTTAAAAAATTCAAAGCTACAGAAGCAAAAGAACATGCCCATAATGACTTAAAAGAAAGTAAGTTGCAATTATTAAGCATTGAAAAACAGATTAGTATCCTCAAAGCATGTATACATACTTGTGAATATCAGTTAAGACTGAAATTCTTACAGTACAAGGAATTAATATATAATGGAAAATAATTAGAAAACTTGGAATAAGGAATGTGTGTTAGACAAGTTTGTGTTAAAAATGGATGTTCAGACAAAGTTTCATGTGAACAAAAACAATAAAATTACGGGGATATCAAAAGATGATAAGATTATCAAAAGATTATATGTGTACCAGCCAAAGCCGTGTCAAGCTTGTGGAAAATTGTTTAATCCCATGAGTAGTGCACAGAAGTATTGTTGTGCTGATTGTAGACAGTATAGTGATCAGGAACATGGTCGTGAACGTATCCGAAGATGGCGTAAAAAATACAAGGAGGTATTATCATGGTTTACATATACCACTCTTGGTACGGGTAATCTGGGTGAACATATGCTTGATGATCCACTTGAGGAAGAGAAGAAAGTTCATAATGAAATGAAAAAATATGGGCTTTTATGAAAAGTCAAAATCGTTACATAGTATATTGAGGGACACAATATTTTTTTCCGTAATATTTTATCATCTACTACGTCCCCCCCACATAGAAATCGTAAATTGTCTTTTAATGAATATTATAAGAAACTTTTAAATCACCAAAAAAAAATATTGGTGGTGGAGAGAATGAGTACAAATCCCAAAGTTGATAATCATAAATATAAAATAATCATTTTATGTCCGAATTGTAAGACGAGACTAAAAACAAAATATGATTACAAAAAAATGGAAACAACCTGTCGTAAGTGTGGATTAGTACTCAAAGCTCCACCAGAATATGGGATAATATATCCTAATGTTATAAAAATTAAAAAAAGTATAAAAGAATAATAATATGGGAGGCACATTATATTGATGTGAGTAATATTACCTTAGAAGGTAATCCTCCCACCTAATCAGATCCGGTTAAGATTTAATTTTTTCTCCATCAAAAAAAAATAATAATATATTAACTAAAATCAACGGGAAGAGTTATATCATCCTTTTTTTAATAAGAGATGAAAATTTGTCTAGAATATTACACATAGGATTAAATGTTTTAAGCAGTACCTATTAAATAAATGGCATAGACTCCTCAAAAAATATATAGTAAAGTTGTTATCAAAAACTTGATGTTTAATATGTGACCTTTGGGAAAAATCTTTGCACCATTGGATGTGTAAAAGTAAATATACGAACAATAAAAATGATATAATATTCAATGAGAAATCCTATGGAAGAATACTAATAAAACGTTACATCTCATAAAAGGATAATATTATACTTCATATAACTTTATTTTTTTTTGTGGTGTTGAAAGGAACAAAAAATTTTAAGTTATGAAAGTGTCTTGTAAAAAAAATTATAACTATGGGGTTCAATTCCCCACAACACCAATCAATATAAACTATTTTTTTTTTTTAATGCTGTGATTATAATGACATTATCAGCAAATTGGTATAAAGATCAATTTCCAATACCTAGATTCTTATGGAGTGACTTTATTATGAATTATTATGAACATAGACTAATGGAAATAAGACAACAAATAGCTGCACTATCCATCAGGGAAGATGCAGAAGAACAAATAAACATATTAAAACTTGAAAGAGACCAAATACTAGAACAAATACAAGGGGAATAAAAATATGAAAAACATAACAAAAGACTACACAGAAGAGATGATTAAAAAAACCAAAGAATTATATCATATGTATAAAAATTACAGGGATGACACATGTGAAAACAGGTATTCTGAGGAGTATAAACATTATGATAATACCCTTACTCAATTGGAATTCATGATAGGAAAACTCACAATGGAGCTAGAACAATGATAAATGAAGACTCATTCACAACATTCCAAGAACTAATTAACAATAATAATTACACAGAAGAAACCAACCAAGATTATAATGAATTACTAGGAAATGTAACACAGATAATAGCACAACTAACACAATCAAAACAATCACAGATAAACATAGACCATATCACTCATACAATAATCATCACAGGACAAGACACCAACAACTCAATACTCACCTACAAAAACTTAAGAATACTCAAAAACTACTTGGGTGTTGAAGATCTCATAATTTACCAACCAAGCAGAGACAACCTAATAATAGACTACAATCAAAACAGACTAGAAGAGGAGGAATACTACCTATGAACGAGAAAATGCAAGAACTCATAATTAAAGAAGTAGGATTACTTGGAACAATAGCATTAATAGGAACAATACTTGTAACATGTTTATTTCCCGAAAATAATATAGCAATAACACTTCTATTCGGAGCAGTAACCAGCATCATCAGTGGACTATTAACGTTCCTAAACACCAAAAACATGACAGAAAAAGAATCAGAAATACTAGAACAAAACATACTACGTGGGGTCAGAGATGATGTGCAATGAAACTAAACATGACGAAGAAGAATACAAAGATTACCTGATAATATTATACAGATTAGACCACCTTGAAAATGCTCAAAAAGAAAATTTCAAAGAACTAATGAAAACATTACAGATAATGCAACAAGGACAAAATGAACAAAACAAAACACTCATCGAACTAACACAAAGACAACAAGTAGTTGAACAAAAAATACAATGCATTGACAGACTCAAAGAAGTAGCTACCAAACACGGAGAAGAAATAAGAACAATATCTAAAAGACTAGAAATATACAAACAAATACTCATGGCATTAGGAACAGGAGTCGGAGCAGCATTACTAATTGAGATAATAAAATTCATATAACACAACATGTTCAAAACACAATATAAACTAAACAAACAATAAACAACAATAAACAAAAAAAATAATCATTGTTCAAACAAAAAAACTAAAACCCCGTAATTTATCTGACAACAATAAACAATGTTCAAAAAAAGGGGAACAAACTATTTTTTTTAAACCCCACATACCAAGGCGGAGACTAGGTATCAAAAATGAAAGAAAATGAAAGAAAATGAAACAATAAAGGAGAGATGAGACATGTGGACAAATATGACTACCACAAACGAAAACACGAAAGAGGATATGATATACTAGAATTATATTACCACGAACTACTCGACGACCCAACAATCACCTTAGAAAAATTCAGCCAAAAAAACCAATACAGTTACAGCAAAATCACAAAACTATCCTCAAAAAACGATTGGATACCCCGAGGACAAAATTACCTAGAACACGTACGAAACAAAAGACTCAAAAAACAAGAAGGAATATTCCTAGATTTAAACTGGTCACAATTACAACTAGCAATAAAATCAACACACCTTGAAATAGATTTAATAGACGACCAGCAAGAAAGATTCAACAACAAAACACTACAAAGCAGCACCATAAGCAACACACTAAAAAAAACAGAAGAAAGTGCACAAATAACAATGAACAGATACTACACAATAACAGGACACAAAATGACACCAGACGAAGAACCAAATGATGAAGCATCAGAATACATAGAAACAATACTAAACAACGAAGAAGCACATAACAAAATCACAATGGCCAGAATGCAAGGAAGTACGGAAATACAACACCCAGCAGAAAACATAAAAGATGGTGACAAAGATTGCAAATAAATTACACAGAACTAAACAAGACAATCACGCCACTACAAGAATCAACATACGCATATGAAATACTACGAAACCCTTACATTCCAAAAGGAAGCAAGAAATATCCTAATCATAAAGTAGAACCCTACTTTGAACAAATGATGATATTACTTGATGAATGTGAACAGAAATACCCTGATTATAAATTAATATCTGGTGGAGCATTTAGTGGTAAAAGTCAGATGATAGCAATCATGGCTGCACGTTACCTCATGTACCCTAATTATAGATCAATCATACTAAGAAATACATATAAACAAGTAGTATCCTCTGGTGGAGCAGTAGATAAACTACGTAACTGGTTATTAGATAAACGACGTTTAGGTAAATATGCTTGTCGTGAAAATAAAACTGAAATGTACTTTGAAGCACCTAATGGTGCACGTATATACTATGGGTACTGTGACCGTGAAGATCAGATGGATAAGATAAGAGGAACCAGTTATCATATTATTTTCGTGGAAGAAGCAAGTGAAATACCAGGAGATATTCTTGAATTTTTACCCCGTAGTATCAGGCCATGGAATGGTTTTGATTACATTCCTGAAACATATATCCTAAACAGTAACCCAAGTTTTGGTCCCGGAGTAGACTGGCTAAGAAAAAACTTCATAGACCCGGAAAGTCCGCATAAACATTATCAGTTAAACCTTATGATGAATCCCTACGTTGACCGATTAGCATATGATAAACGACTATCTGAGATGAGTCCAGTACAACAAGCATTCATGAGATTTGGTGACTGGGACTACGTACCAAACGAAGGACTACTACTCACACGAGAACAATTAAGTAACAGCGAATGCAACATAAACACTTACAACTACAAAGACACGGTATTCAGTATAGTTGGTATAGATGTAGCTGGAGAAGGAAGAGACTATACCAGCATGACACTAGAACTACTACAAAAAGATGGAAGAGTAATACTAGACGACAACATACACGTCAACGAATCAACATTCGAAGACAACCTAATAGAATTCATACTAACATGCAAACAAAAAGTAAACCTCAACAGAATAATATTCGAAGGAGAACCAGGAAGCTACGGAAAAGACGCACTAAAACATTACAAAAGAGTGCTACGAAAAATACAAGACCAATACCCATTCACAGTAAAACTCAAACCAGTTCATAAAAACAAGTACGAAAGAGCAAGACCACTAGCATATGGAATAAGACAAGGATATGTACAAATAAGAAATAACATACCCAACAAGCACTTATTACAAAACCAATTCATGTATGTTCACCCAGACAAGAAAATCATGAAAAAACATAAAAGCCCAGACTACCTGGACAGTTGCACATTAGCATATAACGAGATAAATAAGCTATTCAGCGTAGAAGAATACTATAACAGAAACAATAAAGCCGAGGCATAAAAAATATGAAGATAGAAACAACAGAAAAAGAAGAAGGAGTAGATTACCTACCCGAAGCAACAGAATACCAACAAAGACTAGAAGAATACCTGACACTCACACAAGCACCAACCACCACGAAACACGATAAAAACAGTATATACATCCAACCAATAATACCCGTAGACATATGCAGATACGTATACCACCGATGTGATGACCTCAACGCAGTAATAGAAACATACATCAAAGACATCATACTCAACGACTTCGGACTAGAAGACAAAGAAGCAGATGAAAAAGAAATAGACAAAATCAACAGAATGTGGAACAACAATGAAAACAAAATACAACTATACTACTCATTACTAGAACATGCATATGCAGGATTCGGTTCATGTGAAATCATAGAACACAAACCCCATGATACATACGAACTACAACAAATACCAGTAACAACCATCAACGGAATACTAGTACAAAAATTCATAAGTGAAGTAACAGGAAAAGAATATGAATTCTACTTTGTAGAACACCGTGACAACAATGGCAACCAAGTACTACTAAAGATAGTGGGAAAAGACTACTCCTTACTAGAAAAATATTGTGATGATGAAATCCTTGAAGAATTAGATTATCATAATATGAACTGGTGTTTATGGTTTGGAGGTTGTCAGGAAGACATGTTTTATGACATACCTAAGTGGGAAAGTGTATCTGAGAAAATTTACACTAACATAGCAATCAAGAAAATGAATCTTGCTAAGATAAGAAGAGGAAATGTGCCTGCTGGAATATTATTATTTGAAGGACCACCACTACTACCTGATCCAGAAAACCCTGATGAAAAACGTATTGACCATTACCTTGAGGAATATATGGATCAAACAAATGGTGGAACAATGTTTGCATATCTCACCACAGATAACGATGAACGTGGAGTAACAATGCAATATCAAGCATTAACTGATAACAATTACCAGTACCTTGAAGGATTAGAAGAAGCAAATAAAAAAAGTATCTACAAAAGTTACAGGGTTCCTCCACAACGATTAATGCTCATGGAAAACAAGGAAAGTATGAACAGTAATCAGTCTGAGAAGATACTTGAAACTTATGCTACTCATGAGGTTAGACCGAATCAAATGTTCTATAAAAGTCCATTGAACTTGTTTAATAATAAGTTCTTGAAAGTAAAAAGTAACTTAACCATATCTACTCCAGAATTTGTAGATAATACTGCTACAAAATTAGATAATATTCTGAAAGGATTTAATAATGGTATTCTAACATTAGGTAATACATTAGAACTTGTTGCAGATATATATCCACAAATAGATATTCAAGAAAACATTGACCCAGATGATGAATTAATGCAAATGCGTTTCTACAATGGACATACACTAGGTGACACAAAAGAAAACATTGAACAGGAAAACAAGTATAATCAGGTTATTGATGATTTGAATGAATACCTTCGTGATGAAACAGGTATCACCATGAACCATATCACCACAGAATAAACATGGGTGGGGTGATACTGTTTGATAATATTAAAACACAAATGGAACAAAAAGAAAGTCAGAAAACTAGTAGACTACCTTTACACTGCCAAGGCGAGTCATGACCCCATGACTCATTACATGAACAAAGAATTAAGTAATGAAATGTTATACTATCTCCTCCAAAATCCTTCTCATTTTGCAAATTACTATTTTTATCAACAATTCGTAGAAATGTACTTCCCCGAATTTGCTAGCGAACATCCAACATATACCAACATGCTAATACAAATGGCAATGGTAAATGATATGAAACGACGTCAAAGAAGACATCAACGCATGTACGAAATCAACTATCAAAGATTATTAAATGACACTAGGCAAATTCGTAATGATAAAAGAATTACCCATAACATGCAATTAAACGTTGACCTAGACAGGATACTTCGTGAAACGACAATTGACTTAACAGCACAACATGAACAAACACTTGAACGAACAATAAATCAATTGAATAAAGCAATAGAAAAAGAAGGATTAATAGATATCCCTGATATCAAGAAGAACAAGAAGTTACAAGAAAAACTAGAAAAGTACCGTAAACAGATTATACGTGAAAATAAACGATTAGAAAAAAATAAGACAAATCGTGTGCTATGGCAGAAGGCACGATTACTAGATGACAAATACAAACCAACATTCAAAGTTTGGGATCAACATCCTAATCCTAAGACACGACATAATCTTACTGACGGACAAAAAGTAAAACTAGAAGAAAAGTTTATCGTAATAAATGATAAAACTGGTGATATTGATTATGTGGATTACCCTGGAGACTGGACTTGTAGTGCAAGTAACAGTGCAAACTGCCTATGCACACTAAGCTTCACCAACGACCCCAAAGGATACAAACCACATGAAAAATTAAATGAATATTATAAAAAGAAATCAGAAAAGATCAAATCACAAAATACTTTAAATAAGAAACAAAAAGAAATAAATAAGAATATTATTCAAATGATGAATAATAAAGATACTTATGAAGTTCTTGATTATTCAGTAATAGAACAAGATGAAAAAAAATTAAATAAAGAATCCAAAAAACACACCCATCAAAAATACTTTTTACCAAAAGAATTTAAAAAACATACATTTAAGTTTATAAAAGATTTTTATAATGAATACAAGGGGAAAACTGTGGAGTATGCTAAAATTTATGATTATATTTCAGGTAGGGTTTCAAAAGAAATAAAAGGTATCCCTGAACGAGGGCGTATTCTATATGGTGGGTGGATTAGTGGAACTGTTTTATCTATTCATCAACATTATAAACATACTTATGGATTATCCGCACCTAGTGGACAAGATGTTTATCACTTATTAACCAATCCTGAAGTAAATTATGTTTTAGTTTCAAATATGTATGGTGAAGTATGGTTCATGAAATCAATTAATTTATCAAAAAATGAGGCAAAAGAAATCAAAGAACATATGGATAAAATATTTAATGTTTTTAATGAAGAATATTATGATAATATAGATAGAGTTAATAAAATAATAAATGAAGAATATAAATTACTTGAAGAAGAATATAAAAAAATTAGTCCTCGACATTGGAAAATAAAATTGGATTCTGATAGAAGAAGACTTATTCAAGAATATCACAATAAATTTAGGAAAGAAAGAAATGAAAAAGTTAGCAAACAGTATATATATTATTTGAATAAAATGGGCATAGAAACAGATAGGGTTTTGTTGGAGTGATATTTAAATGACTATGATGTTGAAGTTAAGGGAATATCAAAAAAGAAAATTACAGTTTTTAGAAGATTTTCCTATTGAATGTGAATGGTTAAACGAGTTAGATGATTTTTTAGCAGAAAATCATAAGATAGAAGATCAAACTGAAAAAATTGATTCAATTAAAAAAAAGTTGTTCTGTGATTCTGATGCGGATTTAGGAAGATGGTATGTTAAAATGGGGGGGGAAAATCCATTAGATATAGATTTTTTTGAAAAAATGCATGAAGAAAAGTATTATGATCCTACAATAAAATATTTGTCTCTGATGAATAAAAGGAGGAATATTGATGATAAATCGTAATCCACGTAAGTATTTAGAAGAAGTTCCTGATGATGAAACAAGAGAAGTACCATTATGGTTACTTGAAGATATGATATATTGTTGTGTTACTGTCTCTGGTGTATATGCAACTGATCGTCCAGATTTACTTAGTGATACCGATAAAGAGATACATTGGTATGTCAATGAATCTCCCTTAAGAGAAATAATTGAAGGATATATTTAACCACCAACTATTTTTGACAATTTTTTTCTATAATCGTTACATAGTATATTGAGGATACATGAATTATATTCTCAAAATTTTGTCTTTGTTTAACCATAGTGTTCCACCATGGAACACTTCAATTCACCACCCATAATATAGTATTAACTAATTTTCACATGAAAAACTAAACTTAAACTAGTTTTAAAACAAGATATCACCCACGATTTGGAGGTGAAAACGAATTGACGATAACAATCAACAGAATAAACGAAACAATAATAGCCAAATTCGAAGGAACCAGCAAACTAAGAAGCAAATTCAACCAACGAATATACATCAACAATACACTCAACCACAGAATATACCTAAAAAAACCAGATGGTGACAACAAAAGAATAGCAGAAGCAAGCATCAAGGAAATGCACCTACGACTCAACGAAAACCAAACAAGAGTCACACACGTAACCAAAGTAATATTCAAAGATGAAGAACAAAACACCATCACAGTACCAGCAAAAAAAATCTACAAAACAGACCTGAACGGTTTACTCTATCATGATGTAGACCATTACAGAGATTATGAAGAAGGACTACAAGTCATCAACAAATACTTCAATGAATTCATGAACCAAATAATGATGAGAGTAATTGAAAAAGCCAACATGGAACTAAGAGATGAACTACAAAATCATCACAGACCACCAAAACCATACCCAAAACATAACAAGTATGACCTCAAAAAAACATCAGACAAAACAATCATAACACTACCCATTAAAACAAACTATCATAACACTCATCAAAACCACGATTACTACAATAACAAAGAAAACAACACCCTCAAGTACAGATTAAAAGATGATGAACTCATAACATTATCACACATGTCACTAGACAAAGTAATCATAAACAAAGCATATGAGGAACTAAACACTACGCAATACAGTGATGTTCTATTCCAGTTCAGTGCAGCAAATGGTAAAAAACATAACTTTGTTTTACCGGATACCGTAACTGATTCATATGATACAATTTATGGACAACTAGACCTATTCTATTTCTATCTAGATATACCTGAAGGAAAATCAGAGTACAGTAACAGCGTTTATTGTCTTGTAGATTTTCTGAACATTGTATTAGTAGAATTAATGAATAAAGTACTAGAATTTGATACTAATGAATTAAAAGTAGAAATTTCACCAATTCATGGTGAACTTGATGAAACAATAAATATTGAAGCAGAAATTATTGATCCGTACGGAGATAATCATGATGGAACAATAACATTTTACTTAGAAGATTAACAAACACAACAACAATTTAAAAAAATAATAAGGAGACGATAATATGACTAGAACCCAAATAGGAACAGCAACAGTAGAAAACGGAGTAGCAAGTACAACATATACCATACCAGGAGACACAACACCAGGAAGTCACACACTCTACGGAGTATACCAAGAAAACGATAATTACGTAAATGCAGAAGGCTACAACACACTTGAAGTAAGAATACCAACAGTAACCACAGTAAGTAATGTATTAGCATCCATAGGAGAAACTGCAACATTTTCAGCAACTGTAAAACATCACACAACAGAAAATGTAAATGAAGGTACAGTACAATTCCAACTAGGTGGAGTAAACATCGGTTCACCAGTAAACGTATCCAACGGTATTGCAACATTACAATATGAAATTCCATCAAACACCGAAGATGGTACTGAAATTACAGCAATATTTATTGAAACCTTGACATACGGTGCAAGTACAAGTGCAGCAGGAGTATTATCCATACGTGAAGGAACAAACGTTGTTGTAGAAAACTTATCTGCAAACAGAGGAACAACTGCTACAATTACAGCTACAGTTACCGATGCAGATGGTGATAATGTATCAACAGGTCAAGCACAATTATACATTGACAACACATTATCTGGAGAACCAGTAAATGTTGTAGGTGGAAGTGTATCCTTCAGTTACGAAGTAGCAAACAACGCAGTTGTTGGTGGACACGCAATCAAAGTAGCTTACTTACAAAACGATACCTACGACCCAGCAGAAGGAACAGCTACATTAACAGTAAGAACTCCTACAACCCTTACAGCAGTCAATGTATCTGGAAACAAAGGAGCAACAGTACCAGTTACTATTCGTGTAACTGACCCTAACAATAGTGCTATTATTGATGGTACAGTAAACATAACTGTAGGTGAAGGAACTCCACAAAGTGCAACTGTTGGAAATAGTGGAGAAGCAACAATCCAATACGAAATTCCAAGCAACGCATCTGGCACAATCAGTTTCACAGCAACCTATGTTGAAAACGTAAATTACCAAGGTAGCGTAATGGCAACTAATGGAGTAATTACAGTACGTAAAGGAGTAACTATTGTTGTAGATTCAGTTAAAGCTGAACTTGGAGATGAAATTACTCTCGGTGCAACCATAACTGATGAAAACTCTGCATTAGTTGATGAAGGTACAGTCAATTATGAAATAGAATAGGATTAAATCCTATTCTTAATCACTTCTAATGGAGGTGAAACCATTGGCTGGAAAACCTATCATAGCAACTGCAACATCTACAGTTTCTAATGGAAAATCAAGTACAAGTACATTGAACTATTCTCAAGGATACTCTCGTTCAAACTTAATTCCAGGAAATACATACCAAATAAACGGAGCATACCAAGAAAATAACCATTACAGTTATGCAGAAGGAATTGGTACTCTTGAAATGCTAAAATGCAATACAACAACTACGTTAAGTGGAAATTCACAAATACCAGTAGGTGAAAGTTTAACTATTACTGCAATAGTTAAGGAAAATGATGGAAATACTTCTTTGTCAAGAGGAAGTTTAAAATTGTATGATGGAAATTCATTAGTTCAAACCATACCTGTTACAAACACAACCACATCTATAAGTTATACTTCTAATGTTGCAGGAACTCATGATTTATATGTAATTTATGAAGATAGTGGAATTGAATACAACACATCAACCAGTAATCATCTAAATGTCACAGTAACCAAATTAGAAATGATTTTTGACATACAAGAAATTACAAACACAAACGATGATGTTACTAATGATGAAGGAATGATTGTAGGAAAAATAGATGAAATCATCGAAATACATGGGTATTTGACTTATGCAAATGATAACGGATTACATGGTTCTGTAGGAGCATTATCTTTTAACGTGTATGATTATAATGGAAGTTTAATTGACACTATTAGTACAAACACAAATGGTTCTTTTCTTTTTGGATATGAAATTCCTTCTGAATTGGCAAATGAACAAGTTATTACCTTAAATTATGAAGGAAATAATATTCTTGAAAGTGCTTTGCTCGAAATACCAATAATAGTGAATCCATCAATAATTCAAATAAGCGATATTGCTTATGAGATGGTAAATGGTGTAACCTATGATTCTAATAGTGAAGAAAGACCAGTTGCTCGGTGGAACGAAGAAGATGGTGACCTTTACATATATGTTACAGTATATGATGAAAATGGTGACGAAGTACAATCTGGAGAGTTAGAGTGGTATTATTCTATTCCAGAAGAAGGTTATTCCCAACAGACAGGAATTACCACTAGTTTGGGAGGTATATATTTTCCGATATATGACATTTATGAGAATTATCCAGATGTTTCAGAAATTTATATATATCCTGTATGGGTTGATGCTACTGAAGAAGGAATTTATGAAGATTCAAGAGAAAACCCAGAATCCGATTACATTAGAGTACACAGAAAGTATATTTATGACTCAACAGAACCAGAAGATTGGATAAATACAGGTTATTATGAACAACCTCAATATAATGAGTATGATACATGGAGTGTGGAATAAATGGCTTTCAACTATGATTTTAGAGAAATTCGATGGGATGGAAACAATGGATTTATATTTGTAAATCCATTCAATATACCTTTACATTCTGTATTACCACATCCTATTTCTCTTGTTGATTCTTCTGTGTCTTTTGATTTAATTATACCTTCATTTGAGGAACTCGTGTATGCGATGCCAAATTATCAAGATATTAGGACGAATGGTGCTGTAAATTTAGTCTGTTTAATTGGATTCGATACACCTATCATTGAATTAACATTTTATTATGTAAATCAAAACGATATTAGAATGAGAATAATGGTTATTGGAAACGACGGAGGTTCATATATAGATTTAAATATAGGTTATGATGAAACTCATCATTTTGAAATTATATTAAGAGATTATACAGCAGAAATAATTATGGATGATGAAACTCTTGAGTTTACAGACAATTTAGATGAACCAATATCAAGAGTGCCTGTTTCTAATGAACAACCATACGTATTTATAGGTACATGGTATTTCAGTTATTTTATGTATACTTTGAGTGGTATTCATATCGAAACTGATACAGTTTTAGCGAATTCTGAGTATGATATTAATTATTGGCTTGGTGAATTTGAAACGGCATATAGTGAGGAGTAACAAAAATGTTTGATTTTCTTATAGGATTAGGTTTTGCAGGAATATGTGCATTAATATGTTTCATATTTTTAATACCATTCATAATAACCATAATAGTAGGAACAGCATTCGCAAACCTACTTGGATTTACTGGAATAGTATGGTGGGCATTCGTAATTTTATTTTACTTAGTTATTTCTGCAATTCTTGGACACATTACGAAGTAAAAAGAGTAGTGATTGCATGGCTGGATGGATAGGACATAATATAAACATTTCAATCACCACAGACATTAAATATGCAATTATTTCCCAGAATTAGAAACAGAATTCACAACTATGCTGGATGAAAAAGGATGGGAAATGCCACAATAAAATTACACCAATGATACACAGAAAAATGTGTTGAGGAAACCTAAAAAAATAAAAATAATATGTGACCACCAAATGACAGAAGAAGACACAATATACGTAAAATGTTGTGTCCTAGCTAATTCTCTAAAAGATACAGAAGATGACCTACTACTCAGAGAGGACATCAAAAAAATATTCACAAACACAAAAAACATCAACTACGACATCGAACACGGAAACAAATACCTAGACGGTGTCAGAGAACACGAACGATACATCAATCAAAGTGATGAATACATAAACGATACATTAATACCTGCTGGTAGTTGGCTACAAGTTCTTGCCATAACCAATAAAACATTACAAGAACAACTAATTAACAATGAAATAAGCGGAGTGAGTTTAAGAACTGAACTTGGCGAAAATGTTGTGTTGTATGATACAACAAGTGGAAGAATACCTTATAATAATATCAAAAACAAGGAATCCATGCAACCAAGCAGTATCAGCTTCACGGACCACCCTGCAAACCAATTACCCATGGAAGTAATGAATTATAATGAATATACAGCTAAGACACAAACACGAAAAAATAGGAAAAATGATAACATGACAGATCAACATCAAAATAATGAATCAGAAGTAAGCTTCTGGAGAAAATTATTCACAGCAAAAAATACAGCAACAGCACCAGTACCACAAGCAAACGACATATTTGGTACTGGTGCAAATGCAGATGAATTCATGCAAAGCATGATAGAAGCAAACAAGAGCATACCAAGACAGAATGAATTGCTTGAAAAATTATTAGAATCACAAACAAAAAGCAATGAAGCAATTGCAAAATTAGGGGGGGATGTTGAAAAATTACAATTAGATATTAGTGAAATGCAAATGCAAAAACCACAAAAGAAACCAAATGGACAAGATGGAGAAGGAGATCCCGACCCAACACAAAAAGGCCAACATTTTGAACCACCTAAAGATCCACAACCTCCACAAGATCCTCAAGACCCAAAAGATCCTGAAGCCCCTCAAGACCCTGATGATCCAGAACCACCAGAAGGTAATCCACAACACACAGCAAAAACAAGCAAACCACTAAGACTAAACAACAATTATCAAGACCAATATGAAGAAGAAGCAATGAAATTCATAGCAAACAGAAGCTATGAAAACCTAATCAAAAACAGATAATAGGAGGACAAAACTAATGTCACAATATATATTACCAGACAGTGCATACATGCCAGGAGTAATTCCAACATATGATGAACTACAAAAAGAAAGACATGCAACCATCAGGTGGTTACCACAAGACAAAATGCTCAACGCAATACACACAGCTAAAGCAGAAAACAGAAAACTAGAATTCATATCCAATGTAGGAGACCCATTCTACCACACTGACAATGGAAGCATAGTAAAACCAGGAATGCTACCAGCAGTAGAAGCAACAACATTCCTAGCAGAAAGAACATACAACAGCGTATTCCACCAAAAATGTAACTACGAAAGAATAGTAGCAAAAAGAACAAAAAGAGCATACTATGATGTAGATGAAAACATGGAAAGTTTAACCAGTGTACAAAATGGTAAACAAAGAGTACGTGATGATATCACACGAGACAAACACATCCACAAAGACAAAGTACTTGTAAGTGAACCATACGTGGAAACAGCAGACTTTACGCGTGAAGACCTTAAAAACCACCTTACCGGACAAAGATTCATCCAAGAATACATTAATGCAGTCAGCCAAAAAAGAGACTGGAACATGGGAATGTTAGAACTTTATAGTATAAGAGATGAAACTGCAACAAACACAGATGGATTACACGCCAACGATGGACTTTTCAAACAATTAGATGACCAGTATGAATTCATGAAAGAAAACATTGAAGACAACAAATCATCAACATATGGCCAAGGATACTACTGTGGAATCTATGGAACAGGAACAGACAAAATTCCAATTGATTTCTCAAAAATGGATAAAGAAGAAAATGGAAACATCATCGAACAATTAATAGACATGGAAACACAATATTACACCCAACTAGGAAATACAGGACAAGAATTCCTTGTATCACCTGAAGGATATGGTCAACTAAGAAAACTTGCGGGAAGACGTGAAACTGCACGTGGAGACCAAATAATATTAGATGGAGGAGTACTCAGAGTAAACGGTACACCAATCACACCATGTATGGAATTAGCATTACCAAGAAACAATTACAAACAACATATTTTACTAGGTAATTTCAAATCTGGAGTAACCAATGGATTCCGTGAAGACTTCACCACAGAAATTAACTATGACTTTGACACATTCATGTACAAAGTATCTACCTTCGTAGAATTAGGTACCCTCCTCGAACGTGAACAGGATGTACTTGCAGCAGAAGTAATAAATCTTCCAACCATGATAGCACAACAAGATGGTGATGATTCTCCCTGATATTACCATAATCGTGGGAGGCTAGGATTATGGAACAAAAATTACTAGCTAATGCTACAGTAACCCTTGAAGGAAAAAATCATAGCATAGTAAAAGAAACCAACAGTAAAGGGGAAGTACAATTCAAAGATGTACCCCCTGATACTTACACAGTATTAGTAACAAAAGAAGGGTACCAGGAATACTTGTTACCACAACCTTTAAAGATACATAAAAATAAGAAAAACAATCACCATCACAACATAAGATTAGATCCAATAAAAAAGGATAAAATTATAGAAAAAGATACAAGAACACTAATTATCCAAACAAGGGTTTCTAATGCTGAAGTATCACTCGTATCACTTGACAGTGATGATGGTGAAACAAAGAAAACAAACAAAAAAGGGGAAATAATATTCAAAGAAGTACCTTTCGGAAACTATGAAATCATCATAACCAAAACAGGTTACCATACATTCAATAAAGACATATTAGTCAACAGTAACAACAAATTTACCCGAAAAATACGTTGCAAGCTACAACCAATCTTAGTGGAGGAATAAATATTGAATACAATCGTGGATGATGTGTTATTATATCTCCCAGAATGGACAATCAGACCTAAAAAAAATAGAAATAAAGTCAATGCATTTATGGAAGAGAACGACTTCAAAATATTCCAAGAAGAAGACAAACCTGAACAGGAATATTATGAAGATCTTAACATTCGTAAACACATAAGTAAAGATGAAATATTAAAAACATTCCACATCACTAAAATAAAAGCTGCAACATATCTCAACAGAAAACAAGTTCCAAACACTAATATTTGCTACAATGCATTGTGCATGTGGACTGCAGGAGTTCTTGAAGAAAAATACAAATTCAAAACAAGAGACTCCAAACTTATAACAGATGCACAGAAAATGATTAAACCTTACTACAATTATCAATTCCATGTATTGGGAAATCATATAAAACATTATCCAGTAGAATATGAAAATAATCTATTATTTACAATTTATAGTTTGGAGTAGAATAAGATGCCAGGCAAATATTCCCATGACATTATAGTCAAAGCAGATTTGAAAGGGTTTAAAGACTTAAAAATACCTAAAACTCCAATTTTCAAAGAATTAACCACCACAATTCGTAAACAATTCAGAGCAGGAAAAAAACAATTAAAAAACGAGTTGGAATTAATTATTCCAACACTAGCTACTTTCAGCTGGTTAAAACAAAGAGTTAAACTAGCAGAAAAAGGAAGTATCATCACAGGAACATTACATGACAGTATTAAGATAAACCGAAAATCTAAATACCGGGCAAGTATTGGAACCACTCTTTTTTATGCTCAATATGTTGAAGAAGGTAGAGGACCTGTAACACCAAAAAATAAACCTTATCTTACTTTCAAAATTCCGGGAGTGGGTTGGATACGTACAAAGTATGTAGGACCTGCCAAGCCAAGATACTATCTGAAAGAAAGTAGTGTTTTATTGGAAAATGAAATTGATGATGTAATGACTATTGTTATGGAAGCATTCAGTGAGGGATATGGATGAAAAGGAAACCTGAACTAGAAGGAGTAGAAAACTGGAGAACTGATATAGAAATCTTCAAAATGATACGGGATAAACAAAAAGAAGGTGACCCCTTATTAACTGAATTCAGATTAATTCTCGGTTTTCAAAAAGAAGATGATGAATCTGAAGAAACAAATACCATTTATGTTATAAGAGGACAAGATTCTTTATTGAAAAAAGCCCAAGAAAGTGAATGGTTCGAAACACATACTCAAGTAATCCTTCATACAAGTAACATCAGTGTATTTGATGCAATAGAAAAACTACGAAGTACATATCTACGCATCAAGAATTATATGAAAAAAGAACCTTTTTGGGCATATACAAAAACCAGTCAAAGAACTCCCCTCTTTGATGAAGAAGGAAGAATCTTTGAACTGGCCATTGACTTTACAAGTATAGAATTTGAAGAATCATTACTTGATTATGGATATGATGATTATGAAGTATTTTTCGAAGTTGAAAGTAGTGTAGAAAGAACACATGAATTGGATAAACATTATCCTCCAATAAAATTTGAAATAAACAAAAAACAAACTAAAAAAAGGAGCCGTTTCGTATAAATGACAATTAATAGTGATATAAATACAAGAATAGAAATTACAAACGAAACAGTAAAAGATATTGCAACACCAGGTCAAGCAGGAAAAATGGGACTTATCGGTGCATTTCCAAGTATCAATCAAGATGTTTACTGTTTCGGTAGTATAGAAGAAGTATATGATAAATATGGTGTTGTACTTAAAAGTAATAGTTGGTACAATTTTGATGGACCACGTGCAGCACATTATCTCTTCCATGAAGACACAGAAGAATGTGATGGAGTCACAAATCTTACATGTGTAAATATTACTGACAGCTCAATAGCATCTTCAGAACTAAGTACAACTGTTGTAAATAGTGGTAGTTACAGTACTGCTATTAAAGAAATAGCTGCTACGAAATTAAGTTATACTAGTTTAAAAGAAGCATTAATAAAATTAAGTGATGAAGATATTGATGCTTTTATGATAAGTAGTGATATAAGAAATGCAATTCCAAAGAAAGATGAAGTAAGTTTCAAAGGGGAAACATTTAGTAAAGCAGGAACAATCAATGATGTATATGAATTAATAGCATATTATCAAAATAACGTATTCAGTATTCAAAAACCAGTATACTGGATTAACTGGTTAAATGATTTACCAGGAACTAATGGAAACAGCACAGTTACAGGAATTAACACATCAATTGTCAACGTTCCACACGCAAAAGAAGAAACTGAATACTATGACAGTATAGATAAAACAAGTATTGGAACAGCAGGATGGTATTGCCAACCACTTGAAATACATGGAGCAAATGTAACAAGAATGGAAGCAGCAGCACATATAGCCGGATTTATGGCAACATTACCCATAGGGACTAGTTTAACCAATAAAGTTATTCCTGGAATAACAGGTATCCCTTCCGGTGAGGAAATGTTCTTTGGTAAAGGGGATGCTGGTGAAATATTAATGAATAGTGGGGTACAAGTAATAAAACCATACAATCGTAAAGATAAAACATATTGTATCAAGAATAGTATACAACCAAGTGGGTATGATGTAGCTCATGTAAGAACAATAGCTTACCTCCTACGACAATATGATCTTATTAGCACTATCGGAGAAACAAATGATAACGTACCTATTGAAGCTCTTAAAGCACAAATAAAAGCAAAAAGTGAAGAAGTACGAAAACTCAGTAACAGATTAATTATCGAAGTAACAATAGGTAAAGAAAAAATACTTTCACCATGGAAAATTTACATCCCAATCAGAGTACGTTTGAGAGGAATCATCAACGTTATAAAACTGGGTGTGAGCATGGAAATTATTGATGAAAGTAATGCAGTAGAAGTTTCAGCACAAATAGAACAATAAGAGATGGTATTATGGTACAAAATAGTAAAACATTATATGATGCAGTATTTCTAATAGATGGTGTAACAATTGACTGGAATACTGAAGTAGAAATAACAATAAGTCATGATGCGGATACAGTTCAAACAGACAGTGGAAACATCACAACAAACAACAGAAATCCAGGTGCACAATTCAGTATTACAAGACATACCCGTTTTGAATCAGAAAAAGAAAATCAAATCATAGAAACAATTAAGCAACTCTCATATAAAAACGGAGGAGTAGTTACTTTCATGGTAAATGAACCAAACGGTACTTTTGTTGTGAATGGTTATGGTACTATTCCTGATGAAAGAAGTTGGAGCCATAGTACTGGAGAATTAATGGAAAACAGTATTGATCTTGTTAGTGAATCCTATGAAGAATACTTCTTATAAAAATTATCCAAGAACAATAGAAATAATTTCACCACCCCTATATAATAAAAACATGTTAAAATAAATAAATTATTTTTTTCACCCTATTAACTTTTTTTTGAAAAAAATAACTAATACACACCAAAAACAATTATGGAGATATAATATATGAATCAAAAAGAATACCAAGAAGAAGTAAATAAAATCAAAACAGAAAACAAACCAACGTTCATACAATCACAAACAAACAACAAACAAAACAATGAATACCTCCCTAAACAGGGAAACATAGAAGAAAACAGAGAAAAACACAAAAAATACCTAGAAGACCACAAAGAAGAAATTCAACAACAAAAAATAAAACAACAAGAAACAGAATATAATGAACGAATAAAAACAACGACAGAACTACTCCAAGGAGAAGACAACCCCGAACAATTACCCGACATAACAGAATTTCTAAAAACAGAAGAATATATCCGGATGGGTACAGACTACAGAATTCCAATACCAATAACCATGCCTAACGGACAACAATACAAAATATACATAAGAAGCATAAACAGTAATGAATATTATCAATACCAGTTAAAACAAGTAAGAGAAAAGAAAAGCATGAATTATCTTGTAGCAGTAGATATTTGTGAAGATAGCAAAGGGAATAAACTACCAAAAGAATTCTTTGAAAAAATAGGATTTGACTATGTAGAACAAATAGGTGAAGCCATAAGCCTTGCAAGTGGAACAACTGGTGAAGACCCAAGAATACAACAAGTAGTTGAAAATTTTCTAAAAAATTAGACATAAACCATAAAGGAAACATGTCTCACATCACATTCTTATTCTGGTACTCAAATTATGATTTAAAACTAATTTTCTTCAATTATCCTAATTTAACATTGTATCAAGAAGCAATTATACCAATATTACATCAGAAAATACTTGAACATAAAAACAAAATAACTAAAGGAAACCTGTTTGTAATAGAACAATAAAAAAAACCCTGTGGGGGAAAAATATCATGGTCGACGAAAATATAAATCAACTCATTAACAGTGCAACTCAATTCACAAGAGCAATACAAACAACAAATCCTCCACCAATTATGGGGTACATTATAAACACAACAGGGCATCATCGATACGCAGACATACAACTAGTTACATCAAATAATGGAATCATGGATGGAGTAATATGCATGGGAATACCCGTTATCGGAGATAGTGTACTAATAGTATTCCCTGAAGGCAATTATGAACAAGCACTAGCAATATGTCCAAGAGGATTACCAGTACCAGAAGATGTATTGAATGATTATTATACTAAAGATTGTCATAATTACCTTGACAATGGAGATTTTCATAACCAAAAAGAAGGATTCACTGGTGAATTTACCATAATAACCGATGAATCATTTACAACAACCAGTCAATACTGTTGTCAATTAGAAACCGGACAAACAATCACAAAAACAGTAGACATAAGCGAATGTAATAGTCAATACTTTAAATTCCAATGTTACTACAGGGGACAAGGCCAATTAGACATAACCTGCAAAGATGCAGACACAGGAAAAATTATCCAAACATTACCATACAGTATGAGATACAATAAGAAAACATGGCTAACACAAGGAAGCAGATGGACATATGTCTACAACAGAGAAACTTACCCTAGAATAGAAGAGGGAACCACACATAAAAAGATTATAATAGAAATAACCAACACCACACCAGAAACTCAAATGTTCACAACAATGCTCATAGATGGGCTAGTAGTATTTGATGAAAACACGGATCAAACGTATTATCCAAGTATTAATGACCAAATGGAGAAATAAAAGATGGCAGGACAATCATATTCTTACACATTAAATGTACAAGCTGAAGCAGATACGAAAGCATTAGATAATGTAGTAAAACAATTGATTACAGTAGCCCAACTAGAAAAAACAATAGGCAACCGTAAAATAGACCTAGATACACGACAAGCAGATGGTAACCTAAAATCTTTAGATTCTCAAATAGGAAATACTACAAAGGGTATTAAAGGATTAGATGGTCAAGATGTTAATGTCAACACTAAAAATGGAGTTGCAGGTCTTCAAAAAATGGAAGATGAAGCTGGAAATGCAAAACAAGTTATAGACAGTATGGATTCCAACAGTATAGATAATATTGGAAGAAGTGCGGATCAAACTGCTAACAAACTCAATAAAATGGCACGTTCTGCAAAAAGTGCAGGAAGTAGTGGGAATAATCTGTCAAGTAATTTCCAAAACATGAGCAGTGGACTATCAGGTAATGGGATGATGTCATACTTAGGATTGGGTAGTTCCTATGAAAACACCATAGGAAACGCAATGACCAAAGAAATAAATGCAATCACGTCTAAAAATCTGAATTTAGATACTGATTATATTGATAAGTTAACCAGTAAGTCTATGACTAGAATGAATAATCTTATTCCTGCGTTGAATGCTGGACATTCAAGTACGGGGAAAGATATGCAAAAATATGTTGATACATATGTACAAGTTAGTGATGCAGTAATGGCTCTTGGTTATAGTGAAGCCGAAGCAACGAGTGCAATGTATGATCTGACAAAAGGTTTAAATGGTGCTTTTGCTAGTTTGGATCAGTATGGTATTAGTGAAGCTTCTTTGATGGCCACTGGACTATGGACAGGTAAGGAAGATGATGTTGAAGGATACTTCAAAGCAGTAAGTAAAGTTCTTCCAGAGACAAGTAAATATATGGACTCATTCCAAGGGGATATTATAGGTCTTAAAAAGACTATGAGTAGTGCAGGGGGCCAATTAGGAAAAGAAATATTACCTCAATTACGCCCAATTATCCAAACTGTCACAGATTTTTTAACTGATGTTGATGAACAAGGAAATAAAATACCTAACACTTGGGCAAAAGGTTTGATGGGGGCATTTATGGCTTTTAGTGCTGTTCAACCTGCAGCTGATGCACTTGGTACAGTGGCCGATACTTTTCGTACTATTAAAGGTGCAGGTACTGGAGCTTTTAGTGCTATCAAAAGTGTTATTGCGGGGGCTAAAGGTTTACGTGACAGTATTTCTTCCAAAGGTTTGAAAGGTACTATTATGGATAAAATTCGTGGTAAAGGGTTGGATAGTGGTTGTGAAGATGTTGAATGTTGTGATGATGTTTGTGTTGATAGTGCTAAGGAACTGGGTAAACAGAAAAAGAAGAATGGTAAAACTACTCAGAAAAATCAGAAACAACAGAAAAAAGGAGCACTAGAACGTGTCAAGGGAAAACTTGGCTTTCATAATGATACACCTGAACAGAAAACAACACGGAAAGCTTCAAAGAAAGGTTTTGCAAGTGATATTAAAATTCCCAAACAACAAAAAAGCCATTTAGGAACAGAATTAGGTAATAGTAAATCATTCTCAAAAGGTGGTAAAACTGCGGGTAAAGGATTCTTATCGGGAATGGGAAAATCCTTTAAAAGTGGTGGAAGTAAATTAACCAAGGGGTTAGGTGGAACACTTGGAAAAATAAGTGGTGCTGTTGGAGGTATAGGCAGTTCATTCATGGGATTACTTGGACCGATTGGAGCAGTTATAATGATTGTAACTACATTAATTGGAATTCTTGACATGTTAGGCATTGATTGGTTAACACCATTACAGGAGGCTTTTGGTGGCCTAAGTAATACTATCATGACTGAATTAGGCAATATAGGTTCACAATTAATGAGTACCCTGGGACCTGCATTTAATGATTTAAAGAACGCATTCACAGACATATGGAATGGTTTACAACCTGCTATAAATGCTATTGGGGAAGCTTTTAATGCTCTTAAACCTGTTCTTGGTATGATTGGTAATGCTATAATTAATGATGTTATCACCAGATTCCAAATGTTATACACTGTGGGTAAAGCTATTTGGACTGCTATTGGTCCAGTTCTTACGGCTATTGGTCAAGCATTATATAAAGTGGGGCATATTATTTATGATGTTCTTAGTAAATTGAATTTTGGTCCTGCTGGTGATAGTGCTTCTGATTTTGCTAGTACTATTAGTAGTCTTGCAGAGAATGTTGAATCATTCCTTCAACCAGTAGTGGATTTCATTGATAATCTTGATTTTAGTGGTGTGGCCAGTACTATTCAAGGTATTGCAGGTTCTTTAAGTGGTTTGTTTAGTGGAACTGGCGAAGGATTAGATTTTAGTGGACTTGGTCAGGGTTTAAGTGGTATATCTGAAGTTGTTGGATCAATTATTAGTACAGTTATTAGTACTATGACTAGTGGAATTCTTACTCTTGCTAGTGGTATGTTTGATATTATTACACAGGGTATTACTGGAATTATTAATTCTATTGGTGCTAATATTATGGGTATTATAAATACTGTTGTAATGGGTATTACAAGTATTATCACTACTATTGGTGGTAATATCATGGGTATATTTAGTACGGTATATGCTGGTATTATGGGTATTATCACTTCTCTTGCAACAGGTATTGCAACTGTAATAGGTAGTATTGGTGGAGCCATCAGTGGAATTGTTGGTAGTATTGGTGGTGCTATTAGTGGTGTTATTGCCACAGTTGCCGGAGCTATTACTAGTGTTATAGGAGCATTGTCTAGTGGAGTAGTTAGTGTTGTGAACGCAATAGTTGCAGGTTTCACACAGGTAGCCGGTGTTATTAATGGTCAACTTGTTGCTGGTGTAGCTGCACTTGCTGCAGGTTTTGTTACATTGACTGCCAGTGTCACTGCTTTTATTGCCGTGGGTACTCCAGGTTTTGTTGCTATGGCTGCTAGTATTGTGCCTCTGGGAGCTGCCTTGATGGGTGTTTGTGCTCAATTAGTTGCGGCTGCTACTAGTGTAACCTTGATGAGTGCTGGTTTTATAACTATAGTTGCAAGTGTTAACATGATTAGTGCTAGTTTAGTTAGTGCTATTGCTATGATGACTATGATGGGTTCTGCCATTGCTACTTTACAACCTGTTATGAGTAGTGTCTTTGGTTCTTTCCCCGGAATAGTAAGTAGTAGTGTCTCTGCTTGTATTAACCTTATTAATGGTTTTGCAAAGAAAGCCGTTACTATAATTGGTAACATGGGTAAACAAATGGTATCTGCTTATAGAGCTAATTTTAAAGGTATTGCTGCAGTAACTGATGCAGAAATGAGGGGGGCATACCAAAGTCTTAGTAGTTGGGGTGACAAAATGGTTGCAAAGATGAAACAGATAGCAGCTGATATGGCAGCAGCGTACCCTGATAATATTGATGTTGGTAGTCCTGGTATTATTTGGAGAACAACTGAGGCTGAGATGAAAGGTGCTTTTAAAAGTTTAGCTTCATATGAAGACCCGATGGTGGGTACTGTTAGTAAAATTGCTCAAGGAATGGTATCCCCATTTAAGGGCAATGTTGCTTCAAATATGTTCCCAGCAGTAAGTAATGTTGGGAATAACCATAGTGGAACTTCATCTAGCCAATCTAATGTTACTGTGAATAATAATGTTAATATAGAGTCTGTTACAATAGCTAATGGCGATGATGAGAATGCATTTATTAAGAAGGTAATCCGAGCAATGAATTTTGAAACAACACGTGCTGGAAGAACAGTTGGTACAACAATGTACCATTCCTAATCCTCCTTAGGTGATAACATATGAGTACTGAATTAAAACCTTATTTTTATATTAACGGTCATGATTTTCCAATAGAATATGAAGCAGAAAGTGAAAGTAAACTAGGCATAGTTGAAAATGAAATGTTTGTATCAGCAGATAGTTATGGGTATACTGACATACAATGGACAAATTTCACTGGAGAAGAATTACCTATTGATGTTTACACAAGAATTACTGACACATACTTAGGATTACCTGTTCAACCTAATGATCATTCAGGTGATGAAACATTTTACAATACTCCCAAAACACCACATGCCGTACTAAAGTATTGGTCTCAACGAGGAGTACCATGTAATGTAAAAACTAACTTGGAAGCATATGAAAGTGGAACATATATTATTAAAGCAATTAATCAATCAAACATATCGTTTAGTTTAATAAAAACACATCTTGAACTAACACAATATGAAAAACCAGATGAAATCGAACAAACATACTGGTCTCCTACAGATGAAATAAAAATATTAGCAAAAAATAATAAAAACATCAGTGCAACAGCACAGGAAATACAGGAATTACCAGATATGCAACAATCTTGTAACTGTGTAGAAGACAGTCCTCCAGAACTATGCATAGCACCATCATTACCTGAAGTAGAAACATTACAAAAATATTTAAGACGATACGGCTATTTACCAATATTTTCCCGTCAGTATGGTCGTATAAACATCACAGGTAAGTATTGTTATAACACAACACAAGCACTTAAACAATTACAACAAGACTTTGGATTAACTATCAATGGAGATTGTAATGAAGAAGTAAGAAGAGCATTACTTAAATTATCGCAAAGTGAAGGTGAATAATATGACTGATGTAACTACTAAAGATAAAACAAAAAACAAAGTAAAAAATTATGCAAATGATTACAAACCATACTGGGAAAAAGCGATAGTAGAAACAGAAAAACAAAGAGCCCCTGACAGACCGGAATTCCGTATATTCATAAGTCACCAAAAAATGGGCACAGAAACAAGTGCCGTTCCATACAGTACACAAGGTAATACACAATCTGAAGACAAAGAAAAAACGACGGAGAAATAAAACATGGCTAACCGTAAAGGAGATAACGGAACAGGTAGTGGAGGCTCATGGAAAATAAACAACAACATAATAGTATGTAGTGACAGTAATACGGGAGCTGCTCAACTAGCAAAAGATGTAGTAAGCCATATTAATAGTGCAGGAAAAACAGCAACATATGGTGGTGTAGGTCCCAGCAGTGAATACAATGCAATTAGTGGAAAAACTAATACTACCATGTTTTGGATAGTAAACGGAGTAGACCACGCAATGTGTTACTACTTCTATACAGAGGTAAAAGATTCTGGTTGGAAAGGTAGTGGAAATAATATAGTTGTAGGATTTCACACAGGACATCCAGGAGTTTGTACACTTGCAAATATAAATAAACAAGATTTGAGAAATGCTCACGATGCAGGTTATGCTAAATCTGATGCACGAAGTGCAATGATGGCTAAAAGTAGTGGAGACTGGATGGCCAGTGCCAAAAATTGTGGGTGGGTAGCAGGACCAGACGCAAAAAGTCTTGCTCAAGCATTCCTCACAGGACAAGGTGCTGGTGGAAGTAGCGTAACTGTTGTTGAAGGATTTATAGAAAGTGGGAGAGGAGGATCTAAGGGAAGTAGTCCACAATTTTGGAATAATACAAATTATGAACCTTATTATGAGGTTCCTTTCACTGATTTTGAAGTCACAGAAGAATTTCCTCGAACCCAAACCATGGAATTTGAAACAACAAAAAACATAGACTTGACTAGTGGTAGAGTTGCAGTACTACTTAAAGGTGATTGTAACACCTTTGGAGGCATATTAATAGATAAACAATATGATAGTAAAACTCATTTATACTCTTATCAATGTCAGGGATTCATGGAACGTATAATGGCAAATGGAATATATGCAGTATATAATGGAAGTAAAACAGTTTATGAAATTATAACAGAAGTACTGGCAGACTTGGGAGTCCCAAGTACAGGTCTTAGACCTCTTGAAGATTATAATACAGCAATCACTAAAGAAAATCAAGAATTATTAAAAGCAGATGAAGATCTGGTAGAAAATTCAGGTGATTATGACCCTGAAAATAAGAGAACGTGGAAATCAACTATTAAAGATGATAAATTAAATCCTCTAAAAAGAAAACCTAAAGGAATCTATGATTGTGATACAATATATGAATTCTTCTGTGAATTACTATATGATTATGGAGTAAACATAGATTTTTATGGAGATCCCAACGGAATTCCCATATTTGAAATTGTTGATCTTGAAACCTGGAAAAAAGATGTGTATATTTTCAGTCCAAGGAGAGGATTTGAAAATGACTATGAATATGGCTATGATATTACAAACAGTGTATCTCAAGTAGTAGTAAAAAATATAAGTGCAACAGACAGTACAGGAGAAATATACACAGCAGAACAATTACTAGGTGTTCCAATACAGGATTATGAAGGAAGAATGGGAGTAATAGTAGATAATCCTGCGAATAATAGCTCATCTAATAATAGTAATGGAACATACCAAGATAGTAGTGGTAATAAATATACTTCAAATCAAGTTTTAACAACAAATGGGCAGCCTTCATGTAATCATTGTCTTAAAGATAAACCAGCAATTCAACAATACACTAAATACTGGTTTAATGAATGTCCTAAATGTGATGTGGAGGGAACACTTGAAAATGATACAAGTGGGGATGGAACAACAAAATGTACAGAATGTGAAACGGAATACTGCCAATACTGTGGTTATGACCGTAAAGGACAGAAATATCACCTCACAGAATTATTCACAACAAATAATACTACTAACATTGTAACAACGGATAGTGATGCCTCATGACGGATGAAACTAGTGTAGGAACAGAGATAACAACTGCAGATACAACAACCAGTACAGATATGGTTGCAGAAAATAATGTAACTAATAATCCTGAAAATAATAAAAAACTAGCAGAAATAGTGATGATGGAATCAATACGTGATAAATATAAGTTAACATTTAATATGCCTGATGTATTCAAAGGTTTACATACAAACAAATTCTTGTATATGGAATTATCAGACCAGTTCTATGAAAAACATTATGAAGATATTATCAAAGCCATCAAAGATACTAAATTCACTCGTTATGCTGGTTTTGAGAAAGGACGGTTTTTTGTTGAAAAATATGTATGGGGTGGTGGAAAAAAAGGTAAACACTCAAAGATAACTGTAAACCCATTAGCAAATAATTATAGTAGTTACATGAAAGCACAGCAAGAAGCTGAAAAATCATTAATACAAGCTTTAAGTAATGGTTCTAGTACAGGGGGTACAGGTAATGCAAATGTTCATGGTGAGGATTGTGGTGCAGATATAAGTACATGGGCTACTCACTCATGGGGTGCAGAAAGTTTTGAGAAAAACAGCCAAAAAATCATTGGAAATAGTTCACGTAATTATGCACAAAAAGTAGCAAACCTCACATGTGAACAAGCAATAAAAAGTATAGTATACAGTTACCATAAGCATCTGAATAATTGGGTATGTCCTGAGAAGTTAGCTGAAAATTGGCCTAATATTTATGCTAACTGTGCGGATCATGCAAGATTGGTGAAATGTATTTGTGATGTAAAAAACGTACCCTGTGCGATTTTCCATGGTACATGCCACTATTGGAATTATGTGAAAATAAATGGTAAATGGGAAAGTATTGATCTTTGCACTAATGGTAATGGACTGTGGGATGGCCATCGAAGGAACACAGCAGGATGGAATACCTGTGGAAAATTATAATAAAAAAATAACATAGGAGTTAATTATATGATAAATGAAGAATTAAAAAAACTAATCATGCCCCAACTAAAATTACACCTTGCAGAAGAACATTGGAATGAAATAGAAGTAATGTTTGAAGAAGTATATGTAATACATGAAAATGGACAGAACATAATTTGTTTAAATCCTGGAAGTACTCAAGGAGACGGATATGGTGAAATATCATTAATGTTCACAGAATTAACGGGAGCATATTACGATATGGGCCAATGGGAGTATATCAAAAAGGTGGGACGTAAACTATGACTGAAACTAACTATGATGATTATTCAGAGTTTAAAGAAAATGTACAAAAATCTCATGCTACGTATCAAATAAAAGATATTGTACCAGGGTATTACTCTGCTAAAGCAAACTTTGATGGAAGTGTTATCTTTGCACCAGCTATTTGGCCACCCGAGACTCCTCAAGATTATCAAGAAGGGGGGCGTGGTGAAAAATTTTATGGATTATTTGATTTAAGGTATTATGCTGAATGGAATGTAAATGATGTGTCACTTGTGGCATTTACAAGTACTAATATCACAGCTATTCTTCAAGATGTTGATGGAAATCCTATTGCTAATCAAAATATTAAATATAAATTCAGTCAACAAAAAGAAGTAGAAGCAATAACAGATCATCAAGGTAAAATCACTGTTCCATATGTTGCTAAAGGTGGAGGAACCATTCAACTACAATTCACTTATGAAGGAACTAAAAAATACGCCCCATGTGAAAAAACAATCAATATCACCATAAACAAGGTTACACCTACAATTACAGTTAATAATCTATCTGTGTATATAGGTAATACATGTACCATTACAGCCACTCTTTCTCAAGATGGAATACCTATTCCAAATAAAACCCTCATTATAAATGTACAAGGGAATAGTTACACACTTAAAACCAATAGTTTAGGACAAGTAACAACACCTAGTTTTAATAATCCTAATGTGGGAACATTCACAATTAATGCCTCATATACTCCAAATAATACAACAGTAGGCGGAGTTAAAGATAGTGATAATTATAACAGTACAACTAAAACAGGAACACTCACAGTACTCCCAAAAGAAGCATGCAGTATAACTATTACAAAAATAGATAGAGCAACCTATGGAACAAGTATAAATATTGAAATCACACTTAAAGATAAGTCTGGTGCTGCAATCAGTAATGTTAAACCAACTCTTAAAGTCAATAATAAAACAATAACGGTTCCAAACAATACTGATACAAATGGAAAAACAATAATACCGTATACAGTAAATACTACTGGGACATTAGATATCTACTCTAGTTTTTCATCACAGAAATATTCCCTAGTTAGTACATCAATACAAGTAGCAATCGGAGGGATACCAACTACTCTCTCTGAATATACTAATAGAAAAGAAAGTGATGGGAATGATTTATTAGTAAAACTTATTGACACAAATTCAGGACAAGAATTATCCAATATGACCATCAAATTCTTTGAAGGAACAACATTATTAGATACGGTAAAAACTAATGGAAATGGAATTGCAAGATGTAATGGTGCATTCCTTTCAATTGGTAACCATAATATTAAAGCGCAATTTGAAGGAACAACTGTTTATGGTGCTAGTGAAACATCATTCACTTTCACAGCAGAATTCCTTATAGATACATGTAATGATTTACGTTCATGGAGTACCATACTAGAAAATTGGTATGCTAGTGATGGCACATCAACATTCGGATTAGATGTAAATAATATCAACAAAGGTGAAACTCAAAAAGAACGTTGCAGAAAATATGAAGGATTAACCACACCAAGTACATACAAAAGAAATTGTAGTCGAGTAAATGACATACCAAAATCTAGTGGGGGTTATCAACATCTTTTCTTAAGAAATTATTGTAATGATTTGAAAAACCAAGCAACACAGGATAATAATGGATTACATGCACCAACTGGAGTAATATTACGTAGTAAATATCTTAAAACAACAGAAAATTGCACAATACAGTTCAAATTGAAATTTGCATATAATGGAATAAATGAAAAAACAACTGGAAAAGCAGCAGTACCTCGAGAATTTGGAGGACATTTTGGATTAATGCGTGAAGATGCAACAACTGCTGAATTTGCACCAGTACGATTAGAAGTATATAGAAGAAACTCATATTGTATCGTAGATGGTGGAAATTTAACAAGTAACCGATATGCATATAATTTCATGGAAAATGTAGAATATACAGTACAAATTCATGTTACAAGTACTAAAACAGAAATAAACGTATTAGAACTTAATGGTACAACCTCATTCACCAATTCAAGCAGTAATTTCGTAGGATTATATCCGTATATATTTGCATTTACTAATGGAACTGAACTTATTATACGAGAAATGAAAATAATTCCAAGATAATGGATGGAGATTTATGACAATAGATTGTAACAAAGTAAATATAAAAAAGAATAGCACAGGAACAAAAGTTAAAGAATTACAGAAATATTTAACATATTGTAAGTTTTATGATGGAAAAATTGATGGAAAATGTGGGGATTACACAGTAAATGCTATAAAAAAACTACAAAAAGAATTAAAAGTAAAAATCGATGGTAATTTTGGACCAATAACATGCAAAGCATCCAGTATCAATGGAAAAGATGTAAGTAAAACAAACATGGAAATTCCTTTAAAAATTTGGAAAGATATGATGTCAAGATTTGAAAAGTATGTGAAAGAAAATAAAACAGAACCTAAAATAATATACATCGATAAAGAAAATCCATATGAACATGTTACACTTGAAAAATACAAAGACCTAAAAACAAGATATGACACATGGATAAAAAATAATGGAAAAGAACCTAACATATTATACATGAACAAAACAGAAAATACAAAAATTAACACAACACAACCTAACAATACAAACACAACAACATTCACAGTATCCCACTTATGCGAAAAACAAGGAGGAAACTGCCTTGGACAAATCACAGGATATCATTGCGGACCACACAGCATCAAACAAGCATTACGAAAATTTGGGATAACAAAATATACTGAAGCTACAATAGCAGGATATGCAGGAACAACCACCGCAGGTACAGGGCATGGAGGACTCGAAACCGCAATTGCAACGATAGCAAAAAAAGAAGGAATTAATCTCAAAGTAGAATGGAAAAATTTCTCAGATTTAGGTCCAGACCAAAAATCAAGATTCAAAAAATTAGGTGAACTGATGACAGACCCTAAAAAAGCAGTATTTTGGCATGAAATGTATAGAGATGCTTATGGACATTACAGTTTAGCGAGAACAATAAACATATCTACAATGTATGGTATAATCGCAAACAGTTTAGGAAATAAATGCAATTCACCAGCATATTGTGGATATATGGAAAATAGAAAACTTAGTGACCAAGCAAGATATTTATCAAAAATCAGTCAGAAAAGTATTTGTATAATAACAAAAGCATAAGAAGGAGAAAAAAATATGGATGTAAAAGGATTAGATAAAATAATAACAAAACTTTTCAAAAAATACGAAAATGAAAAAATATGTTATGAAAAATTATTACAATCTTGGAAAAAATTAGAAAATGAAGAATTTATTGACAAAATAAGTATAGAATTAGAGAAAATTCAAGAAATATGTAATGGATACTATGCAAAATATGGAGTAAGTGATGAAATTCTTGAACTTCAAGTATGGATTAATCAGATAAGAAATCAATATGATATTACAGATCCAAGAGAAATAATTTATATAGATAATGGAAAAGGATTTGTACAATAAAAAAAGTGATAAGTCTAGTTGATAACAATGATAAAAGAATCTGAACTAGGAACAGATATAGACCGTAACTGGATAATTGACAACAGGGGTAATTTACAATTAGTAACCGGAAGTGAAAATCTAACACAAGCAATACGAAATAGATTAACCTGTTATTTTAATAATCTTTCATGGTGTTATCCGGGTTATGGAAGTTATGTACGAGACTGGATAGGAGAACCTAATGATCCTTATCGTCATGATACTCTACTTAAAGAAGTAACAAAAAGAGTTTCTGAAGATATAAGATTAAGGGAAGTATCCGTATCCATAGTGGATTACAGTTATTGGGGGGTAGGACTTAAAGTAAAAGCAATTGTAGTTGAAGATGGAAGTAAATTTGAAGAATATTTCCTATTCACTAATCAAGAAGAACCAGAAATAGATGTATGGAATGGAACATTCCATGATACACATATAATAACTAGGGGAAGAGGTTATTATACAATACATAATCATACAGTTACTGTTCATGCACATATACTTGATGAAGAAGACCGATTTGTACCTATAGGGGAAGTAAGTATATGGCTTGGGGAACAATACATTGAAACATTAGAAATTGAACAAAGTGGAACAAATGAACCAGGTACAGTAACCTTCAAAGTTCACACACCATTACATTTACATTATGGAAAACATGTTATGACTATAAAATATCATGGAAAACAGGGATATAATCCATGTACTTATAATTGTAATTTAATTGTTCTTGAAAAACTACCTACAAGTACAATGTTTGATGATGATATGGGCAAATATTATATTAATGAAGTAGATAGAAGTCATGAAGGAATACCTGTGGCAGTTGATGATGTGAATTATGAAGGTGTAACGATAGGTGTAGTTGAAGCTTATGCTGAAGATGATATTCCAGAAACAGTTACTATTGAACATCCAATTATTTATGAAACTGCTGAATTGTACGAAGAAGATGTAACTATAATTGCTTTACGGAACTTGATAAATTACACAAAAAGATACATTTTTGTTATGAATCATAGATTCTATGGTGGAGCCGTTTTTAAACTGATAAGTGACAATAATGTTCTTATTGATACATTGAAAGTGTATTATGATAACAATCGTTTTTATTTAGTTCATACCAGTGAAGATATTAAAACTGATAATGTTTTGAAGGTGTATGCATGACGAAACGAAAACTTGGAAGTGAAAAAGTTAGAGAAGGAAAAGCTAAAATTCCACTCAAAATAGAAGACCCTGATTATGCTAATGGAGAATATCCTCTTGAAATTAAATATCTTGAAAATGATTATTATGAGGGTAGTGATGCTTTTGGTTCATTATGGCATGTTTATAAAACATTCATTCATTGCCCTACGATATATGTACATAGGGGCATAGATGAAAATGCGAAGTTGATAGCAAATTTATTCAGTAATAATAATCTACTTAATGAAGGACAAGGAAATTTCATTGTAGAAAATGTTATACTTGATACTAAAAGAAACGTAACTAATGGTAGTGCATTTTATGATTATTCACTAAAACTATATGAGAAAACTACTATACCTTATTTTTTGTATGGATTTAATTATGATGGAATTGATGAGCAATATCGTGAACCAGTGAGATATGATAATGCCAGAGTAATTTTCGTGGACGATGATCCCAATAAGATACCCATATCTATTAAAACATACCCCGTTATGGGAGCAAAGGGTGACACGGTAAAACTTATTGCAAGGGTTTATAAAACAATTAATAATGGAAGTATTGATGCTCCTAAAGATATCCCAGATAATGGATATTTGGTATGGTATGTGAATAATCGTTATATCGGACAAACTGATTTCTGGGAAAGTGGATATGCCACATTGGATTATAAAATTATAGAAAATATAGGAGTATATGAATATCGTGTAGAATATATTCCAACAAATACGAAACATTACAATAAAGGATATGGTGCAAACACATTATGTGTACTACCGAAAAGTCCAAATATTGTTCATGCAAATGCAATCATCCCCACCACAAGTCTAGGCAGCACTATTTCTTTTGACATAACTCTTGATAAAATAGAATGTATTGATGGATTACGATTATATGTTGATGATCAACTTGTATCCATAATCGGAACTACAACAACTAATAATCATACTAAAACTGTTGAAAATAACACTGTAAATGTATCTTTTGCAATACCTGAAACTGTAAGTCCCTCAAAAAGATGGGCAGTTGAAGGAACACATGCAGTATTCTGGGAATATACGGATACTTGTACTGGAATCACTCATTACCAATGGCTTGATGACATGTTAATAATGTTCCCATCTACTATAGATTTTGATTATATAGGCAGAAATAATGAAAATCCATTTAATGAAAGAATTTTCAACTCATTATCGGGGATACCTATTGTTACCCCAGAAATAATAGGGAATGTAATCAATTCAAAATATCCAAATAAACTGGTCAACGATGGATTATTAATATTAGACTTAGAAAAATTACCTACAAAAACAAATCAAAAGATAATAATAGAACACATGGCACCTACAGTTAACTCAAATAATTATGAAGTTGATGATTACATTAATATAAACTCTACATTATCAAGTAATAAAGAACTAGGGATACCTAATCGAACTCTAAAATTCATAACAACAAATCCAGAAGGAACACAAACAACAACAAACAAAATTACAGATGCAAATGGTTACGCCACAAATAAAGTAAAACTAACTCAAAGTGGATTATGGAAGATTCAAACTAAATATGATGGACATAAATATGAATACTCGAACAACACAAGTATAAAATCAATTACTGTTGTCAAAAAAGACACAACCCTTGAATTAATATCTAATCCCGAGCAAATATTCGTTGATGATACCATAACATACACCTTCCAATTAACCTGTAAAAATACTCCATTATCTAATCAAACAATCAATATAATCATTGGCACAAAAACGTATACAATCACCACAGATGTGAACGGTAAAGCTATAATCAATCACAAACATACCATTGGTGGTGAAATAAATATTTCAGCAACATTCGATGGAACATATAAATATAACGCATCAACAACTAGCACAACTGTAACAGTAATCAAACTGGATGTAATGATAAATACCCAAAATATTAACACATATGTAAATGATGTCACAACAATTACGGGACAAATAACAGATCAAAGAGGAGAAAATGTACCAGGGGAAGTAGTTCTTAAACAAGGTACTAACATAATAAATAATATTCCTATTCAAAACGGAACATTTACATACAAATTTACTCCAACCACATCAGGTACTACAACATACACAATAGAATATTCCGCAACAAACAGATATAACTACAATAAAACTACTTTTAAAATAACAGTAAATAAAAAACCAGTATCAATAGAATTAATACCTGCAACAATTCCATATACTGGGGATAATGGTAATAAAATAGGAGTAAATGTCTTCACAACGGTATATTCTGAATTACAACCAGTTACTTCAGGTAAGTTGAACCTATATTTAAGACGTGAAAAGAAAAATGGTGACACTACAACAATATTAGTTCCAAACACATTAGTAGGATCTTATGTTTTAAACGGAAATAATTTACAATTAAAACGTAAAGATTTATTGCTTGATGAATTATATACTGCAATGGCAGAAAAAAATTACTTATTTTATACAGGATATACAATGACAGCAGAATATATAGGTAATGATGAATATTTACCATCCACTAAGGAATCAGAGTATGGTGCAGTAGCAATTCAATCAGTAGAACAAAAATTGTATATGAAAATGTTAATAGATGACGATGATTCATTGAATATTCAATCATTAATTCCTACTATAACAGCAAATGATTATGATGTTCGTATAGATTCAGTTAATAATGGATATCCTTCAAACATATTCTCTGATGGAAAATTCAGCATGGGAGAAATAAAACAAGGACAAACAATTTACTTCGTATTGGGTGCTCTAGCAAGACAATGTCCTGATGAATTAAGAAATTCAACAATTAATCATCTTGTGGATGCTCTAGTTGGAGGTGTAAACTATGATGTTCATATGAAATTAGATGCACAAATACATAATGATACAAATGATATGGATATTGAAGCTGGCGAAGAATTTGATGGAATGGGAACAATTATTGGTAAATCAGGATTAAGATACACACAATATTCCTATTGGAAATTCACAATACCCTCAGGCAAACAATGGGCACAAGTGAACCAAATTGAATTTATAATTATTATTGGTAAAAATGGTGGTTTATTCAATGTAGGAAATGATTATGGTCTTAGATTCTCGTTAGTTTACGACATTGAACGAAAAACTGTAACAATTGATTCTCCTAATTTATTACTCTTCAAAAAAGACACTATAATGATACCAATTTTCTTTACAAGTGAAGGAGAATTAATAGAAACGGGAACAATGAATTATGAAATTAATGAGGCAGAAGAATGAAAACAAAAAGTATAAACAAAGGAAGAATACTATCCTTAGAACGATGTAACAACTATAATTTCGGAAATTATAACTTAAATATAAATTTTCTTAAAGATGAAACCTATAATCAAACAGAAAAAACATCAAAAATATCCATCATAGAAGAAATTGACTGGTTAAATCTTGAAAAATGGCGTGTAGCAAATAATTCTGCAAGTTTATCTATAGAGAATGGACAAGTTGTACTACATTTTGGTCAAATAAATAATATGATACATTATGAAGGATTTATTCTTTATCCTGATTTTTCTTTTGTTATACGTGTTAAAATCAAGTCTGAAACAGGATATCTAATTGGCATAACTAACAAAACTAGTTTTCAACAATTTCCTTCAGGTACTTTACAAGGATATCATCTTGTTGAATATTCTTTTCCTGATTGTTCTTGGTATGTTGATGGTGTTTATCAAGGTAAAATTGCAGATTATGTTTGGTTTGATGAGAAACAACACATATTCTTTAAACGGGTTGATGAAACAGAATTAATATATGTCACAGAAATCGCTGTGGATACATATAGAACTTTACCTATTTATTCAGAAAATTACGAATATTCTGATTCTCTTAAAAACTGGTTCATCCAAGAATATAAAAAAGAATATGAATCAGAGGTAAGTTATCCTTACCAACATGGAATTGAATATGATAGTAACGGTAATGAAACAATTAAAAGCAAAGGAGTAGATATGGGTGGTTTAGTATTCACAGTATTTAAGGAACCTCTGCCTACCAAACATGGACAAATAGCTGATGGGACATTAAAAGCTACACTTCACATGGATAGTTCAAAGTATTGGAATATTGGACTATGTGAGATAAATAAAGAGAACTTCATAAACAAAAACAATGTATCATTTGAAGAAGTAACTTCTTCTACAATACTTGAAAACGTTATGACAAAAAGATATTCAGTTAATAGAACCATGTTAAATCAAGGAATAAATCCGGGAGTACATTCATTTGAAATTAGAATATGGGATAATATAGGATATGTATACATAGATAATACAGACACAAATTTAACCATTGATTTATCAAATATAACCAATTCTGAATTATATTTCTTTGTGTATTCATCTGGACAAAACATTACCTTACTTGATTTAATGTATTCGCCATTTGTACAAAGTATACCCATAGAATAGGAGGGAACAATAATATGACTGATATAATTACAAAATTAGATGGAACAACAATATCTCGTGCTGATAAAGTCTTAAAAATGATTAACTGGTATCAGGAAAAACATTATAATAAAGAGACAAAGTTATGTGATTTAAGTATTGGCAGTGAATTACGTACCTTACTTGAAAGTTTCACAGTAGAAACAAGTGATGTGGAATCAAATTCATATGAAATGTTTAAACAAACTTTTTTACAATATGCAACAGGTAACTATTTAGACATGAAATCCTGTGAACAAAAAATAAATCGTAAAAAAGGTAGTGTAGCAAAAGGAGAAGTAACATTCAGTATCCCTAATTTATTGAATGAAGATTACATTATACCAGCCGGTGTTATAATATTACACCGAGATAATGGGAATGAATATATTCTTTCATCAGATGTTGTTATTGCTGCCGGAACGTATTCTGCTAATGGTTTTGTCTATGCAAAAGTAATAGGTACGGCATCTAATGCTCTTTCAGATAAATTAACAGCGTTTAAAAATATTCATCGGGTAAGATATGATTTGAAAGTTACCAATAATTCTGAAATTACTGGGGGAACAGATCCTGAAACTGATGAATCTCTAAGGCAGAGATGTTTTGATAGTAAAAAGGAAAAAGCTTTTGGAACGTTACCTTCGTATTCTAATAACATTATAGAATTTTGTGATGATGTACACGATGTAGCATTTATTAATCCAAATAATTTAAGTAATCATTATAAAGTTGAAAAGGATGCAAATAACAAAAATGTTAATGTTAAATGTACCGATTGTAGTAGAGTTGTGATAGTAAATGCAAATAGCAAACCTTGTCCTACAGAAGTATTGCAGGAAGTTGAAACTTATCTTTCAAACCAGAATAATAAAATATTTGGACATGTATTTCATGTACAAAAAGCAACTCTCAGTAATTTTATATTTGATATAGGAATATTTCCAAATGGAAGTGTAACTGAAGATGATATAATTACAGCAATACTCGCATATATTAATGGTGGAACAATAGGAACTAGAACATATCCTGGTTTAAAGATAGGAGAAGCACTTCGTAAACAAAGTTTAATGGATGCAATTGAAGAATTAGACAACGTAGATCAAGTGGAAAGTATTACTGCAATTAACTATAACAATAGTCTTCCTAGTGATGTGTCACAATGGACAAAGGTAGCAAATCAAGAATACATTTATACAAAGAATGGTTACACTTATAGTAGAAATGGTGATACTATTAATAAATGGGGTAAAGCAAATTTTGTTACTCTTTCTCCAAGTATTTCAAGTGTCGCTTCATTAGGGTATAAACGAAATGTGGATGACTCTACTCGAGAACGAATTGGACTTACAGTATACTAATGGAAGAGGATAATTATGGATAGATGGAAACATATTACTCAGAGATTACATGAAGAAACAAGTCTTAGATACCCAGAGAATAGTGTTTATAAACTAATGGATGCATGCGTAAATGAATTATTTGATGATTTAGAAACAGAAATTGATGAATTGTTATATGAATCATTTTTAGTATCTTGTACTGGATATTATTTAGATATAAGAGGTGCAGAATATGGAATATTACGTGAAAAAGATGAAACAGATGCATCATATCGTCAAAGAATATTTAACATGATTTCTTCTTTTTTAACAGTAAATTTTATGAAAAAACAAGGATTAATATTATACACTATTGATACATTAGATTCTAATATAAGAACAAAAGTTACTAGTAATAACCCATATCTTAATAATTTATACATGGCTTTACCTCGTCATAATCTTGCCAGAGATTTCCTGCTCAATGATACAATTTATGAGTACAACATTGTTCATTATATCAAATTATGGAGTGATAAATAATGGCATTACGTTTAATTGAACATGATTTTGCACAACTTGAACATATTAATCAAGTTATTTATAATAATCAGCATTATGAGTATTGGGAAGTTTTCGATACAAAAGATCTCATTGAATATTTGCCCTCATGTGGTACATATAATAAATCCGATCCAAAAAGCAGTGAAGTAACAAGCAATGTCGTGGATATAAGGTATAACAGTATTATTGTAAATATTAACACTACCCTCTATTCTGATGCTTATTTATACACATTTGAAGTACGGAATGCCATATGGGATGGAAATTATAAAATAGTACATTCAAAGAATGAAGATTCTGATGATGACATACTTCATGAAGGAACAGTACAAATTTCAAAAATAAATGAAAACACTATAGCAGTACTCATTGGGGGAAATAAACATAAAGATGTTCGTGTAAGTTTTCATTATAGTAATGTGGGTGATGGAAGAACTATTCATGAAAGCAGTTTAATAATAAAAAATGAAAATGAATATTCCGATGAATATGATAAAGAAGTTGCACATACAGGTATGATTGTTAATGAATATGATAAACCAGTACAAGGAGCCATAGTAAGTTTAACTCCATGTACATCAGCAGGATTAGAAACTAGTGAAGGATTTAAAGAACATTTAAATGTATTAAGTGATAGCAAGGGAGGGTATTCCTTAAAATATAGTGAAGTAAATATACCCGGAACTTATTATGCTAAACTTACTGCTACTTATAATAATCTTGTTACAACAAAAATTGTTAAAGTGGATAAATATAATGATGGGCTACGAGGAGTAAACTGGGGAGCAGATTCACAGTATAATAATGTTTATAAAGGTAGTATCAAAACATTTGATATTAATATTATTACGCTCAACAAATACGGACAATACGATGAAGATGACAATAAAGATGAAAAACTAATCGGAACAAGAGTTACAGTTACTAAATATAATCCATACACAAAAACAGAAGAACATCAAACATGTACAATAGATTCAAACAATAAAATACATCCACAGATAAGCTTCCGAAGATATTATGATTATCGTTGTATACTACGAGTTACAATGAACAGGACGGATATTTATGATTATGTATCTTATGAAAAAACCGTAACACTTGTGTATGCCGTAGCATCTGATTATTCCCATCTGAAATCATTAGCTGAAAATAATAATGGTCCTGATTGGATAATGTTGAATGCATCAACATACAATTGTAATAATACTATTAACATAAAACGTGACATTACTCTCATGTCACTTAGAGGAGATAATCCAACAATTATAGATGCAAACAAAAATTACACTATTTTTAATATAACTAATCCTTCCTCAGAAAAAGATAACCTAATAAAATTCAGATTAATAGGTTGTACAATAAAAAGAGGAAACCCTGCAATCAAGTATAATAAGGGAACAAGTCTAGTTATTGATAGGTGCATATTCATAGATAATACAAATACAAGTAGTAAATTCAAAGGTGGTTGTATATATGCAAATATGACAACAGACAATATTCGAAATAAGAATTTACTAGAGTTGCATGTGAAACAAAGTTATTTCAACAATAATATCGGAAATGAGATAACAAGTATAGGATATGCATATATTGAACATAACTTGTTTAAAACAACTAGTGCTTCCTGTCTTAAACAACCAGAACCAAAAGTTCTAAATGTAGTTGCAGGTGAAGTTGAATACAAGTACAATAAATCCTATATCGACACGGGTACAACATCACTTGGTACTAACCATAGTTTTGCAAAAGCCTTAGCCTATGTATATAAAGATGCCAGATTCAATGGAAAAGGACCATCACAATTAGGTAGAGACAATAGTTTACCATTATTTGGACAACCTTATTACAATGAAGCATATACCTATTGTATCTATTATTATCCATATGATAATGTAAAAACGACTATTGTTTGTAGTCCCGTACGTGGAAAAGAAAGAAGAGCTACTGGACATGCTTCAAGCTTGAAACGGTGGGTATTCTATGATGGTTACACATTCATTAGACGTTCGGCGGGATTGGGTAATCGTAAGAATCCATGGTCAGAAAAAGAGTTAACTATACCTGGAAACATGGGAGTATATGACAACGTAATTGGTAAATTTTTACTAATTGATTATGATCCACATGTAAGCACATACAATAATAACAGTGCAAAAGTAATAGCTGATAAATGGTGATGAATATATGTATTTTCGTAACAAATTTCATGATGAATTTTTTTATTATTGTGAACATATAACTCCGCGTGGAGCAGAAACACATATTGATGAATGTGATAATCCTTTTTTTGAATTTAAACAAAATCCTCATACAAATAGAGTTTTAATCATCCCATTAATACTTTTTAATAAGATAAATAGTAGTTTTTTTGAAGATGAAGTCTTAGAAGATTATGCTGTGTTATGTAAAAATACTCCTGATACACTTATTACATGCTCATATGATGAAAATTATAAAGGACAACATGAAGATGATTTTGTATGTGAAATTACAAAAGATAGTGGTGATTACATATGAGGCTCAAACCAAAACATTTAGGTGATGAATTAACACTTGATGAGTTTAATGCAATACAACATTTATTGTATAATATGCGATTTACAGATATATTATATTTGGATCCTGATAATATAGTTGAAAAAACATGGGCGTCCTATACATATCAGGAACATTCGAAATTAGTCCTAGGGAAATATGACACATATGAATTAAATCAACAATTAACAGCATCTGATAATCATTTGAAAATATTATTGACAAATGAAATAAACCCTAATAGCACGTATTATGCAACAATTTATTACTATGAATCAAAAACAATTGATTCAAATGATTTTTCATCAAAAGATCTTCCTGAAGTAATGGATGAATTAAAAAGACCTATCTTTAATGAAGAGAATGAATACACATCATTAACCGTTCCATGCACCAAAGAAAAAGAAGGAAATAACACATATCTCATAATTCCATTAATAAATGGAACCGAGGGTCTAATAAAAGAAGAAACAATACTATCCCGGAAAATAAAATTAGAAATTAGATTCAATGAAAAAAACTATATTGATATAAACAATGGAAAAGCAAACCAATCTGATGAAATATTGATAGATGACATCTCAAAACTAGAACTAATGATAAAAAATCATCCAACAGATAATGAAAAAGCAATCTACAGGTTAGATGCAAACAAATATTACACACCCCATAGTACATTAATTATCAAAAATGGAATGAACATAGAAATACGTGGAGGGACCAATGGTGGAACAGTAACCAACGATTCTAGTAAAAGGGTTAATATTGATTCAAGTAAATGTGGTAGACTATTTCTAGTTAAACCAGGAGGAAAACTAGTACTACGGGATGTACAATTAATTAATGGAAATTCCAAACAATCCAATTATAGAAAAGAATATGGTGGTACAATACTAGTAGAAAAAGATGATAAAACATTTGGACAATTAGAATCAATAAACACCATATACAATGATACTACAGCAAATTATGGAGGAGCAATATACTCCGAACATGCAGGAATATATCTTGACACATGCAGATTCACAAACTGTACAAGCACAACAACAGGTGGAGCAATAACATACATATCCGAATCAATTATACTAACCTTCCCTAACGTAACAGGAAAACGAGGCGACACAATCACATTAAAAGTAACAGTAAAAGAAGAAGACAATGAACTAGTTGACCAAGGAAAAGTACACTTCTATATCGGTGAAACAGAAATTGGAACAGGAACAGTAGTAAATGGAGTAGCAACAATACAATACAAAATACCAGATACATTATCCACATCCGAACAAATAATCACAGCACTATACGATGGAGGAGAAACTAATGAAACAACATATATCCAGGCATCATTATTCATAAAAGACCCAACAATACTTTCCTTCACTATGGATAACATAACAGTACCACATGTAGGGACAACAGTCAGATTAGAAGTAACAAGTAAAGATCAAAACGGTAACAATAACACTACTGGAAGAGGTGTTTTCACAATCGACGGAACGGAATATGAAGCAACAATATCAAATAATAAATACATCTTAGATTTCCCAATACCCGAGTTAGGCTATAAAAAACAATACTCTGTGACTTTCAAAGTAAGTGATAAACTATGTACACCAATCATTAGGACAATCACAGTAATCGAAAAAGATATCACGGGAGTATTTGTAAATAAAATGACTATTACTCAGAGTAACATAAATACATGGGTAAATAATGGAGTAACTGACATATTTGTCAGATGCAATGATTATGATAGTTCATCCAGTAGGTCTACTCTAGAATCAGTACTTAAATATTCAAAAAATACAGATTTAAGAATACATGCTACAATAAGTTGTTATCGTGATATGAACCAAGGAGTATTCACAGGAATTACTGATGAAAGAACTAACTGGATTAAAAATCAAATAGGTAAAATTATTGACAACACTGGTTGTATTGGAATAAACTTAGATTATTTCAGATATGCTGGAACAGACGGTCCAAATGAAAATAAACATACTAATATTACTAACAGATTAAAAGAAATCAAATCATTCATACAAAATAAGAATAAAAACTATTTAGTCAGTGTATGTGTAATGCCTGAAATGGATATAAACAGCACATATTATGGACAAAATTACAAAGAACTATGCGAATATGCTGATTATATGATGCCTATGGTATATAAAGGAAATTATGGATCAAATGGTAAAGAAGCTACTGATTCATGGGTACAAAAAGTTGCATTGTATATTGCAAATGAAGTTGAAGACACAGAGAAAGTTATCCCTATACTTCAAACATACACTAATGATGATGATTTAGAAGATGCATTAAAAACTAAAGATCAATCCAAAATTAATAAAGAACTAAGGACTGTTGCAAATCTTGAAGCAACTATGAAAGTAATTGCTCCAACAAATATGAAAGGAATAACATTTTTCAGAGAAGGTTTAATACTCAAATATCCAAGAAGTCTTAAACAAATACAGGAGGAATTAAATGGTTAGTACTGAATGGAAATCACCAAACAATATTACTCAAGATTCCCGATATAAAATTGTGAATGGTGGAACTGCTAACAGATTTACAAATATTAATGCAATGAAAAAACAAAACACTAACGATTATAGTTACTGTATTAACAATAATGGTACAAGCGATTATCGTGCAAGTCCTGTATTATATTTCAATAATTTTCAATTCAATATTCCAAGTAATGCAACAATTACTAAAATACATGTACAATTAGTTGTTCAAGAACAAACTTTAACTGCAGGATTAAAAACAAAAGTATTAAAGTTAAAGACTGGTGCCAGTACAACAGATTGGGGAGTTGGAAACAATAAAGCAAGTAGTGACAGGTGGGCAGTCCGGCCTACCTGGACTACTCAAACGTATTCATTTACTCCATCTGAATGGGGCTTAACGTTACTTCCGTCTACTATTAATAGTAGTAATTTTGGGTGTGTGTTCCAATGTGTTGGTTTGAGTAATGGTCATAAAGGTTATGGGTATTGGAGTTTGCCACGTGTAGCTTATGTGCGTATGAAGATTGATTATAATTTGCCCGTTACTCAGAACATTACTGTTAAACCTAATTTTCTAGTTGAAGCAACAGCCAGTAAAAGTGAGTTAGATATCAATAACAGTAATGATGTTTTGAACGTAAATGTAAAATACACTCATTTATTAAGTAGCAATAATCAGTATGTAGGAGGAAATACACCAACAGTTATTTTATCCAGTAAAAATTTGAAAATTGGTAGTAACAAGGCAAGTTCATATACATGCCCTGTACTAAATATGCCGGATGAGTTAAGTGGAAGTACACGAACAACTAGTATACCAATTTATCCAGGGGTTCAACCAGGACGACAAGAAATCAAGGTAACAACAGGAAACACAGTAATTAACATACCTATAACCGTGATAAATAGTCAAGATTCACTCATAGAATTCACAGACTTTACCAAATATGATAAAGCAAATCAAAAGGTTTTGGTTAATAATTGTAAGTTCAAGGGTTGTACTAGTAAAACAGGTGGTGCAATGTATATTAAAACAAAGTTTTTCTTCAAACAAAAAAACACATACGTTGATAATACTGCTACAAGTTGTCCAAATATATGGCATAACACAGAATGTAAAGACTCATAAAAAAAAATTTTATTCTCCATCATATCATACTCTTTTTTTTCACAACATTTTAGTACTAAAAACAGTTATCTTGGTGATCCAATGACCATAATAATTAAACACAAATGGAACAAAAAGAAAGTAGAAAAACTAGTCAACTTCTTGTACACAGCAAAAACACGTCGTGACCCCATGACCCAATACATGAAAAACGAACTAAACAAAGAAACATTATATTTTCTCCTCCAAAACCCAAAACTTTTTGCAAACTACTATTTATACCAACAATTCATAGAATTATACTTCCCCGAATTAATTGAAAATCATCCAAATTTTACACAAGCATTAATCCACATGGCAGTAATCAATGGAGCCAGAAAACAACAACAAGCAAGACAACTCAGACATCAAAAAATGTACGAAATCAACTACCAAAGACTAATCAATGACACCCGACAAATCAGACAAGACAAAAGAATCAAACACACAATGCAACTAAACGTAGACCTAAACAAAATACTAAGAGAAACAACAATAGACCTGACAACACAACACGAACAAACAATAGAAAAAACAATAAAACAATTAAATAAAGCAATAGAAGAAAACGGATTAATCGAAGTACCAAACATCAAACAAAACAAAAAACTACAAGAAAAACTAACAAAACTAGAAAAACAAATAACCAGAGAAAACAAAAGACTAGAAAAAAACAAAACCAACAGAATACTATGGCAAAAAGCAAGACTACTAGACGACAAATACAAACCAACATACAAAGTATGGAACCAACACCCCAACCCAAAAACACGACATACAATAACCAAGGGACAAAAAGTACCATTAGAAAAAAAATTTGAAGTTATAAACGATAAAACAGGACAAATCGATATGATGGATTATCCAGGGGATTGGACTGGAAGTCCAGCAAATACAGCAAATTGTTTATGCACCATAGAATTCACAAATGATGACTCAAATTTATACAAACCAGAAGAATACTCAGTAACAGATGCATTTAATGAACTAAAAGAAAAAACAGAAAAATTAAAAAAATTATTATCACATAAAGGAATAAGATTAGTTGATAATGCAACATTACTAGCAACAAAACAAGACATACCTTGGATAATAAACAGATTAAAAATAGGAAAAAAAGAACGCAATCGTATGAGAATAACAGATATAAATCGAGCATTAAAACAAAGAGATAAACTATTGCAAAAAGGATATCTAAAAAGTGATTTTAACTTAGAAATAGCACACGGTAAAATATGGTTAGACCATACTGTATCTTCTAGGGATATGTTAAACATAGATTCTTTATCTCAAAAAAGTAATTCTCATAGTTATAATGTTATTTCGAGATTACTAAACGGAAGATTGATTGATAAAAATAAATATTCTGAAAAAGAATTAAATGCATTAGATTTTTATTCACGTGATGAATATTACAGTACTTTCAATGCCTGGCAAAGGGATGATTTTTCTACGAATACTATAGAAAAAGCAGTAAATGATGAAAATAGTCCATTATATGGAAGAAATGTAAATGAGTTAAAAAATTTATTTCAAGAAAATTTCAATGTTTTAACAAATATGCAAATAGAATTAGATGAAGATATGATTATGTATCATGGACAAAAAAAGATATATTCAAGTGATGGAGAAGAACTAAAAGATATAGGTGAATGGAAAAATACAATTAGTTTAGGATTGTTTAGACAAAGTGGAGAAAAATATGCTGTTGATGATGAAGAAAATAAAAGTGTTTTATATCGTATTTATGTACCAAAAGGAACAAAAATCACACCTATCTTACAAATGAGTCAGAGAGATTATATTGATGAATCTGAATTATTACTATCTAAGGGTCACAAATATAAAATTGATTCATATTATAAAGAGAGGGGATACTCTGTTAGAGACTCACGTTTGTTGTAACATAAGTTATATATTAATTAATTATCAATATATTATTATAGAGGGGTAACTATGGTAAAGTTTCATCCAAGATATTCTGAAAAAAGTATTCGATTGCATAGGGATTATTTAAGAGAGATTATTGATTATCTAAAGAAACATCCTGAAGAGGTTAATTTGTATAAGCTTATTAATTTTTACACATATGCTCTTGGTAGAAACGACTCTCTTTCTGAGGAAGCACAGAATTTACTTGCTCAAGAACCATGGTCTACATATAATTTAAAATACAATAGGATGTGGAGACATGATCATTTTATGTCTCCTAATGAGTATACTGAATGGTTACTTCAGAAGTTTCCTCAGTGGAAGGGTATTTTTTATTACTGATGATTTGGTTTTTCATCAGTTATATTTTTTTTGTAAGTGTAGTAATACTTTTTATCGTAATTGGTATGACTATAAAAGATAAATACTCAAAATAATAAAATATTATTAAAAAGAGGAAAATTAAAAATATAATAAATTTTAAGGAAAATAATCATGACATCCGAAATATTGATTATGACACCAAGTGCAATAGCAATGGCAGCAGATAGTGTAGTAACTGTAAATAACAATAAAACTTATGAAGGAGTTAATAAGTTATTCATGCTTTCTAATAATCCTCCTATGGGAATAATGATTTTTAATAATTCTGAATTTTTAGGAATTCCTTATGAAACAATAATTAAACATTTTAGAACAAAAATTATTGATGAAAATGTAAATACTGTAACAGAATTTCGAGAAAAATTTAGAGAATATTTAGAAACAGAAACTAAAAAGAACTTTTTAATTAAACATACATTAAAAGATAAAATAGATATTTTTATTAGGAAAATAAATGGTGATATCTCCAATTTTAATGAAGATACTTTGGATGAATGGATGAAAAATAATAAAGAATTGAATATTTTTGAAGAATATACTCATATCTTTTCTGAAGAGTTATTAAATTATTTAAATAATCAAATTGATATGATTTCTCCAACATTTTTAGAAGAAGAGAAAAAATTATTATTTAACACAATCTTAAAAAATTTGTTCATTGAGGTAATGATTAATGCTCCTTTTACAGGAGTTGCCATTGTAGGTTTTGATCAGGATAAATTATTACCCTCTTTCACTTTATTCCATGTTAAATATTTGTATGAGGATAAATTTACGCTAGAAGTTCTTGAAGAAGATTCTATTGGAAAAAAAAGGGTAATATTTTTACCTCTTGCTCAGACTGATGTTATTGAATCATTTTTAAACGGTATTGATGAACATACTGAATATCATTTAAAAACATATTTTTTAGATATGTTTAGAAGATATCATGCTGCTTTAATTAATATAATACATGAGGATGATATTATACCTCCTGAAATTATTGATGAATTGGATAGAGTAATGAGTATGGTGCGTAAACAAGAAAATATTCTTGTTACAGGTTTTGATGATATGGTTTCGGGTATAAAATTTAATAATCGAAATCAAATTTTGGATTATATTACTAGTTTACCTAAAGAGGAGTTAAGTAATTTGGCAGAATCTTTAATAAATGTAACTTCTTTAAAAAGAAAAGTACAAGATGGTATAGAAACTGTTGGTGGCGATATTGATGTTGCCATTATAACAAAAAATGATGGATTTGTATGGACAAAAAGAAAACATTATTTCAAACCAGAATTAAATCCACAATTTTTCAATAAATAATATGATTGAGGGGGATAATATGAAAAGTTTGTATAATGAGGTTTCTCTTTTTGAAAATAAGGAGTTACCTTATGATTATGGGGTCATCATGGCTAAAAAAACTATCCATAATCTTTTTTCTAAAGTAACTGAAAGAGATTTTAATGATAAATTTGTTGATAGTGTATTGGCACGAGAAAATGAAAAATCCATTGAACTTAAGGATTTGGATCAATTATTTGAATAAATTGATATCATGTATAAAACAACATTTAAGGAAGGTTTTTTAGAGGATACTAAGAATATTAAGGATAAAAAGTCTCAAGAAAATCTTAAAAAGAAAATAGAAGAAATAGCCACTATCTTGGAATATAATCCTACACATTATAAACCTTTAAAAAAACCTTTGCAGGGATATTGTCGTGTTCATGTTAATGATTCTTTTGTGCTGATTTTTAAAGTTTATTTGGATAGTAAGACTGTTGATTTTGTTCGTTATGCTCATCATGATGAAGCATATAAATAATTTTTTTTCTCCACTTTTTTTATAATCTTTGTTTTTTCATTTAAAAAAATATACTAAAAGTGTAATACTTTTTACACTAAAAGTATATCCATACGGGCAATAACCCTACATTTTAGTCGAGGAACTAATTTAATTTTTCGTCTCTTAAATCGATTGTATCTGCAAGATCAGGTCCTGTTGATATGATGGTAATTGGAACACCAACATCTTTTTCTATGTCTTCAATGTAGTCTTTAGCTTCTTGAGATAAATCTTCGTATTTGTTTACTTTTGCACATTCTGGGTATAATCTGTCTATGCAGGTTAAAGCAATTTGTGTAGCACCATTGATCATACAAGAACGTTTTGCAAATTCTTTATCAAATAAGCCAACTCTTCTTTTACGACCTGTAACTACTCCATATTCTTCAATACCCATTTGTTCTGCTTCTTCAGGTGATATTTCTGTTGGGAATGGTCCTTCACCTACTCTGGTTACATAAGCTTTAAAAATCACAATTACTTCATCAACTTTTGTTGGACCAATACCTACATCTGCTGCAGCAGTACTTGCACAAGTATCTTTACTTGTTACGAAAGGATATGTACCGTAGTATAATGATAATCCAAATCCTTGTGAACCTTCAACAAATACATCTTTCCCTTCATCAATTGCTTTGTTAACTTCACTAGGAACATCTGTGATGTATTTTTCAAGTTCAGGAATGTCTTTTGCATAATCTATAGTTCTATTTATACGATCTGCATTTGCAGGACCACATCCACTTCCTGTAGTTCCTATTTTTTTTGATAGATAAGAAGAATCTTTATCTGCTTGTGTATGTTTGTCAGTGATTATAGCACAGTTAGCATCCAGGAATGTTCTACCTTCAACAGAATATTTATTTAGGTATTCTAATTCATGTTTGAAAACATCTGGATTAACTAGTACACCAGCACCAATCAATAATCTTGCATCGGTATTGAAGAAACCTGAAGGAGTTAAACGTAAACCATATTTTTCACCATCACATTCTACTGAATGTCCTGCATTTGGACCAACACCTGCTCTTGCAATGATGTCTGGTTTATCTTTTGTACAAAAATAAGTAATACATTTTCCTTTACCTTCGTCTCCCCACTGTCCACCGACTAAAATGGTACATGTCATATAAAATCATATCTCCTTTAAAATAATATTTAGTTTATTTAAAATAATCTCATATTTTTTGAATCTTATAAATTATATAAGGTCTTTACTTTAATATTTATTTAAAAGATTAAATAAAAACTTTTCTATAATTTTTTAAAAATATTTTTTAAACATTTTATTATCATTTATATTTTGTTAAAAACATTTTTTTAGTTAAATGTCTGAGTTTAAGTATTTATTTACTTTTCCAATAATGCTTTCGCTTTTAAAATTGGTTTTATCTTTAAATTTTTCTGTTGAATCATCGTAAATTCCTGTTCTTGAATCATATAGGATATGGTTATCTTTTTTAGTAGATTCTAAAATATCATCAATTTTTTTATATCCATTTTTTGTAATTAATACGTTGATATTTCTGTATATGTTTTTAAATTTTATATTTTCATTTTTACTAGGATGTGATTCTTCATTAAAGTTTGGTTGGTTTTTGGGACTGTTTAAAGGATGTATGATTGGATCTTTGGAATTTTTAATAGGGATTGTATAATAAATCAGAAAATCTTCTATAAAACCTCGTTTATAAAAATCAAATAATATGTTGAAAAAGATGTTACTGGTTAAATGATTTATTTTTCTAGACCAATCAGAATAATTTGTTTTAAATCCTTTTTTAAATAATACAACATCTGAATCAAAATTTACTTGGGAAATGTATACAAATTTTTTACTTAAACGTAATGATTTTTCTAATAATATTTTTGTTTCATCAATACCGTTTAAACCGGAAGTTGTATCTATACATACTGTGAAATCAAATTGTTCTTTGTTCATTTTGTTAATTTTTATATTCAATGGGTTTTGATTTATAATTTTATGTTTTGCTAGTTTCTTATCTGATTTAGATTTTTCTATAAGTTGTTGGTATTTTTCAGGGTTAGTTTCGAAACTAATTCCTCTTTTTCCACCTAATTTTTTTCCATAGGTTAGACCGGAAATAGAATCATAACTTAAATCTAAAAAATCATAGCTTGTTATGTTGTCTTTGTAATTGTTGGTTTCATTATTTTCAGACATATTATCACATCTTTAATAGTAAGTATAATTATGTGTTTAATCTTTTTTATAGTTAATGGGATTAAAATTGTTTATATTTTTAGTAAATTATTTATATTATGTTTTATTATATGTATAATTATTTATTAAAAAATAGGAGAAATTGATAAATATTTAAACATTATCATAAAGGTCATGAATTTTATTAAAAAATATTATTATCAGAAGTTTTCTATAGATAACATTCAATTAAATACTTTTCAGAAAAAGAAATTTGAAACGATATTAAATCAAGAAGAATATAAAAAGTTTTTTTCAAAAAAAACCATAAATTATTTTATTATGTATAATAATAAGTTAGTAGGATTTTTTTCTTTAAATATAAATAATAATCTGATTGAATTACTTTGTTTATATGTTTTTGAAGAATGTAGAAATAAATCAATTGCCACTTATGTTTTAAATGATATTCTTTTTACTGTAAGACATAATTATCTTTACAAGATTGAATATATTGTAGCTAATTCTTTTGTGGATTCAAGTATGTTTTTTTTAAAAAATGGTTTTGATTTTTGTAAAATAAATAAAAAATTAGATTATAAAAAGAAAAATATTATTTTATTATATAAACATGTTTAAGTTAACTTCTTTTTCTTTTTCTTTTTCTTTGACTATTTAAATCTTCAAGTACTCTTTCATTAACATAATTTCCTTTATTTAATTTGGAATACGAGATACTATCAACATTTTCTGAATATTTCTTTTTTGGATTTTTTTCACGTAATCTTTGGATGTATAAATTAATTATTTTGGATAAATAAGTATCTTTTGTGAATCTTCCGTCTATTGTTATGCTTTCGATTCCCATTTCTTTTAATTCATCTATTTCATCAATTAAACATAACATATCATTATTAAAGAAATGACTTTGGTTGTTATAATCAAAGTATATTTTATATTTTGCTTTATTATTTTTATCTTCAAGAACTACATATTCTTCAGTTTCAATATCAAGATCGAAACCTTCATTAAGATTTGAAAAATTATCTTTAGAAACCATTATTTCTTGATTACCTTGAACTATTAATTCTAATTGTGTATTGAATCTTTTGGATTTTTGTACTAATTCTTTAATTTCATCACGTGATAATTCACTAGATATTGTGGTTGATTTGAAGTTATTTTTATCCAGCATTGCTACACTATATTCATTCCAAATATTCAAGTTATGTGCACCATAAATATCATTATCAGGGAAAGTTCTAGTTAATGATGGAGAATCACCCATTATTGAGACTTTAATGTTGTCTTTTAATAAATTGTTGTTAATTTTTACAATTTTATCTAAGTCTTCATCGGAGGTAAATGCAGAAAGTACCCAAACTAGTTCTTTATCGATGGCAATAGTGTAAGCTTTTCTTATTAATTCTTCAATGTTTTTGAAATAATCTTCTTTATTATCATACAGATATGATGCATCGAAATAAATTCTGTCTATTGCATTTCTATTGGCAATAGTTAATAATTCCAAGTTGTCTACATATACATTAAGTGATACATAATCTGATTTTTTAACATTACTCTTTGTATTTTTATAATCCTTGATATATTTTTTAATATTTTTACGTATACTACCTGCTTCATTAGGGTTAGGTACGTAATACTCTAAGAGTTTTTCAGAAGCAATATCTAAAACTTTTCTTCTTATATTATTAAGTTTACCAATAGGCATAAATACATTGTCTGGTAAGTTAGTCACTTTAACATTTTCAACTATGAATGGGGTATTTCCACTTTTTTTCATTTGATTAATTATAGTTTCTTCATCAAGGGGTTTATTAATAGCTTCATCAAATTTTCGTTCTGATTTATATCCAAAGCTGATAACATCATTACCTATTTTAAAACTGACATTTAAAGTCAAGCTTCGTTTTTTATTTGGTGTAATGTCCATAGATAATGGTATATGTGGTTTTATAATTTCTTTTTGGAACTGTTTTTGTTTGTCATGTAACCTTTTTGAATAACTAATATAAACTTCCGAACCTACTCTGATATCTCTGGTTGTTTGTATGTGGATAAACTCTTCAGTTTGTTCAACAATTTTATCTAAATAGATTCCTCTAATGTGATTATTGTGTTTAAATCCTATTCCATCACCTTTTTCTAATATTGGGTGATTTTTATTTTCAAATTCAATAATAACATCTTCATTATCAATTGAAATAATTTTTCCTAAATATAATCCTTGATGAAAAGAACTTTCCCGACCCATTACTTGTCCTGGATTATCATTTAAAATATATCCATTAGTATAATATCTATTGAATATTAGGTTCAGATCTTCTTCTAATTGCATAATTCTATCGGAATTGTCTTCATCATTCATATGATCAATCATTGTTCTGTAAGCATTAACAACAGTTGCAACATAATCCTCTGATTTCAACCTTCCTTCGATTTTTAATGAAATTATACCGGCATCTGATATTGCTTTAACATTTTTATATGTAGCTAAATCATGAGTTGAAATTAAACAACCGTTACTTATACTGTGGTTGTGATATCTTAATTTATACATGGATCTACATGGTTGTGCACAAGCACCTCTGTTAGCACTTCTTCCTGATATAAATGAAGACATATAACAATCACCAGAAATACAATAACAAAGTGAACCATGACCGAATACCTCTAAATCCATTTTAATATTTTCTTTTTCTAAACGGGTAGAAATATTCTTTATTTCATCTATGCTCATTTCACGTGGAAGAATTACTCTTTTAATTCCTTCATCATGAGCCCAGAGAATACTATTGTAATCTCGTAAAGTCATTTGTGTAGAAGAATGGACTTCCATTTCTGGAATAAACTTATTTATTAAGTAGATTAATCCAATATCTTGAACTATCACAGCATCTACACCCGTTCTATATAAATATTGGATATATTTTAAAACTTCAAGAATTTCTTTACTATTAAAAAGTGTATTTACAGTAACATGAACTGAAGCTCCATTTAAATGAGCATAATTTACTGCCTGTTCAATTTCCTCTGATGTAAAATTTTGAGCAAATGCTCTTGCACCATATCTTTGACCAGCAATATATACAGCATCAGCTCCTGCATTTATAGCTACAACTAATATGTCATAAGAGCCGGCTGGTGCTAATAACTCTGTTAAAACCATAATTAAACTCCTGGTAAAAATTTCATAAAATCAGTTAATATTATTTATAAATCTTTAAATACAAATAATTTAGTAATTAAGAAAAATTTAAAATTTAAAATAATTAATCAGCATGTGTTAAATATGATGGATTTACATTTAAATGTAGTATATACAAATTTAGGCTTAATAATTAATCTAATTTTGTCTATTATTGTTCCAATATTATTATTAAAAATATTTAATTATGTTATTCATAAATTTGTAGATGAAAATTCAATTACTTCATCGTCTCTAGTCACATTAAACAAAATTTTAAGATATATTGTAGTGTTAATAATTTTCTTAGCTGTTCTTGAGGTATTGGGTATTGATTTACATTCATTAATAGTTAGTTTAGGATTAGTTAGTTTAGCTGTAACATTGGCTGCAAAAGATTCTTTATCCAATGTAATATCAGGTATAATTATTCTATTGGAAAAAAGATTTGTAATAGGAGATATGATTGAGATTGATGGACATAAAGGTCAAGTAAAAAAAATAGGTTTTAAATCAGTAGAATTATTATATAAAAAAACTTACATGGTTATACCTAATGTTCTTTTTACCACTAAACCATTTATAAATCATACTAGAAATGGATATTATGCAATATTTTTTGATGTTAGGATTTTGAATAAATATGATCTTGATGAAAAAATTTCTCAATTAGAAAAGATTTTGGATAATTCCAATTTAATATTGAAAGAACCTAAATATTTAATAAAAATAAAAAATATTACTACAACAGGAGTAGATGTTACTGTTAAATCTTATATTAAAAATCCAAACGATGACAATAAAGTCATAGCTGAGCTAATTAAAAAAATTAAAAGAGAAATTATTTTGGAGGATATTAGTTAAATATTTTTAACCTTTTAAATTATTTTTTTACTATTATTTTTTCTGATGAATAGAGTTGTATATCTAATTCACTTGCTAATAAATCTTTAATGGATTCTCCAAATTTTATAAATACTTCTTTTTCCATGTGTTTGTCAAGACCTTTTTGGCATTTCCATTTTTCTACAAATAGTAAAGTATTCTCTTCAACATTTTTATATAAATTATAACTTATATTTCCTTTGTGTTCTCTTGATTCTTTTAGTAAATCTTGTGCTTTTTCTACAATTTCGTCTAATTTTCCTTCTTTTGGTGTTAATGTAGCGTGAACAATAATCATTTTTACATCTCCGTTAATTAATACTATAAATAATCAGTTATTTATAATTTAACTTAAAAAAAAAATAAAGTATATAAATATATACTTAAAAAGAAATTGTAGTTTATTTTTTAGGCTATTCTTTGAGGGGAATAGTTATAGTTTTTTCTAAATAATTCGTATTTCCGTAGTAAGATATTGTTAAATTATTTAAATTATAGTAATTTGCATTGAATGTTCCAACAACTGTATTGTTTATAACGTAAATTTTGGGGGACATGCTTTTTCCATTAATTTTAAAAGAAAGATATCCTTTTTCTTCAGTTTCATTTTCAAATCCATCTAAGTTTGCATATATTGTTATATCTCCGTTTTTAATTTCATATGAAACGTTTATATTAATCTCTTTTTTGTTTAATGTTATGTAACTGGAATTTCTGTTGTTATTATACTTATTGTTTCCAATATAAATAAATAGAATTTCTGATTCATTTAATTGATTTTTTTTATCAATTCTTAAATTAAATAGGTCTAACATACCCTTATTTAATTTAAATGTTTTAATGCTGATACCATCTATTTTTAAAATAACAGAACCGTTAGTAATTAAACAATTATTTTCATCATAAAAGATCGCACTAATGTTTACATAATTATTGGAATAGTTATAATTAATTTTACTATATGTATTTAGTTTAGAGAGATATAATTTTGAGGAGTTTGAAAATGTATTCTCTAAAAGAGTATCATTACAAATTAATTCAATAATATATCCTTTGTTAACTAAATTATCATTAATTTTGTAGTTATTTATGAATATTGTGTTATTTTCAAAAGATATGTCTACATTTGCTTGTTTATACTGGAATTTAAAGGAAATGTTGTCTATAGATTTTTTGTTATAATTATTAACATGTGCGCTAATGTTAACTATATCTCCAATATGTGCATTTGTACTATTTAATTCGATATTTGGCGGGATGAATGTAATATTTTTTTCATAAGTGGTATAAACATCTTGTTTTATATCATAAATGTCAAATATTAAATTTAAATTTTTATAATGTTTTGGTGTACAATTTATAGAAATTATTAGAGTTTCGTTAACATTTAGTTGAGGTATAGTACATGAATTATCATTGTCAATTTTATGTGTCGAGTTAATTAAAGTTAATTCGGATGGTATTAAATATTGTAATTGGATGTTTTCTACTGGAAATATTCCTCGATTATGTAAAATAACATCATAATTAATTAAGTCACCATAAACGTATTTTTCTACTAAATTTGTAATTTTTATCTCGTACTCATCGTTATAACTTGAAACAATAAGATCCTCTTGTTGGTTTTTAAAATGGTTTTCACCATTATATGAAAGAATTAATGTTAAATTGGAATTTTTATTAAAAGGGGATTCTATGTTAAATTCTGAACAATTACATTCAATACTCTTCAATAAATTTTCTTCTTGTAATAAACTAAAGTATCCTTTATTTACTGAAGTATTATAAATTTCATCTGTTTGGATTTTTCCATTAATTATCACAACATTGTTGATACATGAATAGTTGAAGTTTATTTTACTATTCAAATTGTTTCCTGAATAATAATTATTTGATACAGCAACAAAATTTTCCTGTTTTCCATTAAATAATTTCAAGGAGGTATTGTTAATAAATTCAGAATTATAAATACGAGTTTTTCCATTAAAATCTTCAATAATACTATTTTTTGAAGTATTATTTTGGAAAAGTGTGGACGTAAATGTGCTTGTAGAGTTTAAGTTATTAACTATACCATAACTGTTAAGGTCATTATTTGAAATTATAGATTGATTTACTGTTAGGTTTGTTTCTGAAATGTTTTTTACATTATTGGTAATTAATGATTCATTGACACTGTTGTAATTAATTGTTGAATTATTTATTTCGGCATTCATATTATTTTCAATAATGTTGTTGGCATAATTATTGTAGATTTTTGAATTATTTATGAATAAATTGTTATCATTGAGTATAACGTTATTTTTAATTTCATTTTGGGTTATGCTTAGGTTATTAACAATTAAGTTTTTGTTATTTGTCAAAATATTTAATGATTTTTCATTTAATATCAGGGTATTATTTATTGTTAAATTAGTGTTTTCATTTACAATAGTTGAACCACTAAGTGCAGTATTGTTTTTAAACGTTGAATTAATTATATTTACTGCGGTTGATCCAAAACTATGTAATGTGGATTCTGTACTGGCGTAATTATTTTCGAAAATACAATTTTCAATATTTATGTATGTGTTGTTGATTAAATTTTCTGTTGTGTAAATGCTACTTCCTGATTTGAAAGCATAATTGTTATTGAAAGAAGAGTTTGTAATATTCATTGAACCTTCATTAAATATTGCACCACCACCAAACATATTTTCATCAGTAGAAGTATTATTTTCGAAAATACAATTGTTTACAATTAAGGTACCACTATTTGATAATGCTCCACCTATGTTAAAATTCATATTTCGTATGGTTAGGTTATTTAATATTAAAGTGGTTCTTTTATCAATATTTGCAAATTTTCTTCTATTGTTTCCATCGATTATGGAATTATTTCCATTCAAAACAATTATTTTTTCAATTTGATTAGTATTTTCGGTATTAAAAGTATTTCTTAAGTTATATGTTTTTGTTTCGAAGTTAATTTCATTATATTTCTTTTCGGAATTAGTAACATTTGATAATGCACTTTTTAAAGTATTGTCACTATTTACATTTTGAATATAACTGTCTTCATTGTTTTCAATTGTTTTGCTTTGAGAGTTATGATCTATTTTATTAATTTCTCTGTCTGTGTCATTGGGGTTTGTTGCATATATGCTATTACAAAGTAATAAAATACTTAGTAAAAGTATAATGAATATAGATTTTTTATTAATCTTCATTTCTTGTTTTTAAAACTCCTGTACAATTTATAAAAAAAATATAGTCATATTAAACAATGACTATAATTAATAATATTTATTATATTATTTATATTTTTATTTATTTTTTATTATTTTTTTTATAATTTTAATAGGGGGTTGGATGTTTTTTTAATAATAAACTCGTTCTTTTGTTGAATGATAAGTATTTATTATATCTTTTGTATATATAATAACTAAATAAACGATTTATATACATGATAGTGGTGGGCTATGACTGAATTTAATAAATGCACTTGTGTTAAAGTTAATAAGGATAAAATGGATTTAATTAAAGCAAAAGGTTTAAATTTACAAGATTTATTGGATAAAGCTATGGATGCAGAATTAAATCTTTCAAATGTCTCTGATGTTCAACAAAAAATGGATGATTTATCCTTAAAGATTGAAAAGCTAAAAAAAGAAAGAGATGCTTCTATTAAAGATTGTGAAAAAAAAATTGACATCTTGATGAAAAATCTTTTGGAATCTAAAGAAAAAGAGGAATTATATTATAATAAGCAGATTCATTTTTTAGAATTAGAATTAGAATATTTACAAAAACACTATGATGAATAATTTTTTGAAATATAGATTAAAGGTGATTGTATGAAAAAAATGGGTTTTGGAATGATGAGATTACCATTAACGGATAAAAATGATTTAAAAAGTGTGGATCAAAATCAAATAAATGAAATGGTAGATAAATATATGCAAGCAGGTTTCAACTACTTTGATACAGCATATCCTTATCATGATGGTGCAAGTGAAGTTGCATTACGTAAAGCAGTTGTAGAAAGATATCCAAGAGATTCATTTGTAATTGCAGATAAATTACCACTTTTTTTAATAACTGAAAATGAACAGTTGGAACCTATTTTTCAGGAACAACTGGAACGTTGTGGTGTTGAATACTTTGATTATTATTTATTACACAATGTAAGTGCTTTTTCCGAAGCAGGCTTTGTTGGTGTAAATTCATTTGAATTTGCTTTAGAAAAGAAAAAAGAAGGTAAAATCAAACATTTGGGATTTTCAACTCATGCTAATGCAGAATATATAGAAAATATTATAAAAGAACATCCTGAATTGGAATTTATACAATTGCAAATAAATTATCTTGACTGGGAAAATGATGCTATTGAATCAAAAAAATGTTATGAAGTAGCTAGAAAATATAATCTGCCTATACTTATTATGGAACCCCTTAAAGGTGGGTTTTTAGTAAATATTCCTGAAGAAGCCGAAAAGTTAATTAAAGAATATAATGATGAAGAACCTGTTACTTGGGCTTTAAAATATGTTTCAAGTTTAGATGGTGTTTTCATGGTTTTAAATGGGGTAAGTAATATTGAGCAGATGGAACAAAATATTCAAATTATGGACAATCTTGAAGAAATAACCGATGAAGAAATTGAAATTATTTCTAAAGTGGTTGGAATTATTAATAGTCAAATAACAGTTCCTTGTACGAAGTGTAATTATTGTCTTAGTTCTTGTCCAAAAAATATTAATATTCCTAAATTATTTGACTGGTACAATAATGAAAAAATCGAAAATAATGAGGAGTTTACTGCAGTTGGAAATGCATATAGAAATTATTCAAAAATAGAAAATAATTCAATTGCTTCTGATTGTATTGCTTGTGGATTGTGTGTTAAAGAATGTCCACAACATATCGATATTCCTGAAGTAATGAAAGATGTTAAAAAAACTTTTGAAAAACCATTATACGGTTTTACAAAAGAATAATTTTTCATTTTTTTTATATTTTAAAGAAGTTTTTTGTATTGGTTGTTACTATTTTTCCTAATTCTTCGAAGTCCATATTCTTTTCTTTAGCTATTCTTTTTAATATGTGGGGTAAGTATTTAGGATCATTTCTATTCTTTTTAGGTTTTGGATTTAAATCTCTAGGTAATAAAAAAGGACCATCAGTTTCAATCATTAATTTTTCTGGAGGAATGATTTTTATTGCTTTTAATAAATCATCATTTCTACGTTCATCACAGATCCATCCGGTTATACCAATATAACAACCTAAATCCAAATAATCCTCTGCTTCATATTTAGTTCCAGTAAAACAGTGAACTACTGAATTTGAAGCTATTTGTTTGTGTTTTTTCATAATTTTTGTAAAATCATCATAAGATTCTCGATCATGTAAGAATAAGGGCATATTCAGTTCTTCTGCTAGTTCAATCTGTTTTTCAAACCATTTTCTTTGAACTGGTTGTGGAGAAAAATTTCTATTATAATCTAATCCACATTCACCTATTGCAACAACACAATCTTCTTTTGCTAATGTTTTTAATGTTTCAATTGTATTTTCGTCACATGTTTTTGCATCATGAGGATGTACACCACAGGTTGCATAAACAATGTCGTTATGTTGACTGGCAAATTCAACTGCAGTTTTACTTGAATTAATACTACTGCCCGTTATTATCGCTTTTGAAACTCCCACTTTTTTTGCTTCTTCCATAACTTCTATTCTATCTTTATTGTATGATTTATGCATTAAATTAAGTCCAATATCTATTAGTTCCATAATATTTATTCCTTTTATTTAATTAAGATTTTTTATTTATCTCAATAATTATATAGGTTTTGGTAAATATACCATTTCATATAAACCCTTACCCAGAGGTATAGTTAAATTAGCTTCAATATATGCTGCAATAATTAATAAAATTGCTATTATTACTATCATAATTAAAACATCTGAAAGCATTTTACAACATATTTCAACATGTTCAACAAATATATCATTTCTATTTTCCTTACTTATTTTTATACCACTGATTAGTACGAAAATTGCATGAGTAACTCTAAAACCAGCCCCACATGCTAGAACGATTGCAAACAATTCTATTATTCCATGAGGTAATGTGAATGATATGAAATAGAACAGATTTGTTGCACAAGCAGAATAACCTATTACTAATGCATTGAAAATTAAGAGGTAGGTACTCATTGTACTGAAATATAATCCTCCAAATATCATATTCATTGCTACTGAAAAATTATTTATGAACAATGATACTGTCTCAAGTTTAACAGTTCCTTGTTTGACACCTTCACTTAATCCTTGAACTGAAGGTAAGACAATCGGTTGGAATAGTCCTGCATAAAAGTAACCTATAATTAAAAATATGATAAATATGAATAATGAGAGTATTACATAATATTTCATCCTCAACATAAATTTTAAAACAATATTTTTTGAGTTTCCAGAGTTTTCATTACCATAATCATATTTATTATTGCATATGAGTGCAATATATTTGACAATAATATTACTTGTGAGTGCAGTTACAAAGAAAAATGTATAACTGGGACTGATAAAATACAAAGTACAACTAATGATGAAGTATATTAAATAAGATACTTTCGAATAACCTTGTAAAATACATGATGATAAAACAATGGTTAAAAGAAGTATCAACGGTAGTTCTAAATCTAATATCTCAGTAAAAGCAATATTTGTACCCCATGCACAAAATGAATATATTATTAGGGCAATAATACTTGTTGCAATGTAATAAATGATATTTTGATTGTTTACGTCATTATTTGAATTTTTTATAGATTGATTTTCATTTTTTTCTTTCATTAATGTTTCATTGTTATTAAAAAAGATAATTGGACGATTATCTTCTGAATATTTTTGATTGTTTTCTTTTTCTTTATTCATTTTAAACATCTTTTTTCTTTAAAAAATATAATCTATAAACTTTAGAAATATAAATAAATATTTTTAAAATCATAGTATTAAAATTTATTATTTAAAAGAATAAGAGGTTACTTGAATGAAATTAATTATGTTGGGTACGGGTAATGCATCAGCCACAGCATGTTATAATAGTTGTTTTTTATTATCTGAAAACAATAAACATGTTTTGGTTGATGGTGGTGGAGGTAGTAATATATTTAATCAACTAAAAGCTGTTGGTTTGGATTGGAAATTGATAAATAAAATTATTGTTACTCATAAACATATGGATCATTTAATAGGAATTTTATGGATTGTTAGAATGGCATGTCAACACATTAATCGTAATGAATATGAAGGAAATCTTTATATATATTCTCATAATGAAGTAATCTTTTTAATTAAGGATTTTATGAAAAAATTTTTAGAAAAACGTGATTTTGAACTATTAAATAAAAGATTATTTTTGATTGAAGTAAAAAACAATGAAACAATTGTGATTAATGATAAAAAAGTTACTTTCTTTGATATATGCTCAAAAAAAGCAAAACAATTTGGTTTTCAAATAGAATATGAAGAAAATCATAGATTAACTTGTTGTGGTGATGAACCTTTTAATATATTAAATAAACAATATTTGGAAAAATTAGATTGGTTAATTCATGAAGCATTTTGTCTTAAATCAGAAGATTTCTTGTATAAACCATATGAAAAGAATCATTCAACGGTTGCAGATGCATGTGCAATAGCTGAAAAATTCAAGGTAAAAAATTTGGTTTTATATCATTCTATTGATAAAAATATAGAAAATAGAAAAGAATCCTTTTTGTCTGAAGGTGAAAAGATTTTTAAGGGAAAATTATTTGTTCCCTATGATTTAGAAATAATTACTCTTTAATCTCTTTTAATAACAATTTCAATGGTTGAAACATTTGTTTTATTACCATCGTCATGAATTATTTCTTCTGTAGAAATTTTTATTTGATTATCATATGCATCAGTTATGAACCTATTTGTAACAGTTTCAGCTACATCTACAGCTTTCCTAATTGTTTTTCCTTTAGCTTTAATGG
>JAEEGL010407731.1_pt1 | contig 101477 bp, 94 predicted proteins | sample 9134231 | NCBI WGS metagenome assembly JAEEGL01 (sample SAMN16246548, study PRJNA631951) | gut metagenome | biome: gut microbiome; feature: rumen; material: fiber-attached | host: Bos | place: Iran: Karaj | collected 2018-10 | reverse complement strand
TTTTGAATTATGATATTATCTTTGTCGGATATGTATAAAATTTGTAATCCGATTTGTGCAGTTTGTCGATTCCTGCACAAAATCTTCCGAAAAGCATATAATGATGAAAAACTATTGTTGCGGAGGTATTACTATGTGCGGGATAGCAGGCTGGACGGATTTCAGAAACGGGCTCGAAGAATATGAGACCGTGATCAGAAAAATGGGCGACGCGCTGGGGCACCGCGGTCCTGACGCTGCGGGGGAGTTCTTTGACCGCGGCTGCAGGCTGGCGCACCGGAGACTGAGCGTCATAGATCCGGAGAACGGCGCTCAGCCGATGACTTACGGCAGTTACACGATAGTATATAACGGCGAGCTTTACAACACCGCGGAGCTTCGCCGCTCCCTGAAAAACCTCGGTCACACTTTCGGCACCGGCAGCGATACCGAGGTGCTTCTCAAGGCTTACGCCGAGTGGGGAGAGAAGTGTCTCGAACTGCTCAACGGGATATACGCCTTCGCGGTGTGGAACAAAACGGAGCGTTCGCTGTTCATGGCGCGCGACCGCGCGGGTGTGAAACCGTTCTTTTACTCGCTTTATGACGGCGGCATTGTGTTTGCGTCAGAGATCAAGGCGCTGTTTCAGAACCCTCATGTCAGACCAGCGCTTTCCCGGGAGGGTGCACTGTCGCTGATGCTGCTGGGCCCTGCGCGCCGGGGCGGGAGCGGCGTATTCGACGGAGTCGAAGAACTGCGGCCGGGCGAGTGTGCGTTTTTTGATGAGCGCGGTTTCCGGAAGCACGTTTATTGGCGGCTTGAAGCCGAGCCGCATACAGAGTCTCTCGATGAGACCGCCGAACACCTCGGATTTCTTATACGGGACAGCGTTGAGCGCCAGCTTGTAAGTGATGTGCCGCTGTGTACGTTCCTGTCGGGCGGTCTTGATTCGAGCCTCATCAGCGCCATAGCTGCCGGGAAGTACCGCTCCGAGGGCAGACAGCTTTCAACATGGTCGATAGACTACAAGGACAATCGGAAGAATTTCGTACCTTCGGCATTCCAGCCGGACGAGGATGCCCCGTGGATAGTGAAGATGAGCGGTTTCATAGGCTCCGACCACACGAATGTGGTCATTGACTCGCCTGCTCTTGCCGACGCGCTTGTCCCTGCTATGAAAGCCCGGGACCTGCCCGGAATGGCAGATGTATGCAGCTCCCTGTACCTGTTCTGCGCCGAAGTGAAGAAGCGCTTCACCGTGGCGGTAAGCGGCGAGTGTGCGGACGAAGTGCTGGGCGGTTATCCGTGGTATCATAAACCCGAGCTTCTGTATGCCGACGGGTTCCCGTGGGCGCGCTCGACAAAGCAGCGCGCTGCCTTGCTGAGGCCGGATCTCCTTCGGGATATCTCCGCGGAAATCTTCGTGAAGGAGGCTGCCGACGAGACCGTGAAGGATATGTCCTGCCTTGACGGCGAGAGCCGTGAAGACACTGCCCGCCGCAGAATGTTCCTGTTGAATTTCTACTGGTTCATGCAGACGCTTCTTGACCGCAAGGACAGGTGCTCCATGGCGCACGGTCTTGAAGTGCGCGTGCCGTTCTGCGATCATCGCATTGCGCAGTACGCCTACAATATCCCATGGGAGATGAAAGCACTGAACGGCAGGGAAAAGGGGCTTGTGCGCCGCATAGCCGAGCGTTATATGCCGCGTGACGTGGCATGGCGCAGGAAGTCTCCGTATCCCAAGACCCACAATCCTGCCTATTCAAAGCTTGTATTTGATGAGTTCACCCGGCTCATGGGTGAGAAGGACTGCCGCCTGCCGGAACTGCTGGCGCGTCCTGCCATAGATGAACTTATTTCCACCGAAGGCAGGAGTTTCTCGGAAAACTGGTATGGCCAGCTCATGTGTACGCCTCAGATGTTCGCGTACCTCATTCAGCTGGAAATGTGGCTGCGTATCTATGACCCGGAGCTTTTGTTTTAGGCGATCGCGCCTGAGACCGGGGAAGACTTTTGCCAACAAAAGTTTTCCTCCGTTTCCCTTTCAAAAAACTTAAACCACTTCGTTATTATATTAAAAAGAAATCTGCTCCTTTTGTCAGTCAAAGGGAGCGGATATTTTTATGTTTGCAGCTACTTTACCTTGAAAAGTGGTACTCATGACCGAATCTGCAAGGCGAAGCGTTTTAAGTTTAGGCCAAGCCCTTTTTAAAGGGCGTCATACCCGAGCGTCAGCGACTCTTATTCTCGTTCTCTAGCGTCAGCGACTCTTTTCTCACCCGAGCGTCAGCGATTACTGAGCAGAACTTACGGATTGACAGTGCGTGTACCGCGCCGATGCTGCTCTACATATACGCAGGAAAAAACTTTCTGATACAAAATGTTGACAAAAGGTATATTTTATAGTATAATGTAAATTGATATGTTATGTGACTACTATTTCGCTTTTCATGCGGGATAAGAAAGTGGAGATCGGAATGAAAAAGCTCTTTGGCTCCGGATATATGAATAGGCTGCTGCCGAAGGCTGCGGCGGTGTTCGCGGCGTTTACGCTATGCGGCACGGCTCTGCCGTCGTATACGGCACCCGAAGCGGCGGCGGTGGATGTTTACCAGTTCAGCGAGAACGGCTTCTATTACACGATAAGCGCAGTCTCCGGTGTGATCGAGGCCTGCGTTGTGGGCTACAAAGCTCCGACCGGTGTAGCAGGAGCCGTGTCTATACCGGAAACTCTCGGCACCTATACGGTCACCTCAATAGGTGTTGACGCCTTCGCAGAACAGGTCACCATGACTTCCGTATCGATACCGAAGACCGTCCGCACCATTGGCACCGGAGCGTTCGAGAACTGTTCCGGCCTGAAAAGCGTAAATATTGCGGCAGGGCTTACGGATATAGCCGAGCGCAGCTTCAAGGGCTGCACCGAACTCACGGCGCTCAACCTGCCCGCAACTGTTGTTTCCATCGGGACAAGCGCTTTTGAGGACTGCTCGTCCCTGAAAAATATCAACCTTTCGGCGGGACTGAAAACTATCGGCAATTATGCGTTCAGAAGATGCCGCGCCATTGAGGCGGTAAACCTGCCGAACAATGTCACAAGCCTCGGCGAGGGAGCCTATGAGGAGTGTACCGGGCTCAAGACCCTGAATCTTTCGCCGGGCATCACAAAGCTGAATGACTTCACATTCTACAGATGCAGCCTGCTGTATCCGCTCAATCTTACGGAAAACATCACCTCTATCGGAAGATACACATTTTCCGAATGTACCGCACTCAGCTCGGTCACGATACCGAAGAGCGTGCAGTCGATCGGAGCCAGTGCTTTTGAGAACTGTCAGTATCTTGCGGTAGCGATAATTCCCAACACGACACAATACATATATTCTACGGCGTTCCGCAATGACCCGGTGGCGATATATGGCTACACAGGTACATACGCCGAGCAGTTCGCCCGTGAAAACGGCCTGTCCTTCACATCATACGGCAAAGTCTATAACCTGACCTTCTCCGCTGACATATATAACGCAAGCATAGACAATATCTCCATAAAGACTCCGAACGGTACCCTGGTTCCGCCCACAACAGTGCAGAACGATGAAGCGCTGACTATTTCGGCAACGGCGCCGGACGGATATGTGGTCGATCATATAACGATCAATGGTGAGGGCTTTACGAACGGTGCGGTTTACCGCGTGCATGACAGTGATGTCAGCATTTTCGTTTCGTACCGCCTGCGGGAGAGTACGACAGCCGCCCCGCTTCCGGACAGAACAGGGACAGATGCTCCTCCGCCTTCAACTGCGGCCGGCGGCGATACTACAATCGAGGACGACGAGCCCGAACAGACCGATGTTCCTTCCATACCTGCCGAGACCGAAGCAACAAAGCAGCAGACTCCCGGCAGCAGCGACAGCGAGTATGTCAAGGTAGACAGCGACCTTGAGGGTGTCGGCGGCTATAATGTGCGCATCATGACACAGCGCAGCAACTTCGTGGGTCCTGCCACGGTACGCCTTACCAATACTCCCGAAGCCAGTGAAGCGGCCGAAGATGCCGCGGAAGCTATCGCCGGCAGCGGCACAATGTATTACTACGCATTCGATATAAGCCTGTACAACAGCATCGGCAAGGAAGATCAGGGTGTAATGTCGAGCGGCTCCGTGATCTTTCAGGTGCCTGTGCCCGATATACTGGCACAGTATATGGACCGGATAAAGGTCTACCACATTTCCGACGGAACCCCGGAGCTCATACCCAGCTCCATAATCACCGACAACGCCGGTGTAAAGCGGGTGCAGTTCGAGGCAGACAGCTTCTCGCCCTATATGCTCGTCGCAGAGACCGATGATGAGGTCGTTAATATAGACGACGAAGACGGCGGCGATCCCGATGACGGAGAAGAACCCGGCTCGGTGATCACTGTTATCGATGATTCGGGCAATACCCCGGATGTGACTGTGGACGGCGGCGATACCACAAAACCGGCCTCGGTACCCGTTGCGGGCAAGACCGGGACCGGCGGTGACAGCAAGGGCGGCCCGACAAAGTTCAACCCCGGGACAGGAGCTCTCCTGCTGATAGGTATTCCCTCGGTGACACTGGGCTGTGCATTCCTCGTCCGCAGCAGGAAAGTAAAGCGCACCCGCACAAAAAATGATATAAAATGATAATTAAGGAGCGGCAAAAATGATCTATACAGTTACTTTTAATCCCGCGATTGATTATGTGATGAAATTCCCGCAGGTACGGCACGGCGGTGTTAACCGCTCGGTCGCGGAATGTGTGTTCTACGGCGGTAAGGGCATAAATGTGTCCGTGGTGCTGTCGGACCTGGGCGTGGCGAATACAGCTCTCGGCTTTATAGCGGGCTTTACCGGCGAAGAGCTTGAAAAGGGCGTCCGTGCTGTGGGAGTGAATACCGATTTTATTTGTCTGAAAAGCGGCATGACACGCATAAATGTCAAGGTCAGCGCCGAGCATGAGGTCACCGAACTCAATGCGGGCGGCCCGGACATCGACGACAATGCGCTTGCTCAACTGATAGCCCAGACTGACCGTATGAAGGACGGCGATACTATCGTACTGGCTGGCAGCATACCGAAGTGTCTGCCCGAGGATACCTACGAAAATCTGATAAAACGCCTCTCCGACAGGGATATCCGTGTCGTTGTGGACGCTGAGAAGAGCCTGCTCACCAATGTGCTGCCGTATCATCCGTTCCTGATAAAGCCGAATGTGGAGGAACTTTCCGCCATATTCGGAAAGCCGGTGTCCGGTATGGACGAGGTGCGGGAATGTGCGCTGAAACTCCGGGAAATGGGTGCACGCAACGTAATAGTCTCCATGGGCAGCAACGGCGCGTTCCTGCTGGACGAGAACGGCGAGAAGCACTTCCACACGGCCTTCACCTCCGGAAAGACTATAAACGCTGTTGGCGCCGGCGACTCAATGGTAGCCGGCTTCCTCGCAGGGTATGACAGAGGCTTTGACTATGCGCTTGTACTCGGACTTGCGGCAGGGGCCGCGACGGCCTTCTCCGAGGGTATTGCTACCCGTGAGGCCATTGACGAGCTGATGAAGCAGATCGAGTCATGAATTAAGTATGACCGCTCCCGAACCGTCTGTTATTGTACGGGAAAGGGAGTGTATGCTGCCTCGCAACTTCCATTAATTGCTGCAACACCGCTCTTTATGAAAGGAGCGGTTTTTGTTTTCCCGTCGGACGCGGAGTATCGGTTCCGCGCAGCAGCAGGCGGAACACCCATTTCAGAGGCTTCGGGCTTTTCATTACAAGGACTTTCATAGCAGCTTCCTCCTATTTGCAGTTTCGTTTGAGAATGATCCCTGCCGCGATGAGCAGCAGAGCCGTGAAGATCAGCAGAAAGCGGTACGACAGGCAGCAAAGCCACACTGCCCCCGCAATTATAAGTACCGCCGATACCGCGCACAGCACACAGTTGGGTCTGCGCCGTCTCATTGTGTTCACCTCCCGCTTTTGTTGACTATATCAGTTTATTCTGACGGCGGAATAATGTGACAGTCTGGATTTCGGTTCTTTTTCAGATTTTCAGGACTTTCCGGCTGCCCGCAATACAAAGCGGGCAGTTATTATTTTAAAATTAATAACTTGTAAAGAAAATTATATAAAACTATTGACAAATTATTTAATGTGTGCTACAATGTATTCAATGAAAGGAGGCAGACCGATGAATAAAAGTGTTTACAGCCTGGTGCTTTCCGACGATGTGGTGGCAGCAGTGGACAGAGAAGCATACCGGGCCGGAATGAGCCGGTCGGCGTATATAAATAAAGTGCTCGCGGAGGCCGTATCATACATCACCCCCGAAAAGCGCATGAACGATATCTTCGGGGAGATCGAGCAGCTGATGAACAGTGATATCTTCCGTATAATGCCGCGGCCGTCGGACACAGCGTTTGCAATGAGGTCAGCGCTCCAGTACAAGTATAAGCCTGTCATACGCTATGGCATCGAGCTTACCCGCAGTCTAGACAGCACTCTCGGCAAGCTCCGGGTTTCGCTGCGCACCCAGTCGGAAGCACTGATCGCCGATTTCGCGAAGTTCATAGAGCTCTGGGCGCGGCTTGAACAGGCGTATATCATCAGGTATTTTCCGGACGGTATCACATACAAGACCGAGGACGGAAAGTTCACCCGTATCTTCCGCCTTCCGCCCGACAAGCACAGCTTGTCAGACAACGAGATAGCCGCGGCCCTTTCGGAATATATCGGTGTATTCGATGAGATAATAAAGCTGTATTTCGCAAATGCCGATGATCCGGAAAAAGCCTCGGAGCTTGCGTCAAAGCGCTACCGGGAACACCTCACGGCCGGAATGCCGATCATATAAATACAGAAAGGGGATAGTTTTATGAATACGAACAAACTGACACAGAGATCAATGGAAGTGATACAGGAGGCACAGAATATAGCTGTCTCCAATTCCAATCAGCAGATAGACCAGCTTCACCTGCTGCTGGCTCTGCTTTCCAACGAGGACGGCCTGATACCCGGGCTGCTGGCGAAAATGGGTATAGACGCGGATGCGGTAAAGGAACAGACCGAGCGGTGTGTAAACGGCCTGCCTAAAGTCACCGGCAGCGGCCGCCGCGCTGATGAAGTGTACATCACACCGGATACCGACAAGGCTCTGAACGCTGCGGAAGAGACCGCAAAGCACATGGGTGACGAATACATCTCGGTGGAACACCTGTTCATCGGTCTTATCGAAAAGGGCAGGGAAAAAACGAAGGATATACTTGATTCCTTCGGCATCACGAAAAATAAATTCCTCGATGCACTCAAAACTGTCCGCGGCAATACACGCGTGACTACCGACAATCCCGAAAGCACTTACGACGCACTGAAAAAGTTCGGCCAGGATCTTGTGGAACTTGCGCGGCAGAACAAGCTGGATCCGGTCATAGGCCGTGACAGCGAGATACGCAACGTTATCCGTATACTTTCCCGGAAAAGCAAGAATAACCCGGTTCTGATCGGTGAGCCGGGCGTCGGCAAGACTGCAATAGCCGAAGGCCTCGCTATCCGTATCGTGCGCGGCGATGTGCCTACCGGACTCAAGGACCGCAGTATATTCTCGCTGGATATGGGCGCTCTTGTGGCGGGCGCGAAGTACCGCGGCGAATTCGAGGAGCGTCTGAAATCCGTTCTTCAGGAGATCAAGAAGTCCGACGGCAGGATAATACTCTTCATAGACGAACTGCACCTGATAGTCGGAGCAGGCAAGACCGACGGCGCCATGGACGCAGGCAACATCTTAAAGCCTATGCTGGCGCGCGGTGAACTGCACTGCATCGGTGCCACGACTCTCAATGAGTACAGGCAGTACATCGAGAAGGACGCTGCCCTCGAAAGACGATTCCAGCCCGTGCTTGTGGGCGAGCCTACAGTCGAGGATACCATATCGATACTGCGTGGCCTTAAAGAGCGCTATGAGGTTTTCCATGGAGTAAAGATACACGACAACGCCCTTATTGCGGCGGCTACGCTTTCCAACCGCTACATCTCCGACCGTTTCCTGCCGGATAAGGCAATAGACCTTGTGGATGAGGCCTGCGCCATGATAAAGACCGAAATGGAGTCCATGCCTTCGGAGCTCGACGAGCTTTCGAGAAAGATAATGCAGCACGAGATCGAGGAGGCCGCACTGAAGAAAGAGAGCGACAAGCTTTCCGCCGACCACCTTGCCGAGATACAGAAGGAGCTTTCCGATATGCGGGAGAAATTCCGTGAGATGAAGGCAAAGTGGGAAAACGAAAAAACTTCCATAAACAAGGTGCAGGATATCCGCAAGGAGATAGAGCAGGTCACCGCCGACATAGAGAAAGCCGAGAGGACCTATGACCTGAACAAGGCAGCCGAGCTGAAATACGGCAGACTTCCCGCTCTTCGCAAGCAGCTCGAAGAAGCAGAAAAGTCAGAGAACGGCCGTCAGACCGCGCTGCTGCGTGATGCAGTCACCGAGGAGGAGATCGCCCGTATAATCTGCCGCTGGACGGGAATACCCGTATCGAAGCTCATGGAAGGCGAGCGTGAAAAGCTGCTCAATATGGAGAATATCCTCCATAAACGCGTTATCGGACAGGACGAGGCTGTCGAGCGCGTCAGTGAAGCGATAATACGCTCCCGTGCGGGAATACAGGACCCGAACAGACCGTTGGGTTCGTTCCTGTTCCTCGGTCCTACCGGCGTCGGAAAGACCGAACTCGCAAAAGCGCTGTCAGAAGCGCTGTTCGATGACGAAAACGGCATCGTGCGTATAGATATGAGCGAATATATGGAGAAATTCAGCGTGTCGAGACTCATAGGAGCGCCTCCCGGATACGTCGGATATGACGAAGGCGGTCAGCTCACAGAAGCCGTACGCCGCAAGCCCTACGCGGTCGTACTGTTCGATGAGATCGAAAAGGCGCATCCAGATGTGTTCAATATACTGCTCCAGGTTCTCGATGACGGCCGTATAACCGACAGTCAGGGCAGAACGGTGGATTTCAAGAACACTATTATAATCCTGACCTCGAATCTCGGCTCACCCTATATCCTTGAGGGCATCAAGGAGAACGGTGAGATATCCGAAGAAGCAAGACAGCAGGTTGATGCACTGCTGAAGCAGTCATTCCGTCCGGAGTTCCTGAATCGTCTTGACGAGATTGTGTACTACAAACCTCTTACCAAGACCGAGATCGGCAGTATCGTGGATCTGATGACAGCAAAGCTTGCAAAGCGCCTTGAAGACAAGCAGCTCAGCCTTACTCTGACGCCCGCTGCGAAGGACTTCATAATAGAGAACGGCTACGATCCCGTTTACGGCGCACGTCCGCTGAAGCGCTTTATTCAGCACAAGCTGGAAACGCTCATCGCCCGTGCCATAATCTCCGACACTCTTGAAGCCGGAGACACCGTGACCGTGGATTCCGACGGAGAAAAGCTCATACTGAAATAACAGCTGCCCCGCAGAGTTCCTTGCTCTGTGGGGCAGTCCTTTTTATTCCGTTTTCGTTCCGGGGAGCGCAAGCTCCACCAGCGGCACCCAGTCGTCTTCGATGATCTTCCGGCCGGTAAGTTCAAATCCGTGCCTGCGGTAGAATGCTATGCCGCGTTTGTTGTATTCCAGCGCCCACAGGTGATCGGCGTGCTGCTCCGTTACCGCGAAGTCAAGCAGCTGCGCACCTATGCCGGAGCTCTGGAACTGCGGCTCCACGAACAGTTTTTTCAGTTCGCGTCCGTCCATGCGCATCACGCCTTTTACTACGCCGTCATCATACACGAAAGTGCAGCCGAGTATCTCCGGGTCGTTCGCGTATTCCGATGCCATTTTCACAACATTCAGCTCGCCGAAGTAGTACTCGTCATTGTGAAAGAACGGGTAGAAGTTCACACGATAGTTAGTTATGATGATCTCCGCGATACGGGAGGAGTCCGATGCCGCGGCGGGTCTTATAAAGCTCATTCCTGTTTTCCTTTCAGATGTCTGTTGTCAGTCTTATAGTATATAAAGCTTATCACTACGCCCAGCAGTGCGCCGACAGATATGTCGCTCAGGTAATGCGCTCCCATTACTATACGCGACAACATTACAATGAGCCCATATATCAGCCCGACAGCAAAAAGCAGTTTCTTCCTGCTCTCAAGTTTCGGGAAAACGAGTGACATAGCAGGGAAGATGAATATGCTTACGATGCCCATTATAGCGTGTCCGCTGGGGAATGACATGAAAGAGTTGCGGTCGAGACCGTACTTTTCCATGAGATCGGCGGAATTCCATACCGGTGAGTACCACGGGGTAAAAACTACATCATCATATCCCAGCAGTGTTGCGCGGAATCTCGGTCTTGCGAGGAAGTATTTTACGGCGCCGATGAACAGAGTTGTCCCGACTATGAAGATAAGCAGCTTTATAAGGCGTCTGACGAGCGTTTTGTCGTATTCTTTCTTTCCTGCCGCATACCCCGCGAAGAACAGCGGGAACATGAAAAGCATACCGCTTATCAGCGCGGCCGGGACAGATAAGCTCAGCTCCGGCAGCCACGCGCCAAGACATTCATAGTGCAGAACGGCAGCCATTCCTATCACCGATGCGGAGACCGCCAGATATCCGCAGAATATGCACAGGGCGCGCTTCTTTCCCTTGCTTACGGTGCCGCATACCGCAGCCTGGCGCGCCAACGCTCCGTCGAAGAATACGTATGCCGCGAAAATAACATACTGACCCAGAATAGTCATTATCCGGAGCGGTATGTTCTCCGGCGAATAAAGCGCCCTGGAAACATCGAGGTCACAGAAGCTCCCCGCCGCGGCCATGAGACAGAAAATCACTGCCAGCGCGGCGTGAGTGATGTACAGCGCCTTACCTGACATCGTAGTAGAAGCTGTCTGCGGCTTCTCTGTCCCTGCCGGTGAAGATGCGCTTCGTCAGCTGGCGGTTCTTTATCAGATACCAGTCCCCGAATTCGTCGAACTTACGGCTGGAGGTGAGGATATAAGAGCGTTTCAGGGTGCCGTATTTCTGTCCTCTGCTTACGCCGAGCCTGTTGAGGCGCACCGCGAAGTCCATGTCTTCAAGGCTTACGAGGCTCTCGTCGAAGCCGCCCACTTCATCGAAGTCACGTCTGTATACCCAGAACATACCGCCCGTGAGAGCAGCCTTGTTCTTTCTCATTATAGGTATCAGGTTCATAGCTACATACGCACCGGAGCAGAGTATCCCGAGTGACATTCTGTCGAATTTTGAGCGGGTGCCTCCGCCTACGTATTTACCGCTTGCCAGCATTTCCCGTATCTCGCAGAGCGAATATTTTGTCATAAGGCTGTCAGCATCTATTGTTACGACTATCTCGCCCGAAGAGGCTTTAACGCCCGTATTTCTTATTGCGCTGATACACTTGTCATCGTTACTGAGTACTTTTGCACCGTATTTTTTCGCGATCTTTGCGGTATTGTCGGTGCAGCGGTTTGCGACTACTATTATCTCCACAGTGTCGGGCCCGGCGTATTTCGCCGCGCTGACCACAGCCTGTAAGCACTTGCCGATGTACTTCTCCTCATTGTGGGCCGGTATGATCACCGAAAATTTAAATCCGTCCAAAATCTGCCTCCTATTGTATTTATCAGAATCCGTCATTTTTCAGAAATTCATCAAGCTCGTCGGTGAGCCTGCGTTCAAGCTGTTTTTCGGCATCAGAGCCCTGCTTCCAGTCATCTATGCCTGAGCGTGCCTGCCCGAGGAAAAAACGTGCCTTCGCAGGGTCGCGCTCGGTACCGTAGGCGTAGTATGCCAGTATACGGCGGGAATTCGGGTCATTGTCATTAGCTAAAGCGGAAGCCGCCTTTGCGTAGAATGCTGCTGCTTCCTGCGCGTTAAGCTCATAGCGTGAGTACCAGAATATCAGCATCGATATACCGGCCGCATCGTTGGGACTGTAGTCGCGGTAACGGTAAAACGCGGTCATCTCATGTATCGGAGGCGCCATTTCTTCCGTCCTGCCCAGCGCCAGGAGATATGTACAGTATATCGCGTAATAGAGCTGCCTTTCGGCCTCTGTATATTTTTTGAACGGGAGCTCATTCAACGGCTTCAGGCCGAGTTCTTCAAAGCTGCCGCCCCGGCGTAAGATGTTGAGCTTTTCGTCAACGTAACCCACAAGCCGTTCAGATGCTACCCCGTAAACGTATATCGTGATTCCGAGTGTTGTTATGCAATTGGCAATCATCATCACGGAATACATAAAAGCCAGGTTTGTGAGGAAATCCATTTTCCCGGCGAAGAACGCCGTCCATGCACCGAGGGAAAGGAAATTAATGCCCGTGGTCACAAGTATGAGTATGAACAGTGTCACCAGCGAGAAGTGCAGGCTGTTTTTGCTCGGATCGGCAGGAATGGGCTTTTTCATGTCAATGACGACCTGATAGCTGTTTGACAGTGTGAATTTGCCTGTGCTTGTTTTCCATTTTCCGCCGTTGTTTGTGAAAATACAGCCGAACAGCGTGAATTCACTGCAACGCAGTCCGAAGGCGGGGGAGATGAATATGGCACTCAGTATTTTTACGGCCTTGGTCGTCCATAGCGACAGCAGCAATGAGAGAATAAACGGTATGAGTGTTCTTATATAAAACATAGCGTTCTCCTTTTTGCCTGATGATATTATTATACATTCTTTCCGTCAATAAGTCAACAATCAAAATCGGTCATCAGAGCCGAAAACTCTGAAAAATCGTTTTCGCCGTTTATTCCGCAGACTTCGCGAAGTGAGCGGCTTAAAGTGTACAAAATTTAATGCGGTAGTTTGTGAAAAAAGCAGAATTTACGTAAAGCGACAAAAAACTCTTGATTTTAGCTTTTCACAAATCTATAATTATATTATGAAGATCAACCGACCGAAAGGAAGTATTGTATATGAAAAAGAATGTTGACCCGTTTGTACATTCCCGTGAGATAACCGAAGCGCTGCCTTCGGGCATATTGCTGACTGCGGCGGCAGAGGGCAGAGTCAATACGATGACTATAGGCTGGGGCGCTCTCGGTACAGACTGGGGAAAGCCCATGTTCATGGCGCTGGTGCGCGAGAGCCGCTTTACGAGGGAGCTTCTTGACAAGAATCCCGAATTCACTGTGAACGTACCTTACGGCGAGTTTGACAAGCGCATTTTAGGATTCTGCGGCAGCAAATCGGGCAGAGATGTGGACAAGATAAAGGAACTTGGACTTACTCTTGTAGATTCTGAGATTGTATCAGTTCCCGGCATAAAGGAGCTGCCTCTCACGCTTGAATGCAGGGTAGCTGCAAGGCAGCGGCAGGAACCGGCTCTGATATGCGAGCAATTCAGGAAAGCATATTATCCTGCTCCCGAGGACGCTCACATTATGTATTTCGGTGAGATCGTAAATACATATATCATTTCATAATCAATATTAACAGAAAAACTGCTCCTGTAAAAAGGAGCAGTTTTTTTACTCTGTATAGGTGTACTTATTACCGGATCTGCAAGGCGAAGCGATTTGTTTAGGGATCCAAACCCTTTTTAAAGGGGTTGGCCGCCGGAGGCACTCGAGCGTCAGCGACATTCTTCGCACTCGAGCGTCAGCGACACTCTTCGCACTCGAGTGTCAGCGGCTCTTGTTCTCGTTCTCAGGCCTTCATATCGACGTTTACGGAGTCGAACTCGTCGGTGATAGCTTTTTCGGGTGCTTTTGTAGCGAGGGAAACGCACACATTGACGATAAGGGCGATGACGAAAGCGGGCAGTAGCTCATAGATAGCGAAAGCACCGCCGATAGGAGCAAGAAGGAACTTCCAGACGAACACCATTGTTCCGCCGACTGCCATACCGGCAACGGCACCCCATTTGGTGGAGCGCTTCCAGAACAGAGCGAGCAGCATAACGGGGCCGAATGTGGCGCCAAAACCACCCCATGCGAAGGAAACGATCTCGAATATGGAGCTGTCTTTATCCCACGCGATAATGACAGCGACTATCGCTATTACGAGCAATATGCCGCGGGCTGTGAGCATTGACTGCTTTTCCGAGAGCTTGATTTTGAATACGCCTTTGAGTAAATTCTCAGAAGCACTGGAGGAAGCGGCAAGGAGCTGCGAGTCTGCGGTGGACATTGTGCAGGCGAGTATGCCGGCAAAGATGAGACCCGCGAATATTGCCAGCAGGACACCGTGCTCACTCATGAAGAAGGCTATCTTAATGATCGCTGTCTCGGATTCCGAGCTCTTGGTGAAGGTGTCTATAAGGCCGATCTTGCTGAGGTCGTTTGCGATGATTCCGATGAATATCGCGACACCCATGGATATAACTACCCAGATCGAAGCAATGCGGCGGGACATCTTTATCTTGTGATGATCCTTGATCGCCATGAATCTGAGCAGGATATGCGGCATACCAAAGTAGCCGAGACCCCATGCCATTGTGGAAACGATCGACAGGAAGCTGTAAGGTGATGCAGTGCCGTCGGCATTGTGGTTCTCAAACAGTGTGAGATAGCCGGGCAGGGCTTTCGCGTTCTCAATGACGTGGTCAAGACCGCCGGCATTGGAAACGCCGAAGATAACGACGATAACGAGAGCCGCGGTCATAACGATGCTCTGGATAAGGTCGGTGGTGCTCGCCGCGAGGAAACCGCCGATACTTGTGTAGAGAATGATGATAGCTGCACTTATGATCATGGCAACGTGGTAATCCCAGCCGAAGAGCTGTTCAAACAGCTTGCCGCAGGCAGAGAAGCCCGAAGCGGTGTAGGGAATGAAGAAAATCAGGATTATAAGCGCCGATATGCCGAGGAGTATGTTTTTGTCCTCGCGGTATCTTTTCGCAAAGAAATCGGGTATGGTGATAGCACCGCATTTCTGGGAATACAGGCGCAGTCTCTTGGCAACAAACAGCCAGTTGAGGTATGTGCCGACAGCAAGGCCTATCGCTGTCCAGCCGGCTTCCGCGCCGCCGCAGAGGTAAGCGACTCCGGGGAGACCCATAAGCAGCCAGCTGCTCATATCCGAAGCCTCAGCGCTCATTGCCGCTACAATGGGACCGAGCTTTCTGCCGCCGAGATAGAAGTCACCGACGTCCTTGTTCTTTCGCGAGAACGCAACGCCGATGCCTACCATGAGCGCCAGATAACAGATGATCGTGACGATGATAATGGTCATGGTTTTCTCCTTTGATGTATTAATACATAAAATCATGCGGGCGTAACAGCCCGTTTCACAATTAAATATTATAACATATATTTGCAGTCAGGTCAAGACTTGGCCATTGTTTTCTACAAAGAAAAATATCTTCATAAATATCTCAATTCTAAAAAAATTTTATTGATTATCGTCGGAAAATATGTTAAGATATAGATATCAAAAAAAACGCCGCCTGCCCGGCGGCAGAACTACCGGAAAACGATACGGAAAAGGAGTATTGTATGGCTATCGACCTGACAAAAATGCCGAAGCTCGGATTCGGGCTGATGAGGCTCCCACAGAAAAACGATGAAATAGACCTTGATGCAGTGTGTAAAATGGTGGATATGTATATGGCAGCGGGGCTTACATATTTCGATACAGCCTATGTTTATCACGGCGGCAAGTCCGAGGTAGCGGCGCGCGAGTGCATCGTGAAGCGCTATCCCCGCGACAGCTTCACGTTGGCGACAAAGCTGCCCGGCTGGAGCATAAAATGCGCAGAAGACAGAGACAGGATATTCGACGAGCAGCGTGCACGCGCCGGCGTTGAATACTTTGATTTCTACCTGCTGCACTCGATAGAGGAGGGTTATAATTACGAAGTCTACGAAAAATACGACTGCTTCGGCTGGGGAATGAAAAAGAAAGAGCTCGGGCAGATAAAGCATCTCGGCTTTTCGTTCCACGGTACTCCTGCGCTGTTGGAAAAACTGCTGGACGATCACCCCGAAGTGGAATTCGTGCAGATACAGCTCAATTATGTCGACTGGGACAATCCGGTGGTTGCCTCAGGGAAGCTCTACAACATACTGCATGAGCGGGGGATCCCTATGGTCATAATGGAACCGGTCAAGGGCGGTACTCTCGCGAATCCTGTGCCGGAGATACTTGAAAAGTTCAATGCCGTGAGACCCGGGGCTTCGGCAGCATCGTGGGCTCTGCGCTTCGTCGGTTCTCTGCCTGGTGTGATGACCATACTTTCCGGTATGTCCAACGAGGAGCAGATGGCTGACAATGTGAATACCTTCACGAACTTCGAGCCTCTGTCCGACAATGAGCGCGAGGTCATAAAGGAAGCCACCGAAATATTGCTTGGTACGCCGACTATAGGCTGTACGGGCTGCCGCTACTGTACGGACGGCTGTCCCATGGGGATAAAGATACCCGACATATTCTCGCTGGTCAATACCATACGGCAGTATAAGGAGGACTGGAGAGCAAAGAATTACTATAATGCCAATATAGTACCTGCCGCCCGTGCCGCCGACTGTCTCGGCTGCGGTCAGTGTGAGGGTGTATGTCCCCAGCATCTGCCGATTATTGATCTGCTGAAAGAAGCGTCAGGAATGTTTGATAACTGATTGAAACGGGGCAGCAAGGCGCGGTTTCCGCGCTTTCCTGCACTATAATAAGCAGAAAAAAGCGGCTGCGAGGCAGATATCATTAAATTATAGAAAAATAACAGACGGATTGGGTGCGCGGGCTCCGCGCATTGACCGTTTTTTGTCATTTTATGCCGAAATTCCGGAAAGCCTTGCATTCATGTATATATTGTGATATAATAAAAATGAAGTAAAACATTCGGCACATGGACGTATTTATCGTTCTGGTATTCGTAACATCACGGAGAGTACAGACATGGAAAAGGGTGTTGAAATTAAGCAGGCGGGACTGTCCGCAAAACAGAATCTGATAGTTGCGGTCCTGATAGTGGTGTTCTTTGTGGGCATCATAGTCGTTTATTATGTCATGCTTTATTCCGAGACCCGTAATAATATCATAAATAAGGGTGAGCTTGCCGCTGTCAATGCTTCGGCACAGATCGACAAATACCTTAATAACGGTGTGGGCGTTATAACGCTTACAGCTTATACACTTGACAATATGATCGCCGCAGGGCGCTCACAGGGTGAGATGCTTGACTACCTCGAAAACCAGTCTTCTGCCGTATCGAATATCCTGACCGGCAATTCCACGGGCATATACGGTTATATAAACGATGAATACCTTGACGGTTCGGGCTGGATACCCGACGAGGATTATGTCCCCACCGAAAGGCCCTGGTATATCGACGCTATGCACAGTGCAGGAAAGATTGTGGTCGTGGACCCGTACCTCGACGCACAGACCGGCACTGTTCTTATAACCCTTGCCAAAACGCTGTACGACGGTAAAAGCGTAGTTGCGTTGGATTTCTCGCTGGAGCAGCTCCAGGCCATGACTGAGGAGATCGCCGCTGAGGGTGATTCCGACTTTGAGATCGTGCTCGACCACAATTATAAGGTCATTGCCCATTCAGACAGGAATGAAGTCGGTAAGAACTACATGAACGAAAAAGGAACCCTCGGTTACACCATAGCCGAACAGCTTATGATGTCGCAGGGCAACTTCTTTGAAATGGTTTACGGAAAAGGAAAATACTTTGTTTATAAGATGTCTATTGAGAACGACTGGGTATGCCTGTCGGTTATAGACACAAGACCTGCATTTACGCGGCTCAGCCTGCCGCTGCTGTTGATGATGATTGCTGCGGTGTTCATCATAATGACACTGATAGTTATTATGATACGCTTCAACAACAAGAGCGCGCTTGCGGACAGAATGAAGGAGCTGGCGGATATACAGACCCGCTACGCATATTATGACCAGATGACAGGTCTTAAGAACCGCCGTGCTTATTCCGAGATGCTGAACAAGTTCGAGGAGAATATGCCGGAGGATTGCAATGTCATAATGTTCGATGTGAACGGCCTGAAAAACGTGAACGACACCAACGGCCACGAAGCCGGCGACGAACTGATAATCGCAGCTGCTGAGTGCATACGTTCGGCGTTTGAAGGAACAGAGGACATATTCCGTCTTGGCGGTGATGAGTTCTGTGTGATACTTTGCGGCGATGTCAGCATCATATCCGCGTGTATCAGAAAGCTCGAACGTTCGGCCGCCGAATACAAAGGCAAGTACATAAACGGCTTCTCGATATCCTACGGAACGGGATCCGCTGCAGGGAGCAGCGGTATCGAAGCGGTGCTGAAAGAGGCTGACAGCAGAATGTATGAGTTCAAGAACAGTTACTACGTTTCCACAGGCAGGGACAGACGGGGCCGGCGGAGTGAATAAAAAAATATGAGGACGGAGTATGGGCAAAGAGCTGATTTCTGTTATTATTCCAATATATAAGGTCGAAAAATATCTCAGACGGTGTGTGGAGAGCGTACTTGCTCAAACATATACAGAACTTGAGATCATACTAGTGGATGATGGGTCACCCGATCGCTGCGGAGAGATTTGTGATGAGTATGCTCTGAAAGACATTCGTGTAAGGGTAATACATAAGCATAACGGAGGTTTGTCTGATGCCCGCAATGCCGGACTTGCAGAAGTTCACGGCGAATACATCACGTTTATCGACAGTGACGACTATGTCGCAAAAGATTATATTAGTGTGCTTTACAGGCTGCTTGTTGAGGAGAACTGTGACATTTCTGTATGTGATTATTATTATGCGTATGAGGAAGAAACCGGTGATAGGATAGAGCCATCACCTTACAGGAAGATAAATAAACGTATCATAATGAGCGCGAGAGACGCATTGAAGAACTATATTTATCAGGATCTTTTCGATTCTGCCAGTGTTGCGAAGCTCTTCAAAGCTTCGGTGTTTGAGGGCATAACATTTCCGAATGGTAAGGTGCATGAGGATGTTATGACGATTTACAAAGCCTTTCTTCGGAGTCAACGGGTTGTTTTTTCACCGCATGCCACGTATTATTACGTTCAACGTGGTGACAGTATACTGCACAATAAACATAAACCTCGTAAATACTACAATGACGCAGTTGAAGCGGTTGATGCATTGAAAGAAAACGTTTGTCCCATCATGCCCGATCTGCACAGAGCCGTGGACTGCCGGAGATACAGTATGTATGCGCATATATTCATCAACAACTACGCCGTACCGGAAAACAAGGATCTTGCGGACAATGCGTGGCGAAAAATGAAGCAGGTGCGCTTCACGGTAATGACAGACCCGCACGGACGCAAAAAGGCCAGAATGGCCGCTCTTGTCTCATATTTCGGCAAGCGGCTCTATTACAGGCTTGGAACCCGGCATACCAACGCTAACAGCGTAAAGACATAAAAACTGCTCCTTCCGAAGGTGGAAGGAGCAGTTTTATTATCGGTTCAGCAGTGAAGCGGTCTGCATCACGGTATAACTCAATGCCTGGGGTTTGTCTTTATAAGCATGACGGCCTTGGTAATAACGCGTATTGATTCGCTGCGCATCCCGGCTGCGGCACGGTCGGCGGCTTCGGCATCTGAAACACGTTTGACGCGGACAATGCGTGTCGGCAGATTTTTCAGTGCCTCTTCTGTGACTGCGGCAATGCATTCGTCACAGGTGCAGCACCGGAAACGCTCCATTATGCTGCCGAGCTGTTCGTTTATAAGCAGGAAGGCGATATTTACGAACTGTGTGCCGGTATCCGATTTCACGAAGACCTGCGGTACAGCTTCGCGCTCCGGGGCTTTGAGAACGGGATTCGCAGCCGGAGTTGGGGGAGCTTTTTCCGCGCCTATCAGGCCGAGCACCTTATCGGTCTTGGAGGTTCTTGCCATGACATCTCACCTTCAATAGCTCGGAGCGCTGTGTTTGGGCGGGCGTCCGCGGCCGCGCTTTTCCTCGGTGCGTCTGGGCTTTTCCATGCCAAGTATCTCATAAGTAAGATCCATGAATTCATGCGCCGATTTTGAGCGGGGCGCATACTCGATTATCGTCTTTGCGTGGGCGGGAGCTTCCGCTATGATGACGCTTCCGCTGATCTTCTGTTCGAATACGTCTGTGTCGAGCTGCTCGGCTATTATGTTTGCGAGTTCCTCGACTTCCTTGGTCAGCACAAGGCGGGGCGAATACTTGTTAAGCAGTATGCCGCGTATTTCCAGCGACGGGTTGTAGTATTTCTTTACCGCGAAAATGGTTTCTTTCAGCTGCGCGATACCCTGGAGCGACAGTATCTCCGGTACCATGGGTATAACGAGCTGGTTCGATGCGGCGTAGGCATTGATCGTCAGTATCGAAAGAGCGGGGGGCGTATCCACAAGCACGAAATCGTACTGGTCGGCAATTGTTGACAGGTGCTCGCGCAGCATATATTCCCTGCCTACCGAGGTTATCTCCAGCTCAACGCCCGAAAGCAGGATGTTTGCCGGCACCACATCGCAGCAGTCGCAGTGCTGCACGGTGTCGTATATGTCCGCTTTGCGCTTGAACACGTCATATATTGTGTACGAGGAATCGGTGTCGGCGCCGAGACTGAAACTTAAGTTTCCCTGCGGATCGAGATCCAGTGCGAGCACCTTTTTGCCCATTTTGGCAAGGCAGCCGCAGAGCCCCGCGCAGGTCGTGGTCTTTCCGACTCCGCCCTTCTGATTTGTCAGCGTGATGATCTTTGTCATTCTTTCCGTTCGCCTTTCTTAAAACAGAAGCGGCTGTTTTATACTGTTTTTCTGCCAGGCAGAAAAAAGTATCATCAGCCGCTTCATGCGTCTTTTCAGATATCCTGTCAGATAGAGGACATGAAGTTTCCTTCCAGCTTGCTGTCCTCGGGTTCGTAGATGTGGTAGTTCGCCTTGCCGTTCTTCTTTACGAAGTACATGGCAGCGTCCGCGCAGCCTACAAGAGCCTTGCCGTCGGTGCTGTGATCGGGATAGATCGCGATACCGATAGAAGCCTTGATATTGAGCGTTGTGTCAACGGACTTGGAGTAGTATCCGGCGTAGAGATCATCGATTATATCCATGGAAAGGACTTCGACATTCTCGACGAGGTTCGGGTCGGAAACGCAGAGTACAAACTCATCGCCGCCGAAGCGTCCCGCAAAGCCGGTCTCGCCGGTCTTGGACTTGATAGTGTCAGCAACGAATCTGATTACTTCATCGCCGACAGCGTGGCTGTAACGGTCATTTATGAACTTGAAGTCATCGACGTCTATGAACAGAGCAGCGACCTTCTTGCCCACGTTTCTTTCGAGTTCAGCAGCGAACTCGCGCTCGAATGTGTTTCTGTTATACAGCTGCGAGAGGAAGTCGAAGCTTGCGCGCTCAGCCAGTTTGAGGGTAGCGTTCTTTTCACTGGTGATATCGGTGAGGACTCCGACAACCCGGAGGACTTCGCCGAGTCGGTCGGTGATGCAGTGTGCTCTCATGGACACCCACATATCCACGCCCTTGTTCTTGATCTTGTACTCGCCGCCGACATCGTCCTTGTTCTTGAAGAGTGTGGATATATCGCGCTTGTACTTCTCGGCCTCTTCCTCCTCCATGAGGGAATCGAGGAACTTGCCGTTGCTGAGTGTTGCGCCGGAGACATTGAGGTCTATCTTGTTCTTGAAGTTGTCGGAAACATACATGGATTCCTTCGCGAAATCCCATTCAAACAGCATATTGTCGGAAATTTCCGTAACCGTTCTGTGGAGTTCTTCGCTGAGCATCGACTGATCCATCATCTCGTTGAATACGTCCGACATATTTGCGAATTCCTTGCCCATTTCCATTGTGGAGATACGCTCGGTATGGTTGCCGGAGTTGATCTCCTTCATTGTCGCGAGCATCTTGAGCATCGGGTCGATGACCTTCTGGGAAGCTATTATCGTAACGAATACGCATACGAGGATAAGAGCAACGATTATCACCATACCGATGATGAATACGAGCATTACCGCGTTGCTTGCCTGGGAAGCGGGATACATTGCGATCCATACCCATTCAGTGCCGGTGATGTTGCCGTAAGCGCCGATGTACTGGCCGTCAGCGAGTCTTTCTCCTGTGTCGCCGGTCTTGGAAGCGAGCATCTTGGAGAGGTCGGGGTCAACGAGCCCGGAGATAGCGGAGCTCTCGGAGATCTCGGCATCATTGAAATTGAGCACGGAGTCAGCGTCCGCAACCACGAGGGTACCGTAATCGAGGAACTTGCTGTTCTGCAGGGTAGCGGTAAGCTCGGCAACATCGACCACGAGAGCCACATAGCCGTTGTCTGCACCGGTCAGCGGAGCAGCTGCCACGAACAGGTTCGTGCCGTAAGTTGTTTCGTTCTTGTAGAACTTTGTTACGAATGCGCTCTTTGAGGGGCTCCATTTGTCGTTGTAAGCAAAGAAAGTGCTGCCTGCGGAACCCTTGGAACTGTAGATGAGCCTGCCTTCGCTGTCGATAACGGCTATATCGAGGACGTTCCTGCTCTTCTTCATAACGCCTGCAACGTTGTCCAGATCGGACTTTACGCCGTTGAGGTTCTTTATGGAGCTGTTGACGAAGTCCATTCCTGCCAGCGATCTTGCTGCATCGACATAGCTCTGTGTGATGTTTGTCACGCCTGCGCTGAGTGCCGCACCCGATGTGGCGGCTTCTTCACCGATCATCGTCTTTGAGAATCCGAAGATCTGGAGAGCAGCAACGATTGCGACCACTATCAGCGGAAGCACCGTTGTACCGATAAGTATGACCCTGAGGGCTGTTTTGACCTTGATATTCATAGATTTAATACCATTCCTAACCTTAAATTATTTAACGGCACGGAGCCGTATAATTTACATAATCGTATATGCGGATCGCCTATCCGCTGCCCTTGATGCGCTTTTTAGCTTCGCGGCGCCGGAAGTCACGTTCGAGCTGCTCCTGCCGCTGTTCGATCTGGATATCGTTGACGAGCTTTGCGAGCTGTCCCTCCATTTTCTGATCGACGTTGATGAACTCGCAGCCGTAGCCTTCAAGCGTGCCGTCTATCAGGAGCTGCAGCCGAAGCACTCTTACGACCGCGCCGACCAGTTCACCGCGCACCATGAAGTTCAGCAGCAGTATATCGTCCTTGCGGTAGGGCGGGTCGGTGCCTTCAATGAACACACCGCCGATGCTGACGTTTTTTATCACGCTCATTACGGGGACATCGTACTCATATACCGTGCCCTCACGTTCATGACCGCTTATCACACAGCGCAGATTTGAGCGTACCTTGAAGAACCTGCGCCGTTCTTCCATTATCGTGCCGTACTCGTCGCGGATCTGTATATTGAGCTGGTAGTCAAGTGACATCTTTATCCTGCCCATATACCGTATCCGGTCTCCGTTGCGCATATTCGCTATCACATACACGCCTGTATCGGCATCGAATTCGGGCATATCCTTGCCCTTTATCATCATTATATTGTTGACCGGGATATTGTTTACGAACATTTTCGGGAAGGAGAAGCGTTCGCTGTCGACCTCGAGAATGAGCTTGCCGTCAAGTCCGGTCACACGAACGCTCACAATGCCGCTCTGGTCCAGCATACGCATCGCCTCCTTTCAATGGGCGTGGAATAAAAGGCAGATTTTGCCGCAAAAAAGGATACCCGCATCCGTGCGGACAATTACCGCGGATACAGATCACCCTTTCTGTGGGGCATAATCACTTATTATTAATTATACATTAAAATGCACAAAAAAGTCAATAGCGCAGCGAGATTTTTTTTTAAACGAGGAAAAAACCGTCATAAGTAACATAGCATTTGTCAAAATAACCAAATTTGAGTGGTACAAACGGTGGTTTGGACACGAAAATTTGTGGATTTTGCTTAAAGGAATAAAAATATTGAAAATTTACTGTACAAATGCCGGAAAACATTGTATAATGGTATTATATATAGGTATGTCCCGGAGAAAACAAATCGGAGGTGCGTATGCGTTCATATTTTCACTGCGTGACCTCCCGGTTCGGACGAAGAGCGGTAGGGAATGCGGTGCTTGTAGGCTCATTCGCCGCGGAAGCAGCCCTGATCCTGCTCATGCTGTTCTGGTTCGGACTGCTCGGTACGGAGAATCCTGTGATGATGTGGCAGCTTCCCGCTGCTGCGGCAGTCATCATCGCCGCAGGACTTGCCTTCTGCGTATTCCCGGCGCTTTCCGCGGTAAAAAAGACCCGTATGCACAGCAGGTACACCTATGCGGATATCCAGCTGAAATTTGCTGTCCTCAGCAGATATGACGGTACCTACAACATCGACGGTGAAAGAGCCGTATGGAGAGTGCTCTGCTATATACCGTTCTCTGATTTTGAGTCGGCGGAACCCTCGCGGAACGGCAGAAAGATCGTCATAACCGGCCGCATACGCGAGTATGCCATGGACAGTGACTACCTCGGCTACCATGTCCGAAACGGAGCCATAGAGTTTGACAGACCGTGGCTTGAGCAACGTTCCTTCACCGAGCTGTCGGTGCTTGAGTTCCCTGCCGTGTTCGGCAGGCCGCAGAGACTGTGTGATGCGCTGAATGAAGCAAAAAAACGCTTCGATGAGCTCCCGAAGCCGAAGAAATACATCTTTAAGGAGTCCGAGGCTGTCCGCCGCCGTCAGGCGATGCGGGCGCTGAATGACAGGTACAGGAAATAATTTCATTAAAATTTTAAACGGAAATTCGGCGGAAAATCTTGAAAAATATCAAGATATGTAGTATAATATACTATATGTGACACAATATGTCGTGTTTTGCCGAAAGCGGAGGTCATTATGGCTTTGTTCGATACCACCTCGTTCCGCATCGCGGAGCAGGGACTTGATCTGCTGGTCAAGCAGCAGCAGATAATAGCACAGAATATCGCGAACGTCGATACGCCCGACTACAAGGCGAAGTATCTTTATTTCGCGGGCGTGCTGAAAGAGACTATGGACGAGAAGGAAGCCGCGGCAGTGGAGCGGGCGGGGAAAAAGAAACGCCTTGAGCTTGCCTCGGTGATACATACAGACGAGACTACAAAGGATCAGCCTGACGGCAACAATGTTGATTCCGATACGCAGAGTGCTTTGTTTGCAAAGAACGCCCTGCAGTATCAGGCACTGATAAATCAGATAAACGCCGAGTTCACCATGATGAGAACGGCGATGCGCAAGAGCTGATAAGGAGGAAGCGTAAATGGCATTTTTGAGCAATCTCGATATAGCAGTCTCCGGAATGATAGCCGAGCGCGCCCGCGCCGATGTCATAGCCCAGAACGTGGCCAATGCGGATACGACCCGTACAGCGAACGGCGGTCCTTATGTGCGCCAGAACGTGGTGTTCACGGAGAACAAGTCCTACTATCGTCCCGGTGAAGCCAGACCCGGCGCGATAGAGTTCCGCACAGTGCTCGGCAAGCATCTCGAATCCCTGCGCGGCCTCGCGGGACGCGACAGACAGCAGACTATGAGCGGTGTGCTGCTGACGCAGATAGTAGAGGACCCGACGCCTCCGACGCCTGTTTATGACCCTTCGCACCCCGATGCCGATGAGGACGGCTACTACTATCTGCCGAATGTCGATGTGGCGGAGGAACAGATAGATATGCTGGCCGCGACCCAGTCCTACAGTGCGAATCTTACGATATTCAACAGCCTGAAATCTCTTGCGAACAAGGCTCTGACCATAGGCCAGAACAGTTAAGAGGAGTAAACGCTTATGCAGATAATACCGATGTCGCCGAATATCCACACGATACCCGCGGTGGATAAGGCGTTCAATACGCCGGCTCCCGTGACTTCCGGGACGGAGAAGCCCGGAGAGTTCCCGGAGACCGGGACTTTTCTTGATGCGCTGACGGGGCTGTGGAATCAGGCAGCCGATGCCCAGGCACAGAAAAGCGAAGATATGGTGAACCTGATGCTCGGAGATACGGAGAGTCTTGAGCGGATGCAGATGAATATTGCAAAAGCCGAGATAGCCACCGAGCTGCTTGTTAATGTAAAAAACGCGGTCGTTGACGCTTACAACGAAATAATGAGAATGAGCATTTAAGGAAATCGCATAATCCGGCAGGACGCGTAAATGAAGGAGTGACGCCCGAAGGGGCTGTACATAAATGGATAAAGTCAAGGAAATACTCGGGAAGGTCACGGCGGCGATAAAAGCCCGCTGGCAGGCCTTCAGCAAAACGATAAGGATAATCATTATCGCAGTGGCGTCGGTGATAGTAGTATCGCTGATAACGCTCATCGTCATAAATTCGATCACAAGATACGCGGTGCTGTATACCGGTGCCACCGAGACCGAGATGACGGAGATCATAACCGTACTTGAAAATAATCTCGGTGTGGCGGAAGCGGATGTGCGCGTGAATGTTGCGACCGGTGAGATCATGGTGCCGGCGAACAGAGTCGAGACGCTGCGCGCCCAGCTTGCCGTACAGGGCTACCCGAAGCAGACTTTCAACTATAATATATGGGACGAGGGCGTAGGTCTGTTCTCCACGGAATCCGACAAGCGCGAGAAGCAGAAGCAGCAGCTCCAGGAGAATCTGCGCGCCACGCTTTCCATGATAGACGGCATACATTCCGCCATAGTAATACTCAATATACCCGAAACGCAGAATTATGTCATTTCTGATGAGCGTGACGAGGCGAGTGCTTCGGTAATGCTCCAGCTCGATCATGCGCTGACAGCGGAGGCTGTTGAGGGCGTATATAATCTCGTAAGAAGATCGGTAAGAGGCCTCAAGGAGGAGAATATCACCGTCACCGACAGTTCGGGCACGGTGCTCACAGCCGATACTATAGTCAAGAGTATGGACGACGAGGACGAAGTTGCACTGTATTACAGACGCCTCGATTTTCAGAACAAGATAGCAAAGATACTCGACGAAAAACTCGGTGAGCTGTTCGGCGGTGCGTTCAATGATTACAGAGTCGCCGTAAATGTGCAGCTCAACTACGACCCGACGGTCAAGCAGATAACCGAGTACACCCCGTCCGTTGAATCCGAGGGCAATCAGGGCGGTATGATACAGGATGTGGAGTATGTTTCCGCGGGCGGCGGCAACGCCGAAGAAGGCGGACTCGTCGGAACCACGGTGGACGCGGATATATCACCGGACTATCCGACGCTTCGTATCGGCGACGGCGACGAGTTCTACTATGAAACCCAGAAGAAGATACATTTTCTTGTCAATGAAGAGATAACGCAGATAGAAAAAGACGGCTACAGCTACGACAATATCTCCGCTTCTGTAATTGTGGACGATGATGCGGAGAAGTTCAATGAAGTCGAAAGAGAGCGCTGGGAGAAATTCATCGCGACGGCTATCGGTACGAATTCCGATAAGGTGTCGTTCATGGCGATGAACTTCAGACTTGACAGAACGGATGGCGGCTCGGCAGGAGACGGCTCAGTGGTGGTACAGGGCAACAGGAATACGCTCGTATTCATCATCATCGCGCTGGGTATACTGCTTATCGCGCTGCTTGTAGTGGCGCTTCTGGCAGCGGGCTCGAACAAGAAACGCATAAAAGCAAGGCGTGCTGCCGCTATCGCAGCCGCCGGACACGGCCCCGCTGTGGCAGGCTCGATAGCTTACGGCGAGGAAGAAATGGAAAAAAGAGCATCGGCACCGCCGGACGAAGATTACGATTACGATATACAGAGTCTCTCGGGCGATGAGAACGAGATGTCCCGCGACGCTCTCCTCAAGAAGGAGATTCGCGACTTCTCCACAAGCAATCCCGAGATCGTTGCCCAGCTTATCCGTACATGGATGAAGGGCGAAGACCAGTAAACAAACTTACCGGAAGGAGTGAATCCCTGTGGCTGAAGAGCTCCAGAGTCCTATACCCAGATCCATTGCGGATGTCACAATGGTGCAGAAAGCAGCTATGGTAATATCCGCCATAGGTACGGAGAACGCGTCAAAGGTATTCAAATATTTCAGCGAGGATGAAATCGAGAAGATCACCCTTGAAGTCGCCAAGATGGATTACTGGCCGGCGGAGATCGTCTCCGACGTGCTCAATGACTTCTATGAAGTCTGCCTGACACAGAAGGTAATTTCCGAGGGCGGTATAGACTACGCCAAGGAAATACTGGAAAAGGCATTCGGCCCCCAGACAGCAGCGACGCTGTTCGATAAGATAACCAAACAGCTCAAGTCCAAATCCTTCGCCTTCGTGCGCAAGGCGGACTATAAGAACCTGCTTGCGATAGTGCAGAACGAGCATCCGCAGACCATAGCTCTGATACTGTCCTACGCAAGGAGCGATCAGGCATCGGCTATACTTGCGGAGCTTCCCAAGGAAATGCGTATCGAGGTCGTGGAGCGTATCGCGAAAATGGAATCAGCGTCCCCGGACGTTATCAAGAGCCTTGAAAACACACTGGAAAAGAAATTTGCAAACATAGTCACCACTGAAAGCATGGAAGTCGGCGGCGTAAACTACATAGCGGACGTACTCAACAAGGTGGATCGTTCCACCGAAAAGTTCATATTCGACGAGCTCAATCTGCGTGATCCGAAGCTGGCTGACGAGATACGCTCGAAGATGTTCGTGTTCGAAGATATCGTCGGTCTCGACTCCATGTCGATACAGGCGTTCATCACCGAAGTCGATCCGAAGGATCTCGCCGTTGCTATCAAAGGCTCAACAGCCGAGGTCGCGGAGGTCATCTACGCGAATATGTCCTCCAGAAACAAGGAATCCACACAGACCGACGTTGAGTATCTGCACAATGTGCGTATGCGTGACGTCGAGGAAGCACAGCAGCGTATCGTTGCTATCATACGCCGTCTTGAGGACGAGGGCAAGCTCACGATCTCCAAGGGCGGCGACGACGAGATAATAGCATAACGGCAGGCAAGGAGGGTCGCTATGGCAGGCGGCGTCATCAAAGGCAGGACGACCACATACGTCTATGTGAATAATTTTGATACCGACGAGCCTGTGATGAAGACCGTCTACGGCAAGCGGCCGGAGAAGAAGCCTTCACAGGCACAGCTCTCCGATGCCGAAAAGGCCGTCGAGGCTCTGCTGGCAGAGGACGACGAGCAGGAGAACGGCGGCTCCGACAGCGGCGAGACCGTTTCGGCAGAGGAAGCGCGCGTTGAGCGTGAGAAGCTGATCGCCGAGTATGAGGCTATCCGCTCGAAATACGAGCATGAGGCTGAGCAGTTCGTCATTCATGCCAAGGAAAAGGCTACCGAGATTTACGACAAGACAAAGAAAATGGCCGAGGAAACTGTGCTCGAAGCACGCACCGAGGCCGACAATATAAGAAAACAGGCGGAGGAGAACGCAAAACGCCTCGCTGAGACCTCAAAGCAGCAGGGCTATGAAGAGGGAGTCAAGCAGGGCTATGACGAGGGCTATCTGAAGGCACTGAAAAAGTGCAAGGAGAGCCTCGTTGAGCTGAAAGCCACAGCTGAGCAGATAACCGCCGAAAAGACCGACATAATGATGCAGTACGAGCGGCAGCTGTTCGATACCATATTTGATATCTGTCAGAAAGTCACCATAGGTGCGCTCGGACAGAAGGACAAAGCTGTCATAACCCGCATGATACGCGAGGCGGGAAAGAAATACAAGGCAAGCAAGTATGTGAAGCTGACACTCTCGAAACTGGACGTGTCGGAAGAAGCCGAGATAGACGAACAGCTTCTTAAAGATGTATTCAGGAGCTGTGAGCACGTTGATGTGGAGATACTGGAGGACGCGCCTGCCGGAACTCTGCTGGTGGACGACGGCTCGGAGATCACCGATGCCAGCGTAATGACGCAGCTCAAGATGGTGGAGCAGCTCGGCAAAGGCAAATACCGCGACAAGGATATCAAGGATATGATACGCGACCAGGCCGCGGAAAAGTCCAGGCGCGGCAGTGCGAAGAAAAAGTCAGCCAAGTCCGAAGAAGATGATTCCGGAGTTCCTGATGTCGTCTACAAGGACAGTGCCGCACCGGCTGACGAAGAGCCGGAAGAAGAAACAGACTGATGAAAACGCCCGCCGCGGGATATATTCCTGCGGCGGGACAGCATTATATAAACGTGGAGGGATCTATGGATCTGAAAGGGTTCAAAGCCGAGATAGGCACGACCGACACCTACCGCTATATGGGCAAGGTCGAAAAGATAGTCGGCATGAGCATCGAGTCGTCGGGCCCCGAATGCAATATCGGTGATGTGTGCCGCATATACTCGAAAGATATGCAGAGCTTCATATATTCGGAGGTCGTGGGATTTCAATCCGACAAGGTGCTGCTGATGCCTTACACGGATATCGAAGGCGTGGGTCCCGGCAGTATCGTGGACAACACCGGCGACAAGCTCCGCGTCAAGACGGGTGAGGCTATGATCGGCCGCATAATCAACGCCATAGGCGAGCCGATAGACGGAAAGGGCGAGATAGCTTACACCGGAAGTGTATCGATCTCCGGCGAGCCTACCAATCCGCTGACCAGGCCGAAGATAGCTGAGCCCATAGAGCTTGGGGTCAAGGCAATAGACGGCATACTGACGCTGGGCAAGGGACAGCGTATCGGAATATTCGCGGGGTCCGGCGTCGGGAAGAGTACACTTATGGGTATGATCGCGCGAAAGGTCAAGGCCGACATCAACGTGATCGCACTGGTAGGCGAGCGTGGCAGAGAGGTGCGCGAGTTTATCGAGAACGACCTCGGCGACGAAGGCATGGCGCGCTCGGTAGTCGTTGTCGCCACTTCGGACCAGCCGGCCATGATGCGCTACAAATGTCCCATGACAGCCACCGCCGTTGCCGAATATTTCATGTCGCAGGGCAAGGACGTGCTGCTTATGATGGATAACCTGACCCGTTTCGCTATGGCGAACCGCGAGGTCGGACTGTCTATCGGCGAGCCGCCGATAGCGCGCGGATATACACCGTCGATCTACGCTCAGATGCCTCGTCTGCTGGAACGGGCCGGGTGCTTTGAAAAGGGAAGCATCACCGGGATTTACGCGGTGCTGGTTGAGGGTGACGACACCAACGAGCCTATCGCCGATACCGTGCGAGGCATCATCGACGGACATATTGTTCTTTCGAGAAAAATAGCCGCGCAGAACCATTATCCCGCGATAGATATTTCGGTCAGCGTATCCCGACTTATGGCCATGATATGTGATGAGGCTCACAAGGAAGCGGCCAGCAAACTGCGAAATCTCATGGCGCTGTACAACGCCAACATCGACCTTATCTCCATAGGCGCATACAAACCGGGCACGAACCCGAAGCTGGACGAAGCGATGAACAAGATAGACAAGATCAACGCGTTTCTGTGCCAGAAGACAAACGAGAGCTTTTCGCTCGATGAAACGATAAGACTGCTGAAAGAAGCGGTAAGTTGATAAAAGGATGTGCCTGCCGTGAAAAAATTCGTATTTACTCTCCAGAGACTGAAAGAATACCGCGAGCAGACCCTCGATACCGAAAAAGGGACTCTCGCGGAGATGCGCGCCGATCTTGCGCAGCTTGAAGCCGAGCTGGAACAGATACTTGAGGAGCTGGCGCGGCTCAACCGCGAGCTCATGGAAAAGTACAAGTCGGTCACCAACGCCACCGACATAGCGATTCACAAGCGCTATATAAACGCCAAGCAGCAAGAGCTGCACTTGCAGCGCCACAAGATACTGATGAAGAACCGCGAGATCGAAAAGCAGCTCCAGGCGGTCATAGATGCCACCATGGAGGTGTCAAAGCTCGAAAGGCTTGAAGAACACCAGATCGAGGAGTACAAAGCCGCCGAGCAGAAGGAAACAGAGCAGTTCATCGAGGAGTTCGTTTCCAACGCCGACTGGCGTAAGGCTCACGCGGAGTAAAGCCGTTTCGCAGAAAAAGCCCGGTACAGTGTGTACCGGGCTTGTGTTTTGGGTTATCAGAGTTTTGAATAGCCGAATGCGTTGACCAGCGCGTCGATTTTCTGCTTTGCCTTACACATCGGGCATTCCGACGCGATGTAGGAGTGATACTCCGGAATGTCCTCGGGAGTGAACAGCGCGTCCACCTTGATTCCGATGACCTCGTCAATAGCACTGAACAGTGCGCAGCAGCCTGCCATTTTTCCGCTGTAGTAGTCGAGGCAGCGCGCGAAACGCTCTATCGACCAGCCTGTGGAAGCCGAGGAGATGAGCAGGAGTATCTGCTTGTTCCATATCTTCTTCTGGGCGTCGTCACGGAATATCATCTGACCGTTGGAGTTGATCTCGGGAGTGAGGATATCTATATCCTTGCCCGAGTTGACCGAAGTCATACCCGAGTCGGAGAGTTCCTGCGCAAGATATGCGCCCAGTGTTTCCGTGCCCTCAAGGCAGATTATTGTATCGACCTGCACCGAAACGTACTTCTGTGCGATCACCTTTGCGGTTTCACGCGCCATGAAGAAGCTGGTCTTGATCGAATTGAGATCGACATAATGATTGATGTGGGAGTGGTTTGTTGCAAAATGACCGGGGATTATACCCATGTGTATTTTCTTGTTGCCCTTGGCATTGATGATTACTTTTCTGCTTTCCATACTGACCTCCGTCTGTTAGACTGATTAGTTTTTTGCAACTTTCAGTATATCATATTGCAGTTAGTTTTTCAATAGCGTATATTTAAAAATAATGTCGGGAATTTTGGTTATTTCTGACAAATAACGGTTATTTATAAAGCATTTAGTTAGCTTTATATGCAGAATAAAGGTCGTCAAAATTTGAATAATTATATTCTTTCCCTTTATATTTTACTGTCAATGCTTTTGATTCATAAAATGCGGCTTTATATACATAAACGCTATCTGGCAATTCGAGATTCTTTAGTTTGCTGCAGTATGAAAATGCTTTATCATATATTGCTTCGCCATTATCGGGGATATTGATTTCTTCAAGGTTTTCACAGTCTGCAAAGGCGTAGAAATTGATCAATTTAATATTCTCGGGTACAATCACTTTTTTGAGATTCTGACAGTTCATAAACGTTTTTTCGTCTATTATCTCTAAAGAAGCCGGAAGAATGATTTCCTCAAGATTTGAACAGTCGTAAAAAGCTCCTTTTCCTATTTCTGTGATACAATCGGGCAATTTGGCGTTTTTCAGATTCGAACAACCATTAAACGCGTTTACGTCAATTTTAGTAACACTATTTGGTATTTCTATGCTTTCCAAATGTGTGCATCCGCTAAAAGCACCTCGATTTATTATTGTGACATTATTGGGTATAGTAATGTAACGTAAACTTTGACAGCCGGCAAATTCCCCTTCGCCAATTGAGGTCATACACGAAGGTATATTTATGCTGATTAATCCCGTACTCGCGAAAATTCCTTGCTCAATTGTGACATTGTCTGGTATCAATAAATATTCCGGATATCGCGATGTAGGTTCCCAGCGGGTTTCGGGCTCTCTTCCGTATGGCTGATCTTTTGATACTTCTTTCCTTGTTAATATCAGTACCGGTTCTCCATTTATTTCATCGGGAATTTTAATAGCTTTTGAATTGCCTTTATATCCATAGATTATAATGCCTCCCAAAGCAGCATCGTATTGATAATCAAAATCATCATCCTGCGGTATATCATATTGAACAATACCATTTTCGTCAACAGGAATAGTTTCAGTTGGTTCTTCTTCCAGACGGATCGACTCGTCCGATATTATTGAATACCATTGTTTAGCTTGTTCGGCAACAAGTCTATCATATTCGTCACGGGCATTTAATAAAACTACATAATTTTTGACTTGTTCCTTTTGCTTTTCCGTTAATGTCGAATATGTATATTCGATTTTTTCGATCAGTGCTTTATCTGATAGCTCTACTTCCCCGATAGAATCAATGTCGTTCATCACTTTCTGTGATGCCGCGTCAACTGTTACGCACGCCGAGAAAGATATGATGACCGCCAATAGAGAGACGGTTATTATGCTTTTTCTCATTTCTTGACCTCCGATACTTATAGAAATACATATAAACAAAAAATGCGCGGCAATCAAAACCGCGCACTGTAAAAATGCAGTTTTGATTGTCGCCAAACAACACAAATATTTCGTATTCAAAACACACGAAAACCTGCACTCTTACCAATAGTAAGAATGTGTTTTGAATATGATAATATTCAAGAGATATTATTAAATATCAAATTGTGTTGTTTGGCATAATTATTATATCACAAAATGACAATATTTGCAACCATTATCCGGTTAATTTTCTGCAACACATCTCGGAAAATTTGCGCAAAACTCTTGAAATCTATTATAAAAAGTGCTATAATAAATCGTTATATGTCGGACAGATAGAGAAAACGACAAGGAGAACAGAAGAAACGAAGGGGATAAGATGCATATATTCGACTCTCATGTACACATTTACCCGGATAAGATCGCGGTGAAGGCCTCGGAGCATGTCGGACAGTTCTACGAGATACCGATGAAGTTCGACGGGCGGCTCGTGACCCTGCTGGACAACTGCAAAGCCGCAGGCGTTGAGCGCTGTCTGGTGCATTCGGTCGCCACTACACACGATCAGGTCTGCAAGATCAACGATTTCATACACGCGACCGTGGAAGCCAGTGAAGGTATGTTTGTGGGCTTCTGCACACTGCACCCGTCGATGTCCGCGGATGAGATCGACGCCGAAGTGAAGCGCGTCACAGGTCTCGGCCTGTACGGCATCAAGCTGCACCCGGACTGCCAGAAATTCGCTATCGACGACAAGCACGCCATGGAGATGTATGAAGTCATAGACGGGCGGCTGCCGATACTGTTCCATACAGGCGACAAGCGCTACAACTACTCACACCCGTCGCAGCTTAAAACAGCAGCGAAGCGTTTTCCGCGGCAGAGAATGATCGCGGCGCATCTGGGCGGCTACTCCGAGTGGGAGAACGCCGTGAAAGTGCTCCCCGGTACAGAGAACGTGTGGGTGGACGAGTCGAGCTCACTGAATTATCTGACACCCGAAAAGGCTAAGGAATATATACTCGCATACGGGGCGGACAGAGTCTTCTGGGGCACGGATTATCCCATGTGGAGCGCGTCCGAGGAACTTGAACGCTTTAACCGTATCGATCTTACGGATTCCCAGCGGGAAATGATATTCTGGAAGAACATCACATCCTTCCTCGGCATCAGCGAATGATAAATAAAGCAATAAAAATAAAAGAGGTATCATCATGAAATGGACAGGTCTTAATGAATTAAGAGAAAGCTATCTGAAATTCTTCGAGAGCAAAGGACATCTGCGTATGGCTTCAGCTCCGCTGGTACCGCAGGGAGATAACTCCGTGCTGCTCATCAACGCGGGCATGACTCCGCTGAAGAAATTCTTCCAGGGTGTGGAAACTCCTCCGAGAAAAAGAGTGACCACCTGTCAGAAGTGCATACGCACTCCCGACATCGAGAACGTTGGTCACACAGCTCGTCACGGCACATACTTTGAGATGCTCGGAAACTTCTCTTTCGGTGATTATTTCAAGCATGAGGCAACGGCATGGGCGTGGGAATATCTCACGAAGGTGCTGGAGATCGAGCCTGAGAAGCTCTGGGTAACGATCTACGAGGAAGACGATGAAGCCGGCGATATCTGGGCTGACGAGATAGGCGTTCCGCGTGACCGTATCGTGAAGCTCGGCAAGAAGGACAACTTCTGGGAGCATGGCAGCGGCCCCTGCGGTCCCTGCTCCGAGATACACTTCGACCGCGGTGAGCAGTACGGTCCCTTTGAGAGCTTCGAGCAGGCCGGCGACTGCGATCGTATCATCGAAATCTGGAACCTCGTGTTCACCCAGTTCGACAATGACGGCAACGGCAATTACAGCCAGCTGAAGAACAAGAATATAGACACCGGTATGGGTCTTGAGCGTCTTGCCTGCGTAATGCAGGGCGTTGACAATATGTTCGAGGTCGATACGATACAGAATATCATCAAGCGCATCTGCTCCGTTACCGGCAAAACCTACGGCGCAGATCACAATGACGACGTATCTATCCGTGTTATCACCGACCACGCGAGAGCAACGACCTTCATGGTAGGCGACGGCGTTCGTCCCTCCAATGAGGGCAGAGGCTATGTTCTGCGCAGACTGCTCCGCCGCGCCGCGCGCCACGGCAGACTGCTCGGTATGACAAAGCCGTTCCTCACCGAGATCGTGGATCAGGTCATAGCAGAGAACAAGTCCGCATATCCGGAGCTTGAAGAAAAGAGCGAATATATAAAGAAGGTAATAGCTACCGAAGAGGAGAGCTTCAACAAGACTGTTGAAAAGGGCACACAGCTTCTTAACGAACTCATCGCGGGTCTTGGCGAGAACGGCGTCCTCAGCGGTGACGATGCGTTCAGACTCCATGACACCTATGGCTTCCCGCTGGATCTCACCAAGGAAATACTTGAAGAAAAGGGTCTGACACTTGACGAAGCGCGTTTCAGGGAACTTATGGCCAACCAGAAGCAGACAGCCCGTGCAAATCAGGCTTTCAAGGGCGGCTGGGACGAGGCTTCGATGAACGCCGTTTCGGGCTTCCATACCGAGTTTGTGGGTTACAATTCGCTTACATCGGAGACAAAGCTGCTTGCGATAATCAAGGATGGCGAAGCTGTCAGGAGCTGTGCCGAGGGCGATTCCGTGATAGCGGTAATTGAAAAGACCCCGTTCTACGCCGAAATGGGCGGTCAGGTCGGTGACACCGGCGTTATCACCGCAGGTGACAGCATAATGAACGTTGTTGATACCAAGAAGGCGGCAAGCGGACAGTTCGTATGCTACTGCAGCGTCGAGAGCGGCGAGTTCTTTGTTGACGATACAGTAACGGCAGCTGTAGACGCAGAGCGCCGCGGCGCTATAAGGCGCAACCACACTTCTGTGCATCTGCTCCAGGCGGCTCTGCGCAAGGTTCTGGGCGACCACGTTCATCAGGCGGGCTCTTATGTTGATGAGAAGATCGGCAGATTTGACTTCTCGCATTTCAGCGCTATGACTCCCGAAGAGATAGCACAGACAGAAAAGCTCGTCAATGACGAGATACTTAAAGGTATAGATGTTATAACCGAGGAACTTCCTATCGAGGAAGCCCGCAAGAAGGGTGCTATGGCACTGTTCGGCGAGAAGTACGGCGAAGTGGTTCGTGTAGTCAGCACAGCGGACGGCTTCTCCACCGAATTCTGCGGCGGTACTCACCTCGACAATACATCGAAGGCCGGCTTGTTCAAGATCATTTCCGAGTCTTCGGTAGCGTCCGGTGTGCGCCGTATCGAATGTGTCACAGGCTACGGAGTTCTCGAAGCTCTCGAAGCCGCAAAGCAGACAATAGCAGGCGCTGCGGAAGTTCTCAAGGTGCCGAACCCGAACGCGCTTATCCAGCGCTGTGAAGCTGTTGTTTCCGAGCTCTCCGAGGCAAGGAAGGAGATAGACAAGCTGAACAGAAAGCTCTCCGCTAACGCTATGGGCGATCTTACAGCCAACGCTACCGAGATAAACGGCATCAAGGTATTCTCCGCATCCCTCGAGGGTACGGTAGGCGAAAATCTCCGCAAGGCAGGCGACGACATCAAGTCGAAGTATGACAGTTTCGTAGCAGTCCTCGCCGGCTATGCCGACGGCAAGGGCAACTTCCTCTGCATCTGCAGCAAGGAAGCGATAGAAAAGGGCGCCAACGCCGGTCAGATCGTAAAGCAGATAGCTGCGATCGCAGGCGGTAAGGGCGGCGGAAAACCCGACAGCGCTATGGCCGGTATCGCCGATCTTGCAAAGATCCCTGAAGCACTCTCAGCTCTCGGCGGCATAGTTGAGGGTATGATAAAGTGATTGCTTCCGGAATACCCGTCTGATCCATGAAATAATAATTGACCGTCCCCGATCTGTTTATGGGGACGGTCTTTTCATTCGATCACAAGTTCTTCTTTTGTCGCTTCGTTGTTTTCAATGTGGAATGAGTTGAGAACAGGCGTTTCATCCATGAGCGAGAGTATCAGATAGCTCGCGGTGCTGTCATAGGCGAGCCGTTTGTCTTCATCGGAAGGACGTGAGGGCGAAACAGGGTGAGAATGCCAGTTCCCGAGCTGTTCGAGACCATTTGCGCGCATATCCTTTACCGCAGCGAGCTGCTCGCGTGGATCGAGGGTAAAATGCTCCTCGGCGTGGTCGATGTTTGTGAGGATATATACCTTCCCGATGATCTTATCCGCGCCGGCGAAGTGCCCGGCTATCAGTCCGCAGGCTTCCACGGGAGCCTCTTTTTTTGCGTGGGCGAGTATCTTTTCGTAGTCTTCTTGTCTTAGTTTTATCATAGAATAAATACCTCCGGAAGAAGTGAATAGTGAATAATGAAGAAGGAACAGTGAATAGTTATGGTGTCGCCTGCGGCGGCCATTTTAATATATTCCGCGCAGCGGAATACCACAATTATTCACTTTACGCTCTTCACCATTCACTGTTCATTATTTCTTCATATCACATTCCGCCTGCTCGTAATCAACAAGTTCGGTGATCGTCGGGTGGTCGCCGCAGACCGCGCACTTGCTGGTATCAGACGGGAGCTTCACTTTGTGCCACTCCATTTTCAGGGCATCGAAGGTCAGCAGATATCCCGTTAGCAGGTCGCCTGCGCCGACTATGTACTTTACTGCTTCCATAGCCTGTAAGGAACCGATGACGCCGCCCATTGCACCGATCACGCCCGCTTGCTTGCAGGTCGGTACCGCATCCTTAGGCGGGGGATTCCTGAACACGCAGCGGTAGCAAGGTCCCTGTCCCGGCACATAAGTCATAAGCTGTCCCTTGAAACGGATTATTCCGGCGTGTGAAAAGGGCTTCTTTGCCATTACGCACGCGTCGTTTATCAGAAATTTAGCCGGAAAATTGTCAGTTCCGTCGAGGATAAAATCGTAGTCCCTGATGAGGTCAAGCACGTTCTCGCTTGTCACGAACGTATGGTAGGTGTTGACTGTCACGTCGGGGTTTATTGCTTCCATGGTCTCTTTCGCGGACTGTACTTTCGGCTTCCCGATGTCGGCTGTGGTATGTATCACCTGTCTTTGCAGATTGGAAAGATCTACCTCGTCCGCATCGACTATGCCGATAGTTCCTACACCAGCAGCCGCAAGATACAAAGCTACGGGAGCTCCGAGACCGCCCGCGCCGATTATAAGCACCTTTGCCTGTGAGAGCTTCTTCTGACCCTTCGCTCCGACTTCCTTTAAGATGATATGGCGGGAGTAGCGTTCGAGCTGTTCGTTTGTAAAAGGCATCAGCAGCCACCTCCCATGAAGTACAGAAACTCGACTGTATCGCCGTCTTTGAGCGTTGTTTCCGCAAAGCCGCCGCTTTCGACAAACTCGTCATTCACCGTGACAGTGACGTACTGCGGTGTTTCGACGTTTTCAAGCTCTACGAGCTGTGCGACGGTGAGTCCGTCGGCGTATTCCTTGTTTTTTCCTGCAACTGTAAGTTTCATGTCATTGTCTCCTTGTCTTATAGTAAATGTTCCGGGGGTTTAAGCCTCTCGCTGACCGCTCCGGCCCGGACAGAATTATTATTTACTGTATTTTTTCAAATTCTTCGATCAGCTTTGCTTTCTGTGTCATTCCGCGAAGTCTCGCCACTTCCTCGCCGTTCTTGAAAAATATCAGTGTCGGGGAAGCCTGTACTTCGTATTTTTCGACAAGCTCCTGCTCATAACCGACATTCACCTTGTAGATCAGCAGTTTTCCGCCGAGCTCGCTTTCGAGCTGTGAAAGCACGGGTGAGAGCATTCTGCACGGCACGCAGGTATCTGAGTAGAAGTCCACGAGTACGGGGAGTTCCGCGTTCAGCACCTTTTCGCTGAAGTCGGCGGACGTTATGCGCTCTGCCATATCAATCGCCCACCTTCTGAACAATGAGACGGTATGTGCCGTCGTCGTTCTGCGTCAGTGCAAGCACTTTGTGCCCCTCTTCCTTGATGCTGCGCGGGACGTTCTGCACAGGCTCGCCGTCGTTCAGACGGATCTCGAGAATATCGCCGTCGTCGAGCTCATCGAGAGCTACCTTTGCTTTCACGAATGTTACCGGGCAGGTCACATCGGTGATGTCAACGCTGTCCGTAATGTTGAATTCAGCCATTTTTAAATATCTCCTTGTGTAGTTTACTTATTATTTTGCCTGTCGGCGCAGTGTTGAAACTATGATCCGATCGCATTCTCAAAGTCGTTTTTCAGATCGTCTATATCCTCGATGCCGACGCTCACACGGATAGTATCATCATATACGCCGGCCTGCTCGCGCTGTTCTTTGTCCGAATGCAGATATATCGTGCTTGCGGGGTGAATGACCAGCGTGCGTATGTCTCCGATATTCGTTGCGATAAGCGCGTATTTCAGCGAGTTTATGAGTCTGAATGCCTTTTCCTTGCTGCCTGTGCGTATCGTCAGGATACCGCCGCCCCTGCCGCCGAGCTGGGACCTGACGAGCGGGTAATAAGGGCTTGATTCGAGCGCGGGATAATTAACCGTCACGCCGTCAAGTGACTGCAAATGCTCCGCAAGCTGTTTTGCGTTTTCGCATATCCTGTCCATGCGCAGTCCCATTGTCTCCAGCCCGACCGAACACATATACGCGTTGAACGGGGACAGACAGACTCCGGCATTGCGCCAGAAACCGTTCCGCAGCTTTGCAAGATATGCGAACTTTCCGAATGCCTTATACCCGTCAAATGCAGGGAATTTTGCGGTATCCCACCTGAATCTGCCGCTGTCGATGATTACACCGGCTATCGAATTCCCGCCGCCGTTGATGTACTTTGACGCGGAATGTACCACGATATCCGCGCCGTATTCAAACGGACGGGCGAGGTATGGCGTTGCGGTGGTACTGTCGATTATGAGTGGAATACTGTTTGCATGACAAACTTCAGCGACGCTTTTTATATCCACAACATCGAGCTTCGGGTTTCCTATAAGCTCGGTGAAGACCGCCCTTGTCCGCTCATTGATAAGCGGCGCTGTGCTCTCTGCGGTGACGCTGTCAACGAACTTTACCGTTATACCGAACTGTGCGAGATCGCCGAACAGGTCTATCGTACCGCCGAACAGTCCTGCTCCTGCTATCACTTCGTCACCAGATCGCAGGATATTGAGCAGTGACATTGTTACAGCGGACATTCCCGATGAACAGGCTACAGCTCCTATGCCGCCTTCAAGCCCGGCTATGCGCTTTTCGAAGGCATCGACAGTCGGATTTCCTATACGGGAGTATGCATATCCGGGAGCGTGGTTCGAGAACACTTTTTCCAGCGTCTCCGCGCTGTCATGAGCGAATGCGCTTACCTGATAGATCGGCTGCTGTGTCGCTCCGTATTTGTCATTCACTGCCGTACCGTGCAGCAGAGAAGTGTTGAATTTCATTTTATCACCGGCTTTCGGTTAACTTGCTAACATTATACACCTGTAATCATATCAAGTCAATAGGAATTAAAACAAATCTGCATATTAAACATATAAAAATAGTAGGCAATGAATATTTTTATCTATTACGACTATTACTATCAACATAAAAAAGACAGGAACCGGGTTTAAGCGGTTTCCTGTCTTTACATTATTCAGATGTCAGTATGCTGCGGCCGTCAAGAGACATTTTTCTGCCTTTTTCAATGCTTTCCGGTTTTACTGCCTTCCGGATCTGCAAGGCGAAGCGATCTGGTCCGTCGTCACGCAGGCGTCACCCGCGCAGGGCAAAAAACTCAAGTGCAAGCGACTAACTGCTTACTACCCGCACGCGGCCGTCGGGGGCAATACGGAGCTCGATCTGTTCATAATAGGCGTTGTAGGCGCCGGGGTATTCTTTATACCGTTTGGCAGAGAGCACGGTGATGCCGTTGGCTTCAAGGTCTGCGGAGCGGGTGTAGCCTGCGCAGAGGGCGATATCCTGACTTCCGTAATCCGGAGCGGATTTTATATCGGTCATAAGCACCGAAACACCGTTGAACTCAGTCATGAAGGCGTCCTCGCTGATGCTGACCGTGTATTTGCCTCCGATGTCGCAGATATACTCGTCTTCGTCGGTGAAATGCCGTTGGAGGGCAGGCAGGGTAGAGAAAGACTTTGAATATACGGCGCTGTTTTCCGGCATTATGACGCAGATCGTATCGAATGTACTTATGCTCAGTCCTGCCATTATATCATAAGCCTTGTCCGAAAGGCTGCGGCTTATTCCCGACGCGAACAGTGACACGCCTGAACGGTAGGAGACTGCCGCGATATAGTCATCTCCGTCGGAATATACGGTTATCTTTGCGGTGCCGCTGTCAATTATCCTGTCGGCGGTCACCATTCCAATCAGCGCACAGAAGGCTATTACGGCTGAATAGGCTGTGAAGCGGCTGCTCATGTGCCTGCGCCGGACTATCAGCGCTGCTGCCGCTATAAATATACCCGCAGCTGCCGCGAATACAGGGAATATTTCACTGTCCGGGACTATGTAAGCGTATCTGAACCCTGCGAGGAAATGTACCGCGTATATGACGAGTTTCAGCACCGCGCCTGCGGGCAGCAGCAGAAAGCGGAACAAACCGCCCGTAAGCACAAACAGCAGTGTAAATACCAGTGCGACCGTAAAGAAGGGCAGTATCAGCGGCGAGGTGAGCGGCGAAAGCACCGAAAAGCCTCCGAACACCAGCGCCGATGCAGGAACAGTGCAGTATGAGGCGCATACGCTTGTTACAACAGCGTTCAGAACGGGAGAGATCTTTATGCGCTTTTCAAGCAGACTGCACAGCGCAGGAGACACTACTCCGGCACCGAATGTTCCGCAGGCGGACAAAAGCAGACCTGAATCGCGGCAGGCGAAAGGCTCGGCCAGCAGTATCAGGGTCAATGCGGCACCGAGGGAGTTGAGAGTTGATCTTTCGCGCCGGAAAAGCTCCGAACCGTAGAATATGATCAGCATTATGCCGCTTCGGCGCACCGAAGCGGTCATATTGAAGAACAGCATAAATGCTGCGGTAAGTGCGATCACGGATATGAAGCGTACGATGCGGTTCCTGCCGAACGGAAGGACTCCGAGCACTGACATAAGTACTATTATTATGATAGACAGGTGCATACCGGAAACAGCGGTGAAATGTGAGAGCCCGCACCTTCGGATATCTGCTGCGATATCGTCCGGGAGAACGCTCTTGTCTCCGAAGAACACTGCAAGCAGCAGTCCGCCGGTGTCTACGCTGAGAGAGGCGGCTGCATCGGAACGCAGCTTCTTTGCATATCCGCTGATAGCACCGACCAGTGAGAAATCACTTTCGGTGAACTCGGTGTTTTCCGCGTAAGCGTGCAGGAATATGCCCTGGGAGTAGTTGTAGCTGTCGTTGAATGACGCGGTATGTATAAGATCGGAAAACGTAACGTCCGCGGTAACGGTGCTGCCCGGTGAGACAAAGGTATTGTTCGAATAGAACGAGAACTTTACGGGTATTCCGTCAGCAGTGCCGCTTGCGGTTATGTAGGCATGATCCCTGCCGGGTCTGCCGATGGAGAGAACGGACGCAGTGACGGGGACAGTGCGGTCTTTCAGCGTTTCTGTAGGTTCGATGAACGCAGCGGAATAAATCCCGTATATAAGAAAAGCCGCAGCACAGGCAGAGACTGCGAAGGCCGCGGCGCGCTTCCTTGCCGTAAAACAGATAACCGCCGCTGCTGCGAAGACTGCACAGACTGCGAAGGACAGAAAACTGCCGATGAACGAAGAAATAAAAAAGCACACGAACAGACTTATTCCGATGACCGCAAATCTGTTGTGTACCATAATTTTCACCTCAGTATCAGTGAATGGAAGCTTCGGGGGTGCTTCTTTAATAAAAAAGAAAAACTCCGTATCGAGGATCAGTATCAATAGATAGGAATGCCGGCGGCGAGGCAGAAAAATTCCGTATGCCACCGAAGTGACATACGGATTGACAGCGCGGATATCGCGCATGGTTGCGGTGCAGGGATTTGAACCCCGGAAATGCCTGAGTCAGAGTCAGGTGCCTTACCGCTTGGCTACACCGCAATATTATTCAATTCAGCTTTTCAATTTTAACACATAAGCCGCGGTTTGTCAAGTGTTTTTTTGACATTTTTCTGATTTTTTGCAAAAAATGATGTTTTTTTGTTATTTCTGTTGTAAAACGGCGTGTTTTATGTTAAAATATGGGTATGTTTTATCAAAATATAACGGAGGAATACCATGACCAGATACGACACATACGAAAGCCCGTTCTGTACAAGATATGCCAGCCAGGAGATGCAGTATATCTTTTCGGCGCAGAAGAAGTTCTCCACTTTCCGCAGACTGTGGACAGCCCTTGCCAGAGCAGAGATGAAGCTCGGACTCAACATCACCGAGGAGCAGGTTGCGGAGCTTGAAGCCAACATCGACAATATCGACTTCGCGGAAGCGGAGAAGAAGGAGAAGGAAGTCCGTCACGATGTTATGTCCCACGTTTACGCCTACGGTCTCGTATGTCCGAAGGCAAAGGGCATAATCCACCTCGGCGCTACATCGTGCTATGTAGGCGATAACACAGATGTCATAATCATGCGTGACGCGCTGAACGTTGTACACAGGAAGCTCGTCAATGTCATCGCTAATCTCGCGGAGTTTGCGGACAAGTATAAGTCCATGCCGTGCCTCGCATACACACACCTCCAGCCCGCGCAGCTTACCACCGTAGGAAAGCGCGCTACACTCTGGATGCAGGAGCTTCTCATGGATCTTGAGGAGATAGAATACAGGATAAAGAACCTGAAACTGCTGGGTCAGAAAGGCACCACAGGTACACAGGCCAGCTTCGTTGAGCTGTTCGGCGGCGACGGTGAGAAGATAAAGAAGCTCGAGCAGATGATCGCGGAGGAAATGGGATTTGAAAAATGCTTCGCGGTAAGCGGGCAGACATATCCGCGCAAACTCGACTATCAGGTAGTTCAGGCACTTTCCGGACTTGCGGAGAGCTGCTCGAAGTTCAGCTGTGACATCAGACTGCTCCAGAACTTCAAGGAAATCGAGGAACCCTTCGAGAAGAATCAGATCGGCTCGTCTGCAATGGCATACAAGCGCAACCCGATGCGCTCGGAGCGTATCACCGCGCTTTCGAGATACCTTATGATAGATGTGCTCAATCCTGCATTCACGGCGGGCACACAGTGGTTCGAGAGAACTCTCGATGACAGCGCCAATAAGCGTGTAGCAGTGGCGGAAGCGTTCCTTGCCGCCGACGCGATACTCAATATCATGCTCAACGTTACCGGCGGACTCGTCGTATATGATAAAGTAATCAGACAGCGCGTGATGAAGGAGCTGCCGTTCATGGCGACCGAGAATATAATCATGGATGCGGTGGAGAAGGGCGGCGACCGTCAGGAACTTCACGAGCACATCAGACAGCACAGCATGGCAGCAGGCAGGATAGTAAAGGAAGAAGGCGGCGAAAACGACCTCGTTGAACGCATAGCCGCAGATCCGATATTCAAGATCACCAAGGAAGAGATACTTGCGACCCTTAAACCGGAGCATTTCACCGGCAGAGCTCCCGAACAGACTGTCGAATTCCTTGCAGAGTGCGTGAAGCCCGTGCTGGAAGCGAACAAGGACATCCTTGGCGAGAGATCGGAGCTTTCCGTCTGATTTTCATAAAAAGCATACCGTTTTTTTATAAAAATGGCGCAAAACTCTTGACTTATTTATGATTTTGCACTATAATAATAAAGTATTTGCAATTTTTTCAATTTTTTTCAAAGAAAGCAAAAGAAACGGAGTGAAAACACAAATTGAAGCAGGTCAAAAAACCGGTGTTTTTCATCGTGTTCATCCTGATCGCCGTGTTCACTTACTTCGCGCTGGCAGGATTCAGCACTTGGTACGGTGACATTGAGACGGTGCATATCCGCGGTGTCAAGGATATTCGCTGGGGCATCGATATCCGCGGCGGCGTGGATGTAACATTCACACCTTCGGCGGACGCAGCAAGCGTCAGCACTGAAGACCTTGACGCGGCTCGCTCGATAATCGAGACCCGTATGGTCGAGAAAAACATCACAGACTATGAAATTTATGTGGATCAGAACAGCAGGAGAATAATCTGCCGATTCCCGTGGCAGTCCGACGACGACAGCTTCGACCCCGAACAGGCGGTCAAGGAGCTGGGTGAGACAGCTCTTCTCACTTTCCGCAAGGGCTACAGCGGCGATCTGTCAAGCGGCCAGACCTATGAAGACCTTGAGGTCGTTCTGACAGGTACGGACGTTGCGAGAGCTTACCCCGCATACGACACAGCCAAAGACGGCAGCCGTGAATGGGCAGTATCCCTCGAACTCAACGAAAGCGGAAAGAAAGCCTTCGAGGAGGCCACTAAAGAGGCGTACGGCAACGGAAACAGAATTTCTATCTGGATGGACGATATAGAAATATCCGCTCCTACCGTAAACGCTATCATCTATGACGGCAAGGCTTCCATTTCCGGCAGCTTCGAGTCCGGACCGGACGCAAAGGCTCTGGCGGACAAGATAAACGGCGGTTCCCTCCCGTTCAAGCTCATTACGGACAGCTTCAGCACCATATCGCCTACGCTCGGAACCGGTGCGCGCGACGCTATGGCTATCGCGGGCGTTATCGCGTTTGCGCTTATCTGCGTGCTTATCATCGTAATGTACAGACTTCCCGGTGTTATGGCTGCTATCTCCCTGGCCGGTCAGGTAGCAGGCACATTCGCAGCTATAACAGGTTTCTTCGCCTTCAACGACAGCTTCACGATGACTATTCCAGGTATCGCGGGTATCATTCTTGCGGTAGGTATGGGCGTTGACGCGAACGTTATCACCAACGAGCGCATAAAAGAGGAGCTTTACGCAGGCAAGACGATAGACGGTGCGCTGTATATAGGTTTCAAGCGTGCGTTCTCCGCTATCTTTGACGGCAACATCACAATGCTTATAATCGCGGTCATCTTAATGGGCGCCTTCGGTACCCCCGACAGCTGGTGCGCGATAATCCTCACGCCTATATTCACATGGTTCGGCGTGTCCACGGCAGGCTCTATCTACGCTTTCGGCTACACTCTCGCAGTCGGCGTAGTCCTCAACTTCCTCTTCGGTATCCTCACCACCAGACTTATGACGATGTCGATATCGAGATTCAGAGCTTTCCGTAACCCCGTATTCTACGGCGGCAAGAAAAAAGAGGGAGGTGCGGCTTAATGAATAATAACAAGTTCGACTTCCTCAAGAACAAGAAGATATTCTTTATTATCCCGATAGCGATAGCCGTTATCACGATAATAACCGTGCTTATCATCGGTGTCCCGGTGGATATCGAGTTCAAGGGCGGTACAATGCTCACCTACAGCTATCAGGGTACGATCGATGTCAACTCGGTCAAATCCACAGTTGAGGGCATGAGCCTCGGTACAGTCGGTGTGACCACCGGTTCGGCATTCGGCTCCGACCTTGAGACCGTTCAGGTATCCTTCGCTTCCGACGAAGGACTTACCGCTGACGTACAGGTACAGGTCACCGACACTCTCCGTCAGACATTCGCCGATAACAGCCTTGAGCTGGTGAACAGCCAGGACGTTAAGCCCAGCGCTGGCTTCTCCTTCTTCCTCAAGTGCTTTGTTGCGGTAATATTCTCGTTTATCCTTCTCATCATCTATATAGGCATCCGCTTCAGAAACATCGGCGGCTGGTCGGCAGGCGCGTTCGCGCTGGTCGCCCTCGCAAATGATGTATTCATGGTATTCGCGACGTTCGTATTCATGAGACTTGCGATAGACGCGAACTTCATGGCGGTTATCCTTACGATACTCGGTTACTCGATCAACAACACGATCGTTCTTTACGACCGTGTAAGAGAAAACCGCAAGCTTTACGGCAAGAAGCTCACCATAGATGAACTTGTGAACGGCAGTATCAATCAGTCGCTTACACGTTCGATTAAAACTACGGTAACAACAGCTATCGCCGTGCTTTCGATGTGCGTTGTAGCGCTTATCTGCGGCGTTGAGTCGATAATCAGCTTCGTATTCCCGATGTTCATCGGCCTTATCGCCGGCTGCTATTCCTCCATATTCATCGCGGGACCCGCGTGGGCAGTATGGAAGAACGCTCACCCCGAGACAAAGAAAAAAGCATAAAATTAATCCCGCTTTCTTCGGAAAGCGGGTCATTTTTTTTGCCGAAAATATTGACTTTACTGTTAAAGTATGTTATAATTTCTCTACAGTATTTTTTTGAAAGGAGAACATAGGTATGTTCAAGCAGAAATCCGTCGCTCTGGTAATAATCCTTTCGATCGTTACCTGCGGCATCTACGCACTTGTATGGTATTGGGGCGCTATCAACGATCTTTACAAAGCAGGAGGAAAGAGCATAGGCAACCTTGAGCCTGTTATCCAGTTCGTTCTTCTCTTCTTCTATGTAGGTGAGATCTTCTTCGGTATCAACGCTGCCGATAACCTCAACGAGATAAGAGCACAGAAGGGGCTTCCCGCAAAGGACGACAAGGTCCTCTACGTTGTATTCTCCATCATCTGCCCGATCGTTACAATGGCGCTCGTTCAGAACGAAATGAACAATATGCCTGCATAATCTCCGTGAAGGGTCTGCCTTGCCGGCAGACCTTTCTTGTTTTTGATGATATGAATGAAAGAGTAAAAAAACTCCTGCTCGTGTATGCGGTCATCGCGGCAGTGCTTGGGGCCTATGCGGTCATTGTGCTCGGCTTCAATATCTCGCTGCCATGCATATTCAGGAAAATAACAGGGCTGAAATGTCCCGGATGCGGAAATACGGGCTTTGTGATTAATGCTTTTCATTTCCGGTTCGTTGAAGCTCTGCGCAGCAACTATATGTTCATTCCTGAAATGCTGTACGTCGGCTATGCGGCAGTCTACGCCTCAGCCGCATATCTGCGTACCGGGAAAGCGGACTTTATGATAAAGCCCGGCTGGCTGAATATAGTATTCCTTGTCATGTTTCTCGGCTGGTGGGTAATAAGGAATATTGCCGGACTGTAATATACAGACCGTAAAAAAATATGCGGAATTTGAAAAAAATTCTTGCATTTTGCTATATTTTGTGGTACAATAATATAAGTAATACAAGATACCGCAAAGTGAAAGGAGCGATCAGGCTATGAGATGTCCGGATTGCGGATTTGAGGACAGCAAGGTCATAGATTCGAGACCCACGGACGGCAGGATACGCAGAAGGCGTGAGTGCCTGTCATGTAAATTTCGTTTTACGACTTATGAGATAGTTGAAGATGTACCGCTTATGGTCGTAAAGAAGGATCATTCCATAGAACCATTCGACCGTGATAAACTGGCGGAGCGGATCCGCAGGGCTACGGTAAAGCGCCCTATAACCTACGAGAGCATAGAGAATATGGTCGATGAGATAGAAAGCGACCTGAAAAATAACCTCCAGAAGGAAGTATCTTCAGGTCAGATCGGCGATATGGTGCTTGAAAAGCTGAAGAATACCGATCAGGTGGCTTACATACGATTTGCGTCGGTCTACAAGGACTTCGACGGCGCGGAGAGTTTCATAAGCATTATCTCCGAGCTTGAAACTAAGGAAGAAGGAGAAAAGAGCGATGAATGACTGCATTTTCTGTAAGATAGCGGCGGGTGAGATACCCTCGGCAAAGGTCTATGAGGACGATAAGCTCCTCGCGTTCAAGGATATCAATCCTCAGGCGCCTGTACATATACTCATTATCCCCAAAGCACATTATGAGAGCGTGAACGCTCTTGACGAGACCTCGGCTCCCATAGTCGGCGACATAATGCTTGTCGCGAAGAAGCTGGCAGCCGAAAACGGACTCGGAAGCGGCTACCGCATCATCACCAACATCGGCGACGACGGCGGCCAGACCGTCAAGCATCTGCATTTTCATCTTCTCGGCGGCGTAAAGCTCTCCGAAAAGATGTGCTGAACATACGGATTATGCTCCTTCCGTCTGGCCGCATGAACGGCTGAACGGAGGGGGCTTTTTATACTTAAAGGAGCATTGAGATGAGATTAATCACATGGAACGTAAACGGATTCCGTGCCTGTCTGAAAAAGGGATTTGAGGAGTTCTTCAACGCTGCGGACGCCGATATTTTCTGCCTTCAGGAAACGAAAATGAAACCGGAGCAGGCGGATTTCTCCCCCGAGGGCTACTATAAATACTTTAACAGCGCCGAAAGAGCCGGTTATTCCGGTACAGCTGTCTACACAAAGCGTGAGCCGCTGAACGTCACCTACGGTCTCAACGGTGAGCACAACGACGAGGGCAGAGTCATAACCTGCGAGTATGATGAGTTCTTTTTTGTATGCTGCTATGTGCCGAACGCCAAGGACGGACTGCTGCGCATAGATTACCGCATGGAATTCGAGGATGCAATGCGCGGCTATCTTTCGGAGCTTGACAAGAAGAAACCTGTGATCTACTGCGGAGACCTGAATGTCGCTCATAACGAGATAGACCTCAAGAACCCGAAAGCCAATGCCGGGAACGCGGGCTTTTCCGATCAGGAGCGTGGGAAGATGACCGAGCTGCTTGGGGCAGGTTTCGCGGATACGTTCCGCAGACTGTATCCCGAAAAGACCGGAGCCTATACATGGTGGTCGTACCGCTTCAATGCGCGCCGCAACAACGCGGGTTGGCGCATAGACTATTTCATCGTGTCAGAGCGCCTGATGCAGAAAGTAAAAGACCAGATAATCCACAGCGAGACCGAGGGCAGCGACCATTGCCCCGTAGAACTGATAGTGGATCTGTAAATAGCCGTTCACGCCCGGGACAGGAGAAAACTTTTTGAGAAAAGTTTCCCCCCAGCCCCCCTTTCAAAAACGTTGACCACTTCGTTATTGAACATGAAGGAAAACTGCTCCTTATGTTAGTCATAAGGAGCAGTTTTTGATTGCTAAGCTGTTTTTTGTTTCTGAGCGTCAGAGCGCTTTTTTCTGTGTTTTTTTAATATTTCGATTTACAAAATAAAGATTTTGTGATATAATAAAATATGTATAACATTTGGTTTCGGTGAAATAAAGAAGGAAAGGAGCCGCGGCTCGTGAAGGGCGCGGATTGATAATATGGCAAACTGGATAATGGTGGTAGACGACGACACCGCCAATCTGCAAATGGCGGGACACATACTGAGCAAGAACAATATGCGTGTCACGGCGCTGAAATCGGGGCGTTCCATGCTTGATTACATAAAAACGCATGAGTCGCCCGACCTGATACTTCTCGATATAAAGATGCCGGAAATGGACGGCTTCGAAGCGCTGAAACATCTGCGCAGGCTGGAAAAGGAGCTCGGCAGGGAAGAGATACCCGTTATCTTCCTTACGGCCAACGAGGATGCCGACACCGAGAGCCGCGGCTTTGAGGTCGGCGTGTCCGACTACATACATAAGCCTTTCAGCCCGGACGTGCTGCTGCGCCGTATAAACAACATAGTCTCCAAGCAGGAAAAGATGATGAGCCTCAAGACCGAGGCGACAACAGACCGTCTTACGGGTTTTCTGAACAAGGGCGCTGCCGGTGTCGAAATGTCACGGATCTGCGCTATGCAGAAGGGTGCGCTGATGATGATCGACCTTGACTCGTTCAAACTGGTCAACGACATCTATGGACACGAAATGGGCGACAAGGTACTTATCAGCTTCTCGAAGATAATCGCCGCGGCTGTTCCGGCGGGCAGTAAGTGTGCCAGAGTAGGCGGCGACGAGTTTGTGGCGTTCGGTATGAATATGCTGACCGAGGAAGAGGTAAAGGCACTGACAACACGCCTCAATGAAGAGCTTGTCGCGGACGCGAAGCGGCTGATGGGCGAGGATATGGATATCCCGCTGGGAACATCAATAGGTGCCGTATTCGTACCGAGACACGGCAACGACTATAACGCTCTGCTCAAGCTCGCGGACAAGGCGCTCTACTCGGTAAAGCAGAATGGCAAACACGGCTTCTCCGTTTATCGCGCAGATCAGTTCAACGACGACGAAGCCAGCGTCAAGGAGCTCGATATCGGTATGCTGTCCGCCATTCTCGGTGAGCGCACCATACCGGACGTTGCACTCCAGCTCGACAAAGAAGCCTTCTCATACGTTTACCGCTATATTATGCGCTACACCATCCGCAACAGGCGTACAGCGTGCAAGATACTTCTGACACTGACGAATACTTCAGGTATACAGGACGAGGTATACAAGGATCGCTGTGATGAAATGGGCAACCATATCCGCGAGTCCCTGCGTAAATCCGATATCCTGATGCGTAGCCGCTTCAATCAGTATTTCATTTTCCTTACCGATATCCGTGAGGCCGCCATCCCCAAGGTGATGAATAACCTGATGCAGAGGTGGGGCGAAAAGTTCGGCAACGATGTGGACGTGACTTATGAAGTGGAGTTCATAGGCAAAGAGGGAATGCCGGTCAGACCTTTTACAGAAAGCAATATAGTCGTGGTGGACGACGACCTTACGAACCGCCGTGTCGCGAGTCATGTGCTGGGCAGGGAGGGTTATAAAGTGACCGCGTTCTCTTCGGGGCGCGAGCTGCTTCAGTATGTTGAGAAAAATATACCCGACCTGATACTTCTCGATATAAAGATGCCGGAAATGGACGGCTTTGAGGTAATGGACAAACTACACCGCATGGAGCGCGATGTAGCCATGATACCGGTCATTTTCCTTACCGCGGACGAAAGCTCCGAGGCGGAGAGCAAAGGCCTGTCCATCGGTGCCATGGATTTCATCAAGAAGCCGTTCGTGCCGGAAATAATGCTGCTGCGCGTACAGCATATACTTGAACTCATAAGTCTCCAGCGCCGTCTGAGCGACGAAGTGGATAAGAAGACCGAGGAGAACAAGAGCCTGCTGCTCAACGTAGTCCATTCCCTCGCGGACGCTATCGACGCGAAGGATACTTATACAAACGGTCATTCGGACAGAGTGGCGCGGTATTCGCGCGAGATAGCGAAGCGCTCCGGCTACTCGATACAGGAGCAGGGCGACATATACCTCATGGCTCTGCTGCATGATGTCGGCAAGATAGGCATCCCCGATGCCGTCATAAACAAGCCTGCGAAGCTGACCGAAGAGGAGTACGATCTCATAAAGCATCACCCCGTAATGGGAGCACGCATACTTCAGAATATAAAAGAGATGCCAAAACTCGCTACCGGTGCGCGCTGGCATCATGAAAGATATGACGGCAGAGGCTATCCCGACAGGCTCGCCGGCGAGGATATACCGGAGGAGGCAAGAATAATCGCAGTCGCGGACGCCTACGATGCCATGACCAGCCACAGAAGCTATCGTGATCCTCTTTCTCAGGAATATGTGAGATCGGAGATAGAACGCGGCATGAGTACACAGTTTGACCCGAAATTCGCGGGCATTATGCTCGATATGATCAGCGAGGACGTTGATTATAAAATGAGGGAACAATAAAATGAAAACAAACACGGAAAACAACGAGCTTTTTCAGGCGTCCCACCTGATGATGCTGATAAGCTACACTATCTTCTCTTCTATCCTGATCGGCGAGTCATTGCTCATGGGGTGGGAGAAATGGCCGCTCCTGCTTATTATAGCCGGTGTCGGCGTAAGCTGGGTCATGCACATCCGTCAGAGTTTCAAGGATAATCAGAGGTTATGGATCTGCTCGATCCTCATGATGTGTACCTTCTTCTTCTACGGAGTGCATCAGACCAGTACTTTCGACCTTGCCGTGGTCATGACGGCGGTGATAACCCTCTACACCATGACGGGTATAAAGGCGCTGATAACCCTTTGTCAGGTCACATACTTCCTTACAATGTCGTATGAGGTATGGCAGATGATCACCGCAGAGCAGGAGTTCGACAGCCTTCTGATAACCCGTATTCTCCTGCATATCGCTATGATCTTCATGGTAGGGTGGATCGCAAAGGTCATAATAGATAAGTGGAACCAGGTGCTGAACAAGTCCCATTCCGAGATCGAACAGCTCACAGATGCCACTGACAGGCTGAATGACTTCCTTGCCAACGTTTCACATGAACTGCGTACCCCGATAAATGCAGTAATAGGCCTTTCGGGAATATGCATCGACAAGGAGACCGACAACGAGATACGCACGGATATGATAGCGGTACGCGACGCGGGCAAGAGAGTCGCCGAACAGATAAGCGATATCCTTGATTATTCCGAGATAGACCGCAGCAAACTCGCCAATAACTGCGAGGACTATATGATAGCTTCGGTGCTCAACGATCTCGTGGCGGAGCTGCGTCCGCACAAGCCCGAAAACCTTGAGCTCGTCATAGACGTTGATCCGGCTATCCCCACGTCGATGAACACAGATGTAGGCAAGCTGAAAAAGATACTCAGCCACCTTATAATAAACGGTCTGAAATATACCCGTGAGGGCGGTGTATATGTGCGGATCTCCGCCGTGCCGCAGGATTACGGTGTGAACCTGTGCATCGAGGTCACCGATACCGGAATAGGAATGAGCGAGGAAGAGATAGAGCGTATTTCCGAACGTTTCTATCAGGCCAACTCCAGCCGTACCCGCTCCAGCGGCGGTCTCGGTCTTGGTATGGCGATAGTGTCGGGTTTTGTGTCCTCGCTCGGCGGATTTATGACACTGAAAAGCTCGCCTGACAACGGTACCACAGTCCATGTCAGCATACCGCAGAAGGTAGTGGACAACACAGGCTGTATGTCCGTGGCTGACAGGGAAAGGCTGTGCCTGGGAGCGTTCCTGCATTTTGAAAAATTCGCGGACCCCAATGTCCGGGAATACTACAACATAATGGTAAAAAACATAGTCAGCGGTCTGAATGTGCGTATGCACCGCGTCGACAATGTCGAAAACCTGAGAAAGCTGCTTGATTCGGTCAAGCTCACGCATCTGTTTGTCGCTGATGCCGAGTATCTCAGCAATATCGATCTCATGGAAAAGCTGGCTAAAGAGATGATGGTTGTCATCGTAGCGGACAGCAAATTCACGCTGCCGGAAGACTCAAAGGCGCACATCATGGAGAAGCCGTTCTACTGCTTCCCCGTAGCTTCTATACTGAACATCACGATCGATGACGAACCGGATGAAGAGGGCGTTATGCGCTGTGACGGTGTTGAAGCTCTCGTAGTGGACGATGAGCCCATGAATCTTACTGTGGCGAAGAGCATTTTCGGCCGTTACGGAATGAATGTAACGACTGCGGACTCAGGCCTCGAAGCCCTTGAAAAGTGCCGTGAGAAACGTTTCGATATCGTGTTCATGGATCACATGATGCCCGGCATGGACGGTGTTGAGACTATGAAACGGATACGCTCCGATGCTGCAAGGCTCCGAAATGACCTGCCTGTGGTCGCGCTGACTGCAAATGCCGTCAGCACTGCCAAGGAGATGTTCCTTGCCGAAGGCTTTGACGGCTTTGTCAGCAAGCCGATAGAGCTGGTTGAGCTGGAGAGAGTGCTGAAGAGAGTACTTCCGCTGTCACTGGTCACTTATGTGAAGCCGAATGCCGCAGCGGGACCGAAGCCTGTGGAAGCGGTTCCGGAGCCGGAACAGAAGCAGGAAGACGACTTTTGTTCGAAACTTCGTGAGCTCGGTGCAGACCCGGATCAGGGACTCCACTACTGCCAGGGCGATGAGGATTTCTACCGGACCCTGCTGATCCAGTTCGCTTCGGAGAGTGTAGGAAAGCGTACTTTAATGGAGAAAGCGCTGAAAAAAGACAATATTCCGGACTATGAGATACTTGTCCATGCTCTGAAAAGTACGTCTAAAATGGTTGGAAATATGAGCCTTTCGGAGGATGCCCGCGCTCTCGAATTTGCTGCCAAAGAGGGCAATGAGGACTTTGTCCGTGAGAACCATCCTGCGCTGATGAAGAAGTACCGTGCCTTTACCGACGGCCTTGCGGCGCTGCTTGAATGTGAAGAGAACGGTTCGGGTTCCGACTCCGGCTTCGATGATGAAGTCCTGGAATTCCCGGCAGGCGGCAGCGACGATGATGTCTTCGAGTTCGAACCCTGCGGTGATTAACCGGCAGCTTGCGGGTTTCGTGCGGTCAATCGCTGCTTCGTCCAGCCCCCCTTTCAAAAAACTCCGACCGCTGCGCTGTAAATAAAAAGAAATCTGCTCCTATTGTAGTCAATAGGAGCAGTTTTTGTGTTTGTGAGTCAGGGACTTGTCTGTTTTGAATGTAACGGACAGCTCAACAATGTTGGTACCGTGCCAAAGCCCGGGCTCAGGCGTAAGCGGCTGCTTAACCTAACATATTGAAGTAGATGCCGTTGATATTTGATACCTGTGTGATGTTGCCGGAGTCGGAATAGGCGCTGGAGCGCTGATACAGGTCGGTCTGGGCATAAGCGGCGAGCTGTTTCGCCTGACCCTCGATGAAATCGGCGAAGGAGTCTTTTTTGCCGAATGCGCCTTCAAGGTCCTTGTCCGAGGCTTTCTCGAACTGTTCTTTGTTAACTTCGAGTTCGCCGTTCTCATTCTGTTCGATGCCCGCTCTTTCGAGTTTAGGGCGGAATGATATGGTCATGCCGTTTATGAAGTCGGATTTTCCTGCGACGGTGTTGTTCTGGGAACCTGCTATGTCGTTCGCAAAGGAATTATAGCTCTTCACGAAATCCTCAGCCGCGTTGAATGCGCCGCCGCGGTCTATCTCGCCGGTCTCTGGGCTGCGGAAGAACGACTGCTTTGTCTTCTGCACCGTTTCAAGCGTTCTGGCGGTAATATCATTCAGTTTTTCGTTGTCCGCCGAGACCTGATCCTTCTCAGTGAGCTTTCTGACGTACTTCGCAAGCGTGTTTTCGGTCAGATCACCGTCATCGACCTCGTCGGTCTTGTCGCGCTCGTCAGTCTTGTCCGTTTCGTCAACCTTGTTCTCGCGGGCTTTGTCTGTGATGTTGAGGGTCGCGGCAGTTTTTTCTGTTTTTTCAGAAGCATCTGCCTTATCCGCTTCGCCGGTGACGTTCATTGCCGCTGCCTTTACAGCCGCGTCCGTATTGTCGGAAGCCGGGGGCTTCATAGCTCCCGCAAGTGCGCTTGCTTCGTCGGTGGGCTTGATACGCAGATCTTCAAACAGCCTGCTGGTATTATCCACGGTGGAGCTCTGCAAATCGGTGAACATCTTGGTCATCTGCGAAAGCTGCGTGTTCTCGAGGTCCTCGAGCAGCTTCTTTGCTTCACCGTCCGAGCGTTCTCTCAACGAATCAAAATACGATTTCACGAGGCTCTGTGTTGACGCAGCCTCGTTTTCTTTTTCCGTCGCTCTTGTATTTGCCTGCATTGTCATGCGTGACATCCGGACATTGTCGGATACTGCCGGATAAAGAATATTTATATCACTCATATATATCGCCTCTTTCGTAATATAGACAATTACGGATTTCTTACCATATATTATATCGGCAGATTTTGGGAAAACTTTAGTATTTTTTCAAAAAATCCGATAAATTTGATATTTTCCACAAATAATTACAGTATAACAGCTGTTTCGCTGTTATAATGCGACATTATTCACGGCCGGGAAGTAGTATAATTATCAGCGAAAGCGGGGCGTTCGGAATGATCGTCTACATAGATGTACTCATCGTAATTAACATATACATAACTTATTTCACACTCCGGGCAGTCTCCGGGCTTCTGCACACACGGCTTGCGGTGTTCCGGCTCACTCTTGCATCGATCCTTGGCGGGATAACATCGCTCGCGGCTTTGCTGGAAATACCGACGGCAGCGTCACTGGCGCTAAAAGCCGTCCTCACTGCGGCAATAGTGTTTGCGGCGTTCGGCTTCGGGTCGCTGCGTGATACGGCTCTGCGCTCGTTGCTCTGTATCACGGTAAGTATGCTTGTCGGAGGAGCGGCGGCACTTATACACGGGCTTTCGGGGACGGATTTCATCTTTTCTGCCAACGGTTACGCATATATGAATGTCTCGGCGCTTGTACTCGTGATATCATCCGCGGTGATATACGGCGTACTGCTTATGTGGAGACGCTACACGGACAGCTCTGCCGGCAGCGGACGGGTCGAGCTTACGGTAAGATACGGCGGCAGAACTGCTGTACTCTCGGCAATAGCTGACAGCGGCAATTTCCTGCGGGACTACTTTACCGGAAGACCGGTGATATTATGCAGGGCGGAGGCTGCCGGACCGGTTCTTCCGCAGAATGTCCGGGCTTATCTTGACAACGGCGGCACTGACGATGTGACAGGGATAAGACTGATACCGATGACTACGGCAGCAGGAACTTCGCTTGCCGCGGCTTTTCTGCCGGACAGTGTAACGGTGAAACTCCGCGGCAGCAGAAAGCGCCTGGACGCGCTCATAGCCGTTTCTGCGGAAGCTCTCAGAAACGAGGATTTCGACGCTCTCGTCAGCACAAAGCTGCTGAAATAAAAAATCAAGGAGTAAGGAAATGAACGTAACAGCAAGGATAAACGAGATTATACGCCGTATAATGGCGAGAAGCACACCTAACAGCGTCTACTACATAAACGGCTCGGACAATCTGCCGCCGCCGCTTTCAAAGAACGAGGAGGATGAAGCCTTCGAGGGGCTGCTGAAAGGCTCACCGGATGCCCGCGACAAGCTGATAACCCACAATCTGCGGCTGGTCGTCTATATCGCGAAGAAGTTTGAATCCACAGGTATCGGCATTGAAGATCTGATATCCATAGGCACGATCGGACTGATAAAGGCGGTCAACACATTCAGTCCCGACAAGAACATAAAACTTGCGACCTACGCGTCACGCTGTATCGAGAACGAGATACTTATGTTCCTTCGGAAGGCGAACCAGTACCGTGCCGAAATATCCATCGAGGAGCCTCTGAATATCGACTGGGACGGCAACGAGCTGCTGCTTGCCGATGTTCTCGGCACTGATGACGATGTTGTAAACGAGAATATAGAGAGCGAGGCTGAAAAGAAACTTCTGCTGGAATCTGTCGCGAAGCTCCCGGAGCGCGAGCGCTTCATAATGGAGAAGCGTTTTGGCCTCATCGACGGCAAAGAGCTCACCCAAAAGGAAGTTGCCGATCTTATCGGTATCTCCCAGAGCTATATCTCGCGCCTTGAAAAGCGAATAATCAAGCGCCTGCGCCGTGATCTCGAAAAGATCTGCTGAACCGGTGCCTGCGCACCTGGGCCGCTATGCTCGGGACCGGGGAAAGCTTCGAATGTATCACTGTTAAATATGAAAAAAACTGCTCCTTCTGATTACCAGAAGGAGCAGATTTTTTTGCTGTGAGGCAGAGACTTGCCATGATTGACCGTGCGGGTACCGTGCCGGAATGATCAGACAGACTCCTGTTCTTCAATGTCTTCCTCGGCATCGGTGATAAGCAGCTCGACCTTGTACTCTTCGCCGGCTACCCATGCCTGAGAGCTTGCGCCTGAGAGCCGGAACGTTACGGTTACGGTCTTTGTACCCTGCGCGAGCTCGACACCCAGCAGATTTATTGTCGCGTAGATGTCGGAAGAGGTCATTTCCTGAATGTAGTTGGAGTAGCCGACCACATTGACGGTAAGCTCGTTGGTAAGTACCTTGACGTCGAAGTTCGACGGTTTATTGATGATCGTGAAGTTATCGGAAGGCACCATGAAGCCCAGCTGACCGAAGCCGTCAGCACCGGGGAAGGTGACGGTTATCGTCTTGTTGCCGGAGATGTTCTTATAGCCCTCGGGGAGGTCTACCGGCATGGATATACCGCCCTGAATGTCTTTCAGCGTCACAGAACTCAGCGATATCTCTCCTATGTCTATCGCGTCAAGGTTGTCTATCGAGCTGTCCGGAGACGCTATCGTGATCTCATCTATCGACATCTTGTACTCAAGATCCTTTACAGAAAAGCCTGTTGATGTCTTTGAACCGGTGAATTTCACCTGCACAGGCAAGGTCTTTACTTTGTAAACGGGAACGTTCACGATGAAATCGGATGCGCTGCAGGTTATTTTTGGTGAAACGAGCTTGATGCCGTTCTTGTTGAAGAACATGGGCACGGCGCTTATCGCCACGGAGTGATCGAGCGCGCCATCGTCGTATGAAGCGACAGCCTGTATGTGATCGACGGAGTTCACGAGGGTTTCTTCGCCTGTTATCTCCACCGTTTCAGGTGATACTGTCACATCGCCTTCGATCTGCATTTCATCCGCGATCTTCAGGGAGTTGGTGTTGGGTATTACGTTGACCTCGCGGGTCACTATCTTAACGACCCTGACTACCGCGGTGAGGTTGTTTGTCGCTATGCGGCAATCCGCGTTCGTGTCTGTGAGAGTCACATTTATCGGCACCGTGTATTCGCCGGAATTGTATATCTCTGAAAGGTCACAGGACGCGGTGAAATCGTCTGCCGTAAGGTTGCTCATAGAGTAGCGCTTGCCCTCTATCTGTACGGTGACGGCATCGGTATCCAACGAGACTATCTGTAGGTTTTCATCGGACATAAGAGCCGTTGGCTCACAGTTTACGGGTATGTCCTTGATGTGCATGGAGATGTCCGGGAATATCTGTATCGAGATGAAGACCCAGATTATGATCGAGAATACCAGTGCCTGGATTATTGTTTTCAGATTGGTAACAAATCCGCTGGTAAATCTTTTGAACATATTGTTCACTGTTCCTCACCGCCTTTCTTTGAACGGTCAGGACGCGGCTTCTTCTTTTCCTTGTTCTTATCTTTATTCTTGCGCAGTTCAGGAGCTACGGGGAACAGTTTCTTTCTCAGGAATACGTTAAGCTTCTCGCGGTCGAATCCACGTTCAAGACGGCCGTTCTCAGCTACGGAGATCATGCCGGTCTCTTCTGAAACGACAATTATAAGCGCATCGGAGACCTCGCTCATGCCGATAGCGGCTCTGTGGCGGGAGCCCAGTTCCTTGTTTATGAGCTCTTCTTTTGAGGGCTTCGGGAGGAAGCATCCTGCCGCGTGTATCATACCGTCACGCATGATGACGGCACCGTCATGCAGGGGAGTATTCGGGAAGAAGATATTCCTGAACAGTTCCTCGCTGGGTATTGCATTTATTATGGTACCTGTCTCGATCTGTTCGCCGAGCTTTGTCTGCCGCTCTATGACGATCAGTGCGCCGGTGGCAGTACGGGACAGCTTCTCACAGGCGAGGCATATCTGATCCACTGCGAAGCTCTCCTTGTCCTGCGACTCGGGGACAGACGTGTCAAACAGCGATATCGGCTTCATCATCTTTGAGCGTCCGACTTTTTCAAGGGCGCGCCGAAGCTCGGGCTGAAACATTACGATGAATGCGATCAGTCCGACGTTTATTACCATATTGCCGATGACCTTCATAGCCTTGAATTCGAACTGGTTCAGCAGAAAAAGTACCGCGCCGAGGACAACGAGACCCTTTATGAGCTGTTCGGCACGGGTCTCATGTACAAGCTTTATGACCCAGTAGAGTATGAAGGCAAGAAAGATTATATCGAGATAATCGACGGGGAAGGACATTGAACGGAACACGCTGACCAGCGAATTCCATATATCCGTGAGGTAATACAGCAATTCAAGCACCCTTTTTGGAATAGATATAATAATACATATAATATTGTATCACAATTCTGTAAAATTGCAAGTGTTTTTACGCGATTTTTACGAATTTTTTTCAACTTTTCCCTTCATTTGCAACTTCCCGGAGCGAAAATTGCATTTTTGTCTTGATTTTTTTGTCGGAACGTTGTATAATAAGTTCTGACAAGTTAGATCAGCGGAGGAAATGAAAATGTCTTCAAACCTGATAGCCGACATCGAAGAGAGGATGCCTGGTTTTTCCAAAAGTCAGAAATATATAGCCCGCTATATAACAGAGCATTATGAAAAGGCAGCATTTATGACTGCCGCGAAGCTGGGCGCAACTGTGGGCGTCAGCGAGAGCACAGTGGTCAGATTTGCCGATGAAATGGGCTTTGAGGGCTATCCCGAAATGCAGAAGGCTCTCCAAAGCTACGGGCGCAACCGCCTTACCACGCTCCAGAGACTCGATATATCCAATGACCGCTTCGGCGGCGACAATCTGCTCAAAACTGTCATGACGCAGGATATCGAACGTATCCGCTGCACATTCGAGAACATCTCCGAGGCAGTGTTCAAAGAGGCTGTGGACAAGATCATCTCCGCGCGCACAGTGTATGTATTCGGTGCCATGAGCAGCGACATATTGGCACGTTTCCTCGTGCGCTATCTGAGCCTTGCCTGCGAGAACGTCGTCTACGTCCAGCCGATCAACTCCAGCGGCATACTGCAGCAGCTCATACGCGTGACGGAAGATGACGTATTCGTATCCATATCTTTTCCGAGATATTTCAACAACACACTGACAGCGACTGCGTTCGCCAAGAAATGCGGCGCGGACATCATCGCGATAACCGATTCCGAGGCTTCGCCCCTTGCCGAGTTTGCCGATCAGCTCCTGCTCGCCAAGAGCGACATAATCAGCTATGCCGACAGTCTCGCGGCTCCGCTCAGTCTTATAAACGCTCTTGTGGCCGCAGTCGGAATGCGCAACAGTACCCGCCTTTCCCAGACCCTTACCCGCCTTGAAGAAGTCTGGGCCGAGAACGCCGCTTATAAGAAAGACGACGATAAGTAGAACGGGAATAAGAGGCCGCTTACGCTCGAGCCGGGGGAACCCTTTTGTGAACAAAAGGGTTCCCCCGGACCCCCTCCCAAAAAACTTAAACCACTTCGTTAATAAATTAAAAAGAAATCTGCTCCTATTGTCAGATAATAGGAGCAGATATTTTTATGCTTATAGTTTTTTTACTTTGAAAAGGAGTACGATTTACCGAATCTGCAAGGCAGCGGCGGGGTACCTGCGCTGTCAAAACGTCTGGTACATTCTGCTTTTTTACATCCTCTGCCGCGCATTCCTGAGTAGGAGTACACATGGTCGAATCTGCAAGGCGACGCGACTTGTTCAGGGATCCAAACCCTTTTTAAAGGGGTTGGCCGCCGGAGGCAACTCAAGCGTCAGCGATTCTCTGCAAACTCAGGAGCAGTCGTCAGCTTGCTAAAATGTGATAGTGGGAGTGTTGTCGTTGAAATCCGGTTCTACCGGTATATCGGCAGGCTTTTCGGTTTCGGGGACGAGTTGCTGAACCGCTGCCGGGATCAGTATCTCCGCTTCGGGCATCTGTTCTGCGGGGGGCTCAGGAGCCGGTTCGGGCTGCGGCACCGGGACTATACGGGGCACACTTACTTCAGGCATACCGATTTCTTCTGCGGGTGCTGCGGGAGCGGGAGCCGGCTTCGGAGCTGTCGCCGTAACTCTCGGGTGTGTGCTTTCTATGTCTTTCTCATCTACCTGTCTGCCCGCCGCAAGATCGCGTGCGACTCTCGCTACATCTTCCTGTTCCTTTGTTTTGCGTGATTTTTCCGCAATACGCTGGGCTATGCTTTCACGGACTCTCTCGGGAACGTAGACGCAGAGTTTCCCGGAGCGCTCATCGCGCTGTGCGCGGTACATATAAGTACTTTCTCCGGACTGAATCTTCTCGTTGTAGCTCTGGGCGTTATCCATACGGTACAGTACCAGCTCCTCGCCTGTCAGGTTGACAGGATGTATGGTGCCGCTGTTCTCCATTATGACGTTGCCGCCCATAATTATTACGCCGCCCGCATTCGAGGTTATCCATTCCGCCTCAGCTGACAGAACTCCGACAGTCACAATGCCGCCCGTTATCTGTACTGTGCCGCCTGCGTCGAGCGCGCCTATTCCGCATACCCTGGTGCCTTCGGAGTGGGCATGGACGCGGCCGCTGTCAATAGCCACATCGACTCTGCCGCCAAGCGAACCTATCGCGGTGCCTATGTCGCCGTGGATAATGGAGTTTACCTCACCCGATGCGATGTGGATCTTGCCGCTGCCGCCGTTGAGAACACCGATGCCGACTATCCTTTCGCCGTCGGTAAGCAGATCAAGCAGACCGTTAGCGGATATATTGACAGTTCCGTACATAGTTCCGATAGAAACGGCTTCGTTTGCTATACACTTTGTTATGACCGTGCCGCGGCTGATGGAGACTTCGGTATCACCGGAGGCGCTTCCTATGCCGACCACGGATATACCGCGGCCTGTTGCGCTTACCCGGCCGCCAAGAACTTCTATCTTCGCGCCGATGCCCTTTTCACCGCCGCCTATGCAGACGATCTTGTCGCCGGATGAATCAACGGATACGCTTCCGGTAAGGTCGAAAATGATAGTACCGTACTGTTTCTCGTAGTTCGCGCCTATGCCGACACCGCGGTTGCGGTTGTTGCGGACTATTAGGCTGCCGTCGCCGGTTATCGTAAGCTGTGAATTCGGGGGAACGCGTATACCTTCTTTATTGAAGGTATTTTCTCCCACCAGCATGACTTCGCATTTCGAGCCTTTGCCGACCTGCACGGTGGTCTGTGTGGCGCCCTTGATGTTGACGTTCTCGAAAATCAGCTTTGATGTAGATTCTTCGCCTGTCCGGATTATCATATCCACGATCTGGTTCTTCGTGCCGATGAAGCGCACCGTGCCGCCTGCTACATATACGCCCGAATACTTTTCGAGGGACAGATTATAAACGTTGATTATCTCGCCCTCGGAAGCCTCATAGATGCGTTCTTCCTGATCGAACTTTGACAGACGCACATTCTCCGCCATTATGTACTCGCTGATCTCGGGGTCAATGTTTTCAATCACCTGATTGCCGGGACGGGCGGTATAGAAGCCCTGAATGAGATCTACACCCAGTTCTATTACTTTGGCAAGTTCTTCCTTGGTCTCCACGCCCTCGGCGAGTATCTTGATGTTGTACTTCTTACCGAACTTGATAAGGTTAGAAACAAGGAGCTGCTTCTTCGAGTCGGTGTCTATTGAGGTTATCAGAGACATATCTATCTTTATGAAGTTCGGGTTGTTGTTGAGAACCTTCATATCGTTGGAGTAGCCGCTGCCGTAATCGTCCACGGCGATATTGCAGTTTAGTATGCTGCGCAGATTGTCGAATGCGGCTATGGTGTTGTCGTCATCATCATCGTTCTCAAGTATCTCAACGACGATGTTCTCCGAGATATCCGCGTACATCTCTTTCAGCTTCGCCAGCTCGGAATCCGGCAGAATAACGCTTGGTATGCTGTTTATGAATATTTTCTTGCTGCCGAACTTGTCGATATTATCCTTGTAGTATTTGAGCGCGTTGAAGAATGTGCTTTTTTCGATGTCATACAGCATGTGGCTGATCTCGGCGTATTTGAGGACTTCAAGGGGCTTCAGGCCGATATCGTCCGCCGTTCTCATAAGCACCTCATATGCGTATATCTCGCCGTTCTTTGCGTTGACGATAGGCTGGAAATTGTATCTGAACTCATTTTTGTCCACAAGGCGTCTGAATTTGTTCAGTTTGTCCAGCTCCACATCCTTTTCCTTGTATATCTCGCTTACACCCTCAGACTGTAGGCGCTTGTACTCTCGTATCTCAAAATAAAGCACAGCAATAACAAGGACAGCGCACCCGAGGCGAAGCCACGCGTCTACAGACCCCATATTATGATTTATGAAATACGAATATATGACCGAGCCGGAGAGGATAATCAAAGCTATCGACAGCAGCACGCATTTTATTCCGAAATACAGCCGGGAATTCCCGGATACGTTCTTCTTCATCGGTGATACTTCCGTTCCGCCAATATGGCTTTTGAGATGAAAACGTTCTTATTTTTATTATATAATATATGAACGGATATGTCAAGAGAAAAGGAAATTGTTCTGTATATTTGCTATAAAAAAATCTCTTATTTGCACATATATTTTAGCTGTTACGATAAATTGAATCACTAACAAGTTACAAAAAAGCCCCTGTCCGTCCGGACAGGAGCTTCGCGGTCAGTTCTTCATCTTGAAGGAGAGGCAGTCCGTACACTCATATTGCGTGGGATCGGCCTCATGGGTTCCTATCTGTATGCGGTCAAGACTGCAGAAATCACTGTCACAGCAGTGATGCTCGCAGTTGTGGATCGAACATTCTATACACTTGTTTGCTCTTTCAGTGCTCATTGTATTTCAACTCCGTTCGGATTTTTTACGGATAAGTCCGTGAGATTATTCTGCCCGGAGCTGTGCTTTTTATTCGTTCAGGATCTTTTATCCATTTTTATAAGGAGTTTTACTGCATCGACAGCGCATTTTATCGCTCTTTCGCTGCTTTCGCATACCTTGTCCGGGAGACCGGCCTTAGTGCGCTCCACGTTCCAGAGAGCAGTAAATACCGCTCCGGCTCTTACTCTGCGGGCAGTGGCTACGGAGAATAAGGCAGCGGACTCCATTTCGCTTGTCAGACAGCCGCAGCGCACATAGGCGTCCCATGCTGCCGAGAGTTTCTCGGAGACGGGTACGTTAGTGGGGTCGATCTCACCGTAAAAACTGTCCTTGCAGTGAACTACCCCGACATGGCAGCGATTTCCGTCTTCATCTGTGGAGAGGGCATCGCCGGCCTGTTTCAGCGCCAGCATTACATCAAAGTCCGGTACGGCGGGGTATTCGATAGGGATATACTCACGGCTGGTGCCTTCGCTGCGGATCGCTCCGTTCGCGACGATAAGGTCACCGCCGAATACTTTCATATCCATACCGCCGCTGGTGCCGATGCGTATAAATGTGTCGGAGCCGCTCATTATCAGCTCCTCAACCGCGATAGCCGCAGAAGCTCCGCCTATTCCTGTCGAGACCACGCTCACCTTTTCACCGAGCAGAGTTCCCGTGTAGGTGTTGTACTCGCGGTTATAGGCTATCTGTTCCGCGTTGTCAAGCAGCGCCGCGATCTTCGGAACTCTTCCCGGGTCGCCCGGCAGTATAACATATCTGCCGACATCGCCGTCCTTTATCCGCAAATGAAATCTGATGCCGTCCTGTATAAGTGCCATAAGTCTTTCCTCCAGTCAATCAGTAAGCTCCCTGACACAGATAGTGTCGCCTATCATATAGTAAAGACTGTCGCCGCCGAACTGTCCGGCTCCGCCTCCGGCATAGTTCACTTCGTAGTTTGTGCCGTTCTTGCTGAAGATATATACCGCTCTGTCCGGCAGGCTGTAACCGGACTCCACCGCAGAGAACACCTTGTCGCGCACTTCCTGGATGTCTCCGCTGCGGGGTATGTCCCGCTGTTCGGTATCGCTGGATTCACGGTGTTCTATCTCGTACTCGGACAGCACCGCGATATCAAGAGCTTTTTCTTCTATGGGTCTGCAGGCTGTCCTGAACACGTCGAGTTCGGTATTTTTTGCGGCAACCGTCATAACAAAGCTGAAAGAGCCTGCCAGCACGAGTATGATAAGCGCACCGCAGATCAGCGTGACCGCGTGATCTTTGAACCATTTGCCGATCTTGTTCATTTTCAGTCATCTCCGAGTATCGAGGGCGCTTTTTCGTCCTCTTTTTTCTTTTTAGCCTCGAACAGCTTAGCGAATTTTGCGCGTTCTTCGATCACCAGAATGAATATATCCAGCAGAGTCGCGAATATCAGCGGCAGATACAGGTCATCGGGTCCCGTGCTTTCGGCAGTGTATCTGTAAAGTTCCGCGAACATGGAATCGACCACCAGTACTCCGACCAGTCCGACCACCGACATCACCGCCGCGATACGATAGTACTTCATGAATATCATTGCCGCAGCAAGAATGAAAAATGCCGCAGTCACCAGCCATATCACCATGATGTCTGTTCTTGCCGCCACGTCCTCGGGGACTATTTCGGCTCCGACTGCCATGATGCATACCGGAAAGAACACTCCGACAGCCACTCCCCAGATGCAGACTATCAGTGTTTCGATTATTTTCAGTATGAGTGATAATATTTTCATAAAAAACGTCCGTTCCGAATATAGATAATATGTGACCTTATTATAATACCACAAAACGTTCAAAAAATCAATAACTTTCCACTGATATATTACGGCGTTCTGCGGATAATACTATTTGTCAAAACGCGAAAAGAAGGTAAAAGCCAATGAAGAAGCTATCGTGTATACTGAATGTTGCCGCGGCATTGCCTGCGGTGCTGTTCCTTGCGGGAGCCGCACTGAGCTGGAAGCCGTGCGAGGCCGTTCCGGCGGTGAGTATGACGGAATACGAGGAGCGCCGCGCCGTGATCCCCTGCGGAACACCTTTCGGCATAAAGATGCTGACCGACGGCGTGGTAGTGACGGACTTCGGCGCGGTGAACGGGCGTCTGAGCCAGCAGTCGCCTGCGGAAGCGGCCGGGCTGCGAAAGGGCGATATAATAACATCGGTGAACGGCATTGCGGTCACGGACAGCATAGCGCTCGGAGAAGCCGTTCAGGAAAATCCCGTCTGTACTATAAATGTGCTGCGCGGGGAGGAAGAACTGACATTCACGGCCAACGCGCTCGAATCCGACAAGGATGGGGAGTATAAGCTGGGGGTTTGGACCAAGGACAGCGTAGCGGGTATAGGCACCATGACCTACTATGATCCGAAGACCGGGGCGTTCGCCGGGCTGGGTCACGGGATAAGCGATACCTCATCGGGTGTGCTTATGCCGCTGCTCAGCGGCGAGATAACGGCAGTCACCATAACCGATGTGGTACGCGGAGCCGACGGCATGCCCGGAGAACTGTGCGGTGCGTTCATCTCCAGCGTGGAGATCGGAAGGCTCACACTGAACAGCGATTTCGGGGTATTCGGGGAGTGTGCTGCGGCGCCGCTGCTCGGAGAACCCGTAGCTGTAGCCCGCAGGGACGAAGTACGGACAGGCCCGGCTGTTATTTATAGCACGACCGGCGGAATGATGCCTGAGGAATATGATATAGAAATAGTCAGCATCGACCGCGGCAGTACGTCGCCTGTCCGGAATATGACCATACGCATAACCGACCCCGATCTGCTTGACCGGACAGGCGGCATAGTACAGGGCATGAGCGGAAGTCCTATAGTACAGGACGGTATGCTGGTGGGAGCGGTGACTCATGTTCTTGTCAACGAATCCGACATGGGGTACGCGGTATTTGCCGAAAACATGACGGATGCGGAAAACGGCCGCGGAAACTGATCTTTGCTGACTGTATTATAAAAAAGTGTCTGCTCTTTTCACGAACGAAAGGAGCAGATCTCTTTTTATCAGCGAAGCGCTCAGAGCTTTTGAAGGGAGGAAATCTTTTCGATAAAGTGTTCCCTCAGTCCCGGATGCGGGCGGCCTTTCAGTAGGCTATTTTATTTTGCTCTGCAGCATATCGAGCAGCTCGCCGAAGCGCTGGAAGTGGACGACTTCACGCTCACGGAGATAGCGGATGATATTCGTGACGTCGGGGTCGTCGCACATACGGAGGATATTGTCATAGGTCGCACGGGCTTTCTGCTCTGCTGCCATATCCTCCATGATATCTGCGATCGGGTCGGCCTTGCTCTGGAGGTAAGCCGCGGAGAACGGCACTCCCGAAGCGCTGGCCGGGTATACACCGTTGGCGTGGTCGATGTAGTAATCGCCGACACCGTAGCGGTCGAAACTCTTCGCGCCTTCGCCCTTGGTGAGCTGCGTTACGATGCTGCCGATCATTTCGAGATGCCCGAGTTCTTCGGTGCCGATATCAGTGAGAAGAGCGATACCGCTTTTTTCGGTCTGCGCGAAGCGCTGCGACAGGTAGCGCAGGGAAGCTCCGAGTTCGCCGTCCGGCCCGCCGTACTGAGACAGAATATAGCTGGCAAGGCGGGGATTTTTGTTGTTTATCTTAACGGGTATCTGTGTCATTTTTGTGAATATAAACATGATATGTTCCCCTCCTTATGCCATTTTCTGTGACGGCCATGTTCCTACGAGCCATTCCCAGTCACTGTCGCAGTCCGCGGATGTGGCGAACAGCGGGTAATACCGCTTTTCAAACGCATCAAAGCAGGCTTTAGCGTTTCTGCTTGCCTCACCGAACATACGAAGCGCGCGGGCGTCATCGGGGTGGGTGTCGAGATAGAGCTTGAGGTCGGTCACATAGAATGCCGCCTCGCTGACCTTCTGCATAAGCTGCTGAGCACTTATCTGTCTGTTATTTTCCATCGTAGATCCCCCTTTCGTACTCACCTATGCCTATATCGAGTTCGGGGAATATGGTGCCGCGGGTGACAGCTTTCTCGGGGGTATAGACCTTGCCGAGCTTCTGGAACGGCACATTTGCGTAGCCGACCGATATCTTTACCGGATAATCGGGGCTGCTGTGTTCGTATTCGCTGCAGTTCATTGCAATTCTTCCTTTCGTTTTTTATTGTTGCCACAGGGCTTCTATATTGTATGCCGCCTGCGGGAATTGTGTGATATCCGGCATATATCGGGAAATTTCGTGTAAAAATCTTCCGAAACATATTGAAAAAAGCAGCCCGCTGTGCTATAATTATTTCAAGTCAGTATATCCGGCCGGGCCGGACGGCGCAAAGGAGTGATACTATGATAAGGATAAGAGAAGCGGATATCAGAGACCTTGACAGACTGCTTGAACTGTACTCCCTGCTTTTCGGCAAAAACATACTTGAAAAGAACGAAGATACTGTCATGATATGGAACTATATCATGACCGACAAGATGTATCATGTCATCGTGGCTGAAGAAGACGGCGACCTTGTGTCGACCTGCACCTGTATAATAATTCCTAACCTTACATACGATCAGCGCCCGTTCGCTGTCGTTGAGAACATAGTCACGAAGAGTGAATTCAGAGCCCAGGGCTTTGCGACTGCCTGCCTTCAGGAAGCGCAGAAGATAGCCGAAGCGAACAACTGCTTCCGTATTATGCTCGCTACGCAGTCAAAACTTCAGTCAACGCATAAATTCTACGAAAAGCTGGGTTACAGCAAGGATGATATGACGGCGTTCACCCAGTGGTTATAAAGGAGAAAAATGGCAGAAAACACTAAAACCATATCCGAAAACAGACAGGTAAGGCACGAATACTTTATCGTTGAAAGCATCGAAGCAGGTATAGAACTCACCGGCACCGAGGTCAAGTCGATACGTCAGGGCGGCGTGAACCTGCGGGATTCGTGGATAGCGATAGAAGACGGCGAAGCCTATGTCAAGCAGATGCACATATCGCCATACGAAAAGGGGAATATATTCAATAAAGACCCGCTTCGGGAGCGCAGGCTCCTGATGCATAAGCGGGAGATAATGCGGCTCTACGGGCTGGTCAAGACCGACGGCCTTACGCTGATACCGGTGTCGCTCTATTTCAAGGGCAGCCGTGTCAAGATGCAGGTGGGACTCTGCAAGGGCAAGAAGCTCTACGACAAGCGCGCTTCAATGGCGGAGCGTGACGCGAAACGTGCCATAGACCGCGCCATAAAGGAGCGCAACCAATGAAGCGGATAGCTTCGCTGCTGGCTGCGCTTGTATTTACGGTCATTGCGGCAGTATCTGCCGGGGCGTCGGAAAGCTCATTCACATTGACCGAAAGCAGTATGGCAGAGATCGGAGCGGACGTTCTCGAATATCTGCCGGCGCAGAAGATATTTCATTTCAGGAAGTACGGAACTGTCACAGCCGAGATACCCGCAGCCGGCGGTGTCTATGTGTGTGTGATAGCGGGCGGCTACCGAAGCGACAGCAACGGCGTGACCGACAACGGGATAGATCATGTCTGTGATATCACGCTGGAATATTTTGACAGTGAAGGGAATGAGGTCAGCGGTCCCATGACAGGTGCGATCACCATGTCGCCTGCCGACGGCAAGTTCCACAGCTGGCGCATCGGGACGGACGAGATGTACTCGGCGGTGCCGGAGAACGTAAGCACGGCACGGCTTACCGTGACCGGGCTCAATGACACGGCTTACATAAAGTCGATGTACATAGCTGCCGGCGACACTCATGCAAGAGATACGTCCGATGCTCTGTGGCAGCATGACTATATCGGCAATATCAACGCCCAGACCCGTCCGGCAGACTATCTTATAATGGTCGGAGGAGTTTTCGCGGTGGCTCTGCTGATGTTCGGCTTCAGGAAATGGCGCGATCGTATAAAAAAGAAATAGGTCTGAAAATCAGGGATTTTCAGATCTGCGCTTTAATATCCCGTTCGGAATGACAGGATCTTGCTGCGCAAAAACATCAAAGCAAAGGAGCAGCACCCTTACGGGTGCAGATCATAATTATGGAACTGACTATGAAGATAGAGGGCATGATGTGCCCGCATTGTGAGGCTGCTGTTAAGAATGCCCTTGAAGCAATAGATACCGTTGAATCGGCTGAAGTCAGCCACGAAAAGGGCACAGCGACGGTGAAGCTGTCAGCGGAGACACCTTTTGACACACTCAGGGCAGCTGTCGAGGAACTTGATTATACCGTTGTCGGCTGATTATTATGCAGCGGAATTCCCGTTTGTCCCGATAATCCGTTGAAATAATAGTGAAAGCGCCTGTTTTTCCGATAGGAATTTCAGGCGTTTTTGTGTTTTTTTCAAAAAACTATTGCAAAATCCGGAAAAATGTGATAAAATTAAACTGTATATTTATAACTAAATGAAACAGAGGCGATCAGATGAAGCGCACAGACTACATAACATGGGACGAATATTTTATGGGTATAGCCTTGCTCTCGGCACAGAGGAGCAAGGACAATTCCACGCAGGTCGGCGCCTGCATCGTCAATTCCGATAAAAAGATAGTTGCGGTAGGCTATAACGGAATGCCTACGGGCTGCGATGATGACGATATGCCGTGGGAACGAACCGCGGACAGCGCCCTCGATACAAAATATCCGTTCGTATGCCATGCCGAGCTTAATGCGATACTGAACAGCAATATCCCTTCTCTTGCCGGATCAACGCTGTATGTTACGCTGTTTCCGTGCAACGAGTGCGCAAAGGCGATAATACAGTGCGGCATAAAGCGCGTTGTCTACTTCGACAACAAGTATGCCGATACCGATCAGGTGAGAGCCTCCTCGATGATGTTCGCCAAGTGCGGTGTTACCGCAGAAAAGTACACACCCAGCGGCAGAATCCTTACTATCAATCTTTAAAGAGAAGGAAAGTCCCTGACGGGGCGGAGCGTGATTATGAAAAAACGAAAAACACTTGCGGTGCTGATAGGCACCACAAACGGATTTTTCCGGAGCAAATGCCTTTCCGGCATTATAAAGCAGGCTTATGCCCTCGATTATAATGTCGCGATATTCTCACTCTTCACCATGATGGGAGAGGAAACGAAGCATCAGCTGGGTGAGGAGAATATATACAGCTTCCTGCATAACGAAGATATTGTGGGCGGTGTGTTCGTCGATTACTCATTCTGGGAGGACAGGTGCAGACAGCGTATAATGAAGCTCGTCCGCTCAATGCCGGATTTTAAGATGGTAATATTCGACAACAAGGGCATACCGGACTATGAGGGCGTGGTTTCCAATGACCGCAGGGGATTTGCGCAGATGGTCGATCACCTCATAGAAGAACACGGTTTCAAGGACATAATGTGTCTGTCGGGAGGCGCGGAGTTCCCCGTCTCTGTTGACAGAATGAACGGTTATATAGATTCGATGACGCGTCACGGCATCGAGGTCAGGGAAGAGAACAAGATATTCGGCGATTTCTGGACTCAGGCAGCGACCGCGCTTGCCGCCGAATTCGCCAGCGGCGAACGCAGAATACCGGAAGCTGTGGCCTGCGGCAACGACAAATCCGCCGTAACACTGGTAAACGAGCTGATAAAGAACGGTATACGCGTACCGGAGGATATCGCGGTGACCGGCTATGACATGAGCGGCGACTCGATGACCAACGACCCGTCTGTCACAACCTGCACCCGCCCCGATATCTATACAGGCGCTCTCTGCGTCTGCAAGCTGCACAAGATGATAACCGGTGAGGATGTTCTGCCGGATGAGAAGGACGATATCTTCTTCGTAAGCGGCGAGAGCTGCGGCTGTCACAGAGATGTGGCGTTCGCGCACCGCTATAACGAGATAGACCGTCTTGAAGTCGAAACGGAAGGCCAGCTCCGCCTGAGATGCATACAGGAATCCCTCATGGCTGTGGACACATACGAAGAGATGATCGAAACGCTTCTGGGATTTCTCGACCTGATACGCGGCTATTCCGCTGTGGCGATCTGTCTCAACAAGGACTGGAACCTGTTCCGCGAGGATGACAGCGAATATATCCGCAGCGGCTATCAGGAGGATATGTATGAGGCTCTGTACAGCCATGGAGAGAAAAGAGGCCGCGGCGAATCGTTCAAGTCCTCCGACCTCTTCCCGCCGAGTATGTTTGACGGTGACAGACCGATAGCGTGCTACTTCAACGCCGTACATTTTGAGGACAGATGCTTTGGCTATCAGGTCGTAAGATTCAGCGATGAGCTCAACCGTTTCCCCGAGGATGCTTATCACTCATGGATATCGGCGGTGTGCGTATCGCTTGAATATATCAGAATGCAGGAGCGCATGAGGCTCATGTACAACCGTGCGTTCGCAAGCTCTATCCGTGACGCCATGACCGGTCTCTACAACAGACAGGGCTATGAGATGTACTGCACGCAGGTATTTGAGGCTGCCAGAGATCGTCACCTGCGCCTGCTGGTGATCGTAGCCGACCTTGACGACCTCAAGAAGATAAACGACCAGTTCGGCCACGTTGAGGGCGACAACGCAATAACAGTTGCGGCCCGGGCGCTTCAGACCTGCTGCGGTAACGGCGAATACTGCGTGCGTTCCGGCGGTGACGAGTTCATTATCTTCGGCGCTTACGATTATGATAACGCGGTGCCTATATTCTACCGCAGCCGTATCGACGGTTATCTTGCGAGATATAATTCGGCCTCCGAAAAGCCCTATACCGTTGGAGTGAGCGCAGGCTTCTTCATCGATTATGCGGACAGCTATGCCAACATTGACGAATGCCTTAAGATCGCGGACGAGAGAATGTACGCGAACAAGGTCTCGCGCAAGAAGGGCAGAAGATAAAAAATACGGCGGGAGCGTATGGCTCCCGCCTTTTGCTTTTTATACTATTCCTATAAGTTCCTGATAGGTGCGTTTTGCGTAGCTGTCGGTCATACCGCAGACGAAGTCGGTGACCAGAAGTATGCGGAGATAAAGCCGGTAAGCTTCATCCTGCCACATCGCGAAGTGCTCATATATGCGGCGGTAGTTGCTGGAGATCATCAGCAGGAGCCTGTCGCTTACCGGATCGAGCGGCTCGCCGGATTCGAGAGAAATGGCTGCGGGGACGAGCTTGTCGAGGTAGAAGTTGATGATGTGGCCTTCTGTAAGCTCCGAGCGCATTATCTCGCGTGAGCGGAACACGCGCTCAAGGGCAATGCGGCTGAGTGCCTCGGCAATAGAATTCGCGGCTGATACGGAGAGCAGGTCGCTTCTGAATGTCCCGTCCATGATCTTGTCGTAGTTGGCCACGAAGCTCTCCGACGCGCCCAGCAGCAGCCGCGACTGAACGCTCACCACCCAGTTCTGTACGGCGTTGAGGCCGGGATCTTCGAGGTTCAGCTCCCTGGCTGTGTTGTATTTCTCTTCCAGCTTCGCGATACACTCTTTGTAAACAGTGAGATCATCGTCATCCGCTGAACGGGACTTCCTGCCGTATTTTTTTGTGATGAAGCTACCGCTTTTCAGGTCGGCAAGCAAGGTATCGTACCCGATGAAGCCTTTCTTTACGGCGTCTTCGATGTCGGCGGTCTTGTAGGCTATATCGTCGGCAGCTTCCAGCAGGTAGGTGAGGGGATAGCGGCATCCTACGGCTCCGGTAGCTGTGGTGATGCTGCGGAAGTTTTCCTCTTCTGCGAGATAATAGCCCATTTTATGAAACTTTATGTCAGGCGAGGATTTATTGGTCTCGCATGAAGAAACGGGATATTTTATCAGCGTGTTGAGCAGGGCATAGGTGAGATTCATGCCATTCTCGTCCACAAGGAAATGCAGTTTTGTGAGCAGGCGCAGAGCCTGTGCGTTTCCTTCGAAGTGGGTCAGGTCGTTCTTCATCTGGTCGTTCAGCAGATCGGTGACGGGTCTGCCCTTGAAGCGCAGCTTCCCGAGATTGTGCGTGAACCAGCCGCGTATGGAATCTTCCCCGAAATGTCCGAAAGGCGGATTCCCAATGTCGTGGAGCAGTCCGGAACATTCAAGTATGGCACAGCACTTCTCCCGTATGTCCGGAGTGGCTTTGCCCTGTTCGATCAGAGCGTTGAAGGCCATCTGGCCGAGGGATTTTGCGAAGGAAGAGACCTCCAGCGAGTGGGTGAGACGGGTACGCACGAAATCGCTCCTGTCCAGCGCGAACACCTGTGTCTTATCCTGTAGGCGGCGGAAAGAGGCGCTGCTGATTATTCTGTGGTAATCCTTCTGAAATTCGCTGCGCTGATCGCCTGCGGTGCTGTGTGAAGATGTTCTTGCGCGTTCGCCGCATAAAAGCTGTTCCCAGTTCATTTTGCTCATACATGACCTCCGGAGATGATATACCTTTATTATATAACATATATCTCTTCTTGTCAATATCGCCGCAGCGCCGTACCCGGAACGCCGGAAAAAGCAGGCTCTGCCGGCTGCGGCGTTGTCATAATATACAAAACTGTCAAATGTACAAGAAACTTTCAACAATTACTGTGCAAAAGCGCAAAATTAGTCCTGTTCCGGTTACAGTTTTGGTGACAGTTTGCGGATATACGCAAAAGGTGAGGCGGTGACAGTTTCTTCCGTTTTGGTAAACGTAACCATAAGTTGGCAATTCGCTAAAAAACTTTGAACTCCTTTTATTTATTGTCGATAAAATTGCAGGTTTTTGAAAAAATTTTAAAAAAAACTATTGCAATTTATCCGGGAATGAGTTATACTGTAATTACAGCAGAAGGATAGCCACTACTGCTGGAAAGTATATAACCCTGCGGGGTTATAAATAAACAATTTTTTTCAAAGAAGGAGGAAAATGCTATGATAAAGTATTTTCAGAAGCTCAAGGCTAAGAAGGGCTTCACACTCGTTGAGCTGATCGTTGTTATCGCTATCATCGGCGTACTCGCAGCGATCCTCATTCCGACCATGTTAGGTTATGTAACACAGTCCAAGGTTACATCGGCTAACTCCACCGCTTCTTCGATCAAGAACGAGATCGATGGCTTCCTGACAACATGCGATACCAACGGTTATGGCATGAAGAAGGGCTCCGACAACAAGGAAGTTATAACGATCAAAGTTGACAACAGCGAGTGGACAGTTACAATGGCTGGCACAGGCGCCTCAGGCGACTTCAACACCAAGGGTGGCAAGAACTGGACAGCAAGCGGCACAAGCCAAAACGCTAACAAGGCTGACGCTAACATCAACAATGTTCTCGCACTTGATCTTAAGGAACTCTTCCCTGAGATTCAGTCCGGCGTTATGAAGGCACAGCTCGTTGGCGGCAAGTGCATGGGCGTTATCTACACAGTTGAGCACAACAGTGATACAACAGGCGTATTCGACAAGTTCTCTGGCGACGGTTTCGCTAAGTGGCCTACTGCTTATGGTTGGGCTAACTCCACACCTGGTATCGATACAGACGGTTCCATCGTTGGTTCTGCTCCTGTTCTCCAGCTCGCAGCTACTGAGGGCGCTCTCTCGTCATAATCTGACTTGAGTTTCTGAACAACAAACACTCTTTTCCCCCGTGGGTAACCGCGGGGGAAATAGGTGATTTTAGGGCTTGATAGCCTCAAACCCTGAAATGACCTATCACGAATGAGACACAGGTTCCGGCTCTCCGGCAATGCTTATAAATAAATGAAAGAGGTGCCGCTTATGTTACGGTTCTTACAGAAATTAAAACGCAAAAAAGGCTTTACACTTGTGGAAATGACTTGTGTAATGGCTATTATTGCTGTTATATCAAGCATGATGCTCCCTACTGTAACTCATTATTTCACAGATGCTAAAATCATGACAGCAAACGCCTCGGCTGCCCAGATAAGAAAGGCTATAAGCGGTTTTCTGCTTGACCTCAACCTTAAGGGCCAGGGAATGAGACGCGGAAAGCACCTCAATGCGCAGATGATATTTGTATGCAGCGATCATCGTTGGCTTGTAAAGACCGAATGTAAGGTCGATCCGAATTATAGGGATGCAAAGGGTAATAAAGTTACGGACCCTGACGGCAAGAAGACATTCTATGATTGCCAGAACTGGTGGTATCAGAATAAAGCCAGATTGCTGCCGGAAGATAACAGTATATATGATCCCAACCACTCTCTTGCTATGTGCAGGCTTGTGGCAGAAATGCTCGGCGATGTAAGAGACGGTTTTGTTATGGCTTTCTTCAACGACAGTGTGTGCCGCGGAATAGTTTATATCCCCGATCGTACTATTGTATGGGCACAGACAAATTATTCTGAAATACCGGATGACATATTAAAGACATTTACCCAGAAAGACGGAAAGCCCGCAAGCCGATCCGCCGGCGACAGTCAGGGTTCGCGTCCTGCACTCGTTAAAAGTAATAATACCGATACGGGATATTGTATGCCGAATTTCAGTCCTTTCGTAGGAGATTGGCCCGAGGAAACCGATTTCCGTATATGGGATGATCAGGCGGGATTGGATGTTGACGGCTGGATCGTAGGAACAGCGCCAACGATAGGTTATACAAGCAAACTGGTTACTGTTAAAAAGAAATAAAACCGGAGTTTATATTATCGGTTTAGCGTTCACAGTAGTCTGAGGGCGCGTATGTATGCCATAAATAGAAAAATATGTTATTAAAAGGAGCACAGCGGAAATTCCCGTCGCGGCGGGAAATCGGTATACCGATTTAATTTTTCTTTGACACCGCAATGCTCCTTTTTTATAAATTATAAAAAGGGGGAATATCCGATGATATCATGGATCGCTCGCCTGAAGGCAAAAAAGGGATTCACTATCGTTGAGCTCATTGTCGTTGTTGCAATTATCACGATACTGCTCGCTATGGTGATACCGATGGTGTACTATGATACAAAACCTGCAGTTGCGAAAGCTTTGGCAAAGGATATGTATTACAAGGTTCAGGAGGTGCTTACTGACTGCAAAGCGATAGAGGCAAAGGTACCTGCCGACTATACCTGCTATTACGCTGAGATAAACAAAGACGGCGGATTAGTAGAGATGGGCAGTTTTACTGTTGATTCTAAGTACGATGTAAAGAATGAGGCAGTCTTTCCTGCGCAACCCACAGATCCTATTGAAAGAAAAGTCAAGGAGAAGATGGAAAATTATCTTACCATTGACAATATCAGAGATTTGTCAGGTTGGATTGTTGTTGCTTGTGATACGAAATACAGAGTGGTTGGCTCATACTGGCTCGAAAATTACATATTTGATGCAGGGACAGGATTCGATGACGAATGTGTCCTCGCGACCGGAGAATATTGCTGTGCATACCCGCTTGCACTGTGCGCCCCGAACGCAAAGACTTTCCGTTTCTCCGATATACTGTAGGCTAAAGCCTTCGGTATGGGGCGGTGTTGAAGAAAATGTTAAAATTGAAGAAGAAAAAGGGATTCACGCTTGTTGAGATCATCGTTGTTATAGCTATTATCGGAGTTCTTGCCGCGATACTTATACCTACGATGCTCGGCTATGCTACTCGCGCACATGTCGCGAATTCAAATTCGACAGCGGGGAAGATGCGCGACAGCGTGACCTATTTCATGACACAGGCAGGTTCTGAGGGATACGGAATGTTCCGTACCCATGATGCTATCTGCGATGTCGATGTGGAAATAATAAATGGAAACTGGACAGTCAAAACATCTACACAAGATGTTTTTCTGAAACAGTATGCTACACTCTGGACCGGTTCCGGTACATGTAACAGGGACACTGATCCGGATATTCTCAATGCGGAAGAGAGAATGGCTTCTCATCTTGCGAACGCGTTTGTTGAACTGGAAAACGGCTATTGCAGATTCCGGCTTGTCGGCGGTATGTGCTATGCACTGTATTTCACTGACGAGCAGACAACAGCTGTTGACGATATGCCTCCGTTCAATAGTACGACGGGCTGGGATGTCGATGATTTCCATTGGGGTAATGATGAAGGCGGTATAACCGTTAACGGTGTTACTGTCGGTACGTCCCCTGTAATAATAGTATGACAGATATCCCGTCTGCGGATTACCGCGGACGGGATATTTCATGGAAAAATACGGAAAATAACGCGGGATATTGAAATATGTCCCGAAAGTTGCTATAATAGAATTACTCTATTGAAAGCAGGATAATAATGAAACCGAAGAAAAGTAAAAAGAAGCAGAAAACAGAAAAACGAACATTTCCGCTTATAAGGTTCGCGGTCGGAGGAGCAGGGTTGCTGCTCGGTGCAGCGGGTCTGATCGCGGCGCGGTGTGCGGAAGGATTCGCCGACGGCTATGGATTCGGTATTTATCCCGCAGTAGTGAATGTGTTTGCCCGGATAAGCGGAATATTTCCGTTCTCTGTCGCGGAGATCATGGTGATCTGCGGTGTTTTGCTGCTGCTTACTGGTATCGTGTACTTTATCGTCGGCCTGATCCGACGTAAAGGCAGCCGGGGTCAGTTCATACTTTCGTCGGCGTCAAGTATAGTGCTGGTGCTGGGACTGCTTCTTTTCGAATACGCTTACGGTATGGGTATAAATTACAGCAGAAAGCCTTTTTCGGAAATAGCGGGGCTGACTACAGGAAAATACACCAAAGCCCAGGTGCTTGAAACGCTGGAATATGTTATAGATAATCTTGCAGCAGCCGGTGAGAGTATAATCCTCGACGAAGATGGACATATCATCGTGCCGGACGATCTTGCGGATCGGGCTTCCGCGGCTATGGAGAAACTCGGCGAAAGATATGAGAGCCTGCGTTCGTATTATCCGCGGGTCAAGCCGGTAATGCTTTCCGAGCTTATGTGTCACGGACATATTACCGGCATATTCACGTTCTATTCCATGGAATCGAACTACAACACTAACGATGTTCCGGAGGAGTTAGGACATACTGTTTGCCATGAACTTTCGCACATGACCGGTTTCATGCGTGAGGATGAAGCAAATTACATAGCATATCTTGCCTGCCGCGGCAGCAGCGATGATTATCTCACATACTGCGGCTGGTATGATGTAATGATATACCTGCTCAACGCTTATTACCCTGAGGCAACGTCAGAAGAATATTCGGCGGTGTTCGCTGAGATACCGGACTATGCCCGGAAGCAGCTTGTAATGCAAAACGAATTCTGGGATCGCTACCGTCACGATTTCGGGCAGGTTGCCGAAGCGATAAATGATGTTTACCTGAAAATAAACGATCAGACTGATGGCACAAAGAGCTACGGCAGGGTAGTTGACCTCGTTATAGCAGAATATCTTGCAAATAAATAAGCCGGGATCATTTTTTGCGTAAAATTGTCGAAAAAAAGCAAAAAAATATTTACAAACAGAGAAAAATGTTGTATAATACATTATATATATACAAAGAAAGGATATGATAACTTGAAAAAGCTGAAAAAATATATGTCCGTGCTGATCGCAGCAGCTATACTTTCATTGTATGCAGCGGTACCTGTTTACGCGCAGCAGGACAACACAGCGGATGAAATCGAGACTATACAGAGCGGTGACAGCAATACAGACGATACGGAGGAAGTAGATACCTCTGTTGGCTCCGACGACGAGATAGTCGATGTAACGGATAACGGTGATGACCTCATTGACGAGGATATCGGCGCTTTCGATCCTGACGAGTCCGATTCCGAAGGTGATATCGAGGACCTTGGCGAGGATGAAGAAGATCCCGACGATGCTTCTCTTGATCTTGATGAAGAAGATGCCGAGGAAGAAGACCCCGAAGATCCCGAACCGGACAGTACCCAGGCTCCTGCTACTCAGGCACCCGCCACACAGGCTCCCGCTTCGCAGGCACCGACCTATACGCCGGTAACGGAGTATAAGGCCTATGCTACGGACGGTATCAATATTCGTTCCGGCCCCGGTACGGACTATAAGGTTCTCGGTTCGCTCTATCCCGGACAGGAGATAGTCGTCAAGGGTACGAACAACGGCTGGCTGGCAATACAGAACGGAGCAGGCACGGGATATGTTTCCGGAACCTATGTTACCAAGACAGCTCCCGCAGGCACCACAGCTGCTACCACAGCGGCCACTGCTGCGGCTACCACAGCAGCTACTACCGCTCAGCAGCCTTCTCAGGATGATACCACACAGCCCCCAGAGCCCACAGTTCCCGATGACGGCGGCGCGGCAATCATAGATGAGCCCGGTAATACCGAAGAAGTCGCTATTGAGGACGATCCGGCAGAACCTGCTGAGACCACAGCAGCAACCAAGCCTGCCAAGGAGACAGAAGCGGAGACAACTACAACGACCGGCGCTGCGGCTGCGGCATCCACGACCGGCAGCAACGGCGGCGGGTTCAGCCTCGGAAGCATACTGATCGCACTCGGCTGCGCTGTCGGCACATTCCTGCTCGTTGGCGTGGTTCCCGTAATAATCCATTCCGTGCTCCACAAGAAGATGTACGAGTATTGATGAACCATCGCTTCAAATTTTGACCTGTAAGAAAACAGCTCCTTCTGTTCGTAAGAAGGAGCTGTTTTTACATACGGCATATTTCTCAAAGAGCATCGAATAACAGCGGCAAAAACAAAAAATCCGTACAGCATTGACTGCCGCACGGATTATTGGCGCGAAAACCGCGCACAGACTAAATCTGTAAGCCGGGTTTTGTATTTGGTGAACATCTATCTGGTCCTGCCGTCGCCGACAGGCTCAAGCCGCCTTAAACAGGGTGCGCCGAGCAGGCACATTCTTCCCCGAACCATTCAGCGTTGCATCGGACAGGGTTTACATGGCATACGCGTCTCCGCGTACCCGGTGAGCTCTTACCTCGCCTTTCCACCCTTACAGGAACAAGTCCTGCGGTATATCTCTGTTGCACTGGCCCTGAGGTCGCCCTCGGCTGCCGTTAGCAGCTGCCCCGCTCTGTGATGCCCGGACTTTCCTCACGATCACTCGCGCGTCCACCTGGTTTAGTCTGCCTTTGAATTATAACATACTTGAAGACAAAATGTCAACACTTAATTTTCATCATACCGTTCGTCGATGACACGGGCGGTCTTTTTCATGCTGCGCGGCAGAACTCCCACCTCGACAGCCTTGACTATCGGAGTAAAGCCTATCTTGCTCTTTACGCGCTCGGCTATGCGTTTTGACAGGGCGTCAAAGTCGATATTTCCGGTGGTCTCGACATATATGCGCATGGTGTCCTTGCCGTCAAGGTGTGAAATGCGTATCTGGTATTCGCTGGATATTTCCGGGAATGTGCCGAGTATTTCTTCTATCTGACTCGGGAATACGTTGACACCTTTTATTTTCATCATATCGTCCGTGCGGCCCATTATCGTGCCGATGCGCGGGTAGCTGCGTCCGCATCCGCACTCGCCGGGGATAATGCGGGACAGGTCATGTGTACGGTAACGAATGAGCGGAGCGCCCTCCTTGACGAGAGTGGTAATTACTATCTCGCCCTCTTCGCCGTCAGGAACAGGCATACCGGTCCTGGGGTCGATGATCTCAAGATAGAGATAGTCGTCCCAGTAATGCATACCCTCGCCGTCCTTGCAGTTTATGCCTATACCGGGGCCGTATATCTCGGTCAGTCCGTAGATATCGTAAAGTTCGATACCAAGCTCGGAAGCTATGCGGTCACGCATTTTCTGACTCCAGCGCTCGGAGCCTATTACTCCCTTTTTCAGCTTTATCTTGTCGCGCAGACCGCGCTTTTGTATCTCTTCCGCAAGCAGCAGTGCGTAGGACGATGTAGCGCAGATGACCGTGGATTCCATGGCTATCATCATTTCAAGCTGCTTGTCCGTATTGCCGGGGCCCATAGGTATTACCATAGCGCCGAGTTTTTCGGCACCTGCCTGAAAGCCTATACCCGCAGTCCAGAGCCCGTAGCCGGGAGTTATCTGTATGCGGTCTTTGTTTGTGATACCCGCGGTCTCATAGCAGCGTGCGAACATGGTCGCCCAATCTTCAACGTCCTTGCGGGTGTAGGGGATAATAACGGGTGTGCCGGTGGTGCCGGAGGAAGAATGGATACGCACTATCTCCTCCTCGGGAGCAGTCATGAGTCCCAGCGGATAGGCGTCACGGAGGTCCTTCTTCTCCGAGAACGGCAGTTTAAGGAAATCCTCGGCTGTTTTAACTTCGGTGATACCTGCCGCAGCAAGTTTTTTGCCGTAGAAACTGCCGGCATTAACGAGCGCCTTTATGCGGCTGTTTACCTGTGCGAGCTGTTTTTCGGTGATCTGCATTTTGTTTACGTCCTTTCTGCTGTTATAGGTTGATATATCTGAGTGCTTTAAGGTTCAGTTCAACAAACTGCGGCTTTACGGTCGCTTTCATGGTCTCTTCTATTTCTGCCAGAGTGAACGGCAGGAGCCCTGTAGCTACCGCTGCGCCGAGCATTACCATATTGAGAGCCCTCGGAGAACCGATCTCCGTGCAGGCCTTTTCGCCGTCGATCATCGTGAGCGAACGGGCGTGTTTTTTCAGATAGTCCAGCATTTCTGAGCCGTTGTAGTCCGAGCCGCCGAGAGACGCTGTAACGGGCATGATCGCGTGAGTGTTGACTATCACGGCGCCTTCTTTTTTCAGGTACGGGAACATTCTCACAGCCTCGGCGGGCTCGAACCCGATCAGTATATCGGCGCTTCCTTCGGGGAACATGGGGCTTGACGCGCCCTCCCCGAGCCGCAGGAAACTGAACACGCTGCCGCCCTTCTGCGCCATACCGATAGTTTCGGCGCTTTTTACGGGAATGCCGCGCTCCACCGCTGCAGCGGCGATGAGCTTGGACGTGAGGACGATGCCCTGACCGCCTACTCCGCAGAGCATAATATTTGTCGTTTTCATTTCCTGCCGCCCTCCTTTACGCTTATCGCACCGACGGGACATACCTGCGAACAGAGCCCGCAGCCCGTGCAGAGCGAGTTTTCAATGGCGACCTTACCTTCACGCATCACTATTCCCGGACAGCCGAGAGATCTGATGCACTTCTTGCAGTTCACGCACTTGTCAGCATCGATGACGGCGGGATTTTCAGGCTTTATCAGTACTGCGCAGGGCGATCTGAAGATGACAGCCTTGACGCCTTTTTCCGCGGACACACGCTTTACGCAGTCAACCGCGGCTTTAAGGTCGAGGGGATCTACCGTTTCGACTGTCTTTACACCGATGCCTTTCAGTACTGCTTCGATGCTTACGTTGTCAACGACCTGTCCCATCATGGTGCGGCCGGTGCCGGGGTGAGGCTGGTGTCCGGTCATTGCGGTAGTCGAGTTGTCGAGTATCACAAGTGTCATATCCGCCTGATTGTAAACTGCGTTTACGGCTCCGGTTATCGCGGAGGCAAAGAATGTGGAATCACCCACAAATGCGAAGCATGTCGTATCGGGCTCGATGCGGCCTATGCCCTGGGTGATGTTGACTCCAGCGCCCATGCACAGGCAGGTATCAACCATGTCAAGGGGCATTGCGTTGCCGAGGGTATAGCAGCCTATATCGCCGCAGAACACGGCCTTTCTGCCTTTCATTGCCTCCTTGACCGCAAAGAATGATGCTCTGTGCGGACAGCCCGCGCACAGCACCGGCGGCCTTACGGGCAGAGCCGGAGGTGTTTCTGCCTCCGCGGCAGCCGGAGCTTCCCGGCCCAGGAATGATGCTATGTTTGCAGCGACTGAGCCGCAGGTATTCTCGCCGGCGTTCTTCACGTCACCGGTCAGCTTTCCGCGTATCTTAACGTTAAGATGATATTTGCCGCAGATATAAGTCAGTTCGCGCTCTATCACAGGGTCAAGCTCCTCGATACAGAGTACCTCATCAAGTCCGTCGAGGAATGCGAGAGCTGCCTTTTCTGGGAACGGGAAAGGATTCGAGACTTTGAAGAGCCTCGGAGCGGGCTCACCCTTGAGGGCGTCCTCTATATACATATAGCTCGCGCCGTGTGACGCGATGCCCTTTCTGCAAGCGGCGTCAGATGCGGGAACAATAGTGTTTCTGCCGCTGTCGGAAAGCTCCGCGCTCAGCTTCACGTTGCGTGCTTCTATATTGATATGTGCGTTATAGGACAATCTCGGGAAGATGACCCACTTCGAGGGGTCACGCACAAAGCCTTCGGGCTTGTTCACGCTGTATTCGTTCTCGTCCCTCACGTCTATGGAGGCATAGGCGTGACAGACTCTTGTGGTAGGACGCAGGATAACGGGGGTGTGGTACTTCTCGGACAGTCCGAAGGCTTCCGCGACCATATCGTAGCCCTCCTGCACCGAGGACGGGTCAAAACACGGCAGCTTCGAGTATGCAGCGAAAGTGCGTGTGTCCTGCTCTGTCTGTGATGAGATCGGACCCGGGTCGTCGGCAACGAGTATTATCATACCGCCCTTCACGCCTATATAAGCAAGGCTCATAAGCGGGTCGGAAGCTACGTTAAGACCTACCTGTTTCATCGTGACCATTGTTCTCGCGCCGCAGTAGGCCGCGCCTGCCGCCAGCTCGAGTGCGGCTTTCTCGTTTACAGACCATTCGACATACAACGAACCGTTGTTATTCCTGGCAACAGTCTCGAGTACCTCGGTGGAAGGGGTTCCGGGATAGCCCGCAATAACGTTGAGACCCGCAGCTATTGCGGCTCTGCCTATTGCGGCGTTGCCCATTAAAAATTCCTTGTGCATCAGATTCCTTCTTTCGGTAAATTAATGTATCAATAGGATTTTACCACAGTTTTTCCTCGTTGTCAACCTATTTGACAACACATAATATAAGTGTTATAATAGATGCAGAAACGGAGATAAACGATATGGAACAGTACAATGTTACGGGAATGAGCTGCGCGGCTTGCAGCGCGCGGGTAGAGAAAGCTGTCTCTGCCGTGCCGGGAGTGACCTCCTGCGCGGTGAACCTGCTTACGAACTCAATGGGCGTTGAGGGCAGCGCGGGCTCCGCAGAAATAATCAGAGCGGTCGAAGCCGCAGGTTACGGAGCGTCGGTCAAAGGCGCGGAGAAGGCTGCTGCCGCCGCTCCGGACGATGCTCTTGCAGATACAGAGACCCCGCGTCTTGTGAAGCGCCTTATCACATCGGTATGTCTGCTTCTTCCGCTGATGTATGTGTCTATGGGACATAATATGCTCGGGCTGCCGCTGCCGCCGTTCTTTGACGGCAATCACATCGCCGCGGCGCTTGTGGAGATGCTGCTGTCGGCTGTCGTGATGTTGATAAACCGGAAATTCTTCATTAGCGGCTTTAAAGCCGTTATACACCGCGCTCCGAATATGGACACGCTGGTTGCCATGGGATCGGGCGTTTCATTCCTGTGGAGTCTGTTCGTCCTGTTCGATATGACCCGCGCTGTCACAGACGGCGATCATGAGCGCGTGATGAACGATATGATGAACCTGTGGTTTGAATCGGCCGCTATGATCGTCACGCTGATAACCGTCGGAAAGACCCTCGAAGCCTACTCGAAGGGCAGGACCACAGACGCACTTAAAGGACTGATGAAACTTGCTCCCGACACTGCCGTGATCGAGCGGGAAGGCGCTGAAGCTGCCGTCCCTGTTGGCGAAGTGCGCCCGGGTGATATTTTCGTTGTGCGCCCGGGAGAAAGTATACCTGTTGACGGAATTGTGACCGGTGGTCAGAGCGCAGTAAACGAGTCTGCTCTCACCGGCGAGAGCCTGCCCGTCGAAAAAACCGAGGGCTCACCTGTGTCGGCAGGTACGGTCAACACATCGGGATTCCTGCGGTGCCGTGCTACCCGTGTGGGTGAAGACACCGCCATTTCAAAGATAATCGCAATGGTCAGCGATGCTGCTGCCACCAAAGCTCCGATAGCCAAGACAGCCGACCGGGTCTCCGGTATATTCGTGCCTGCGGTCATCGGCATAGCGCTTATAACGCTGGCGGTATGGCTGATACTCGGACAAACTGCGGGCTATGCGCTGGCACGCGCCGTTTCGGTGCTCGTCATAAGCTGCCCCTGCGCTCTGGGGCTGGCTACACCCGTTGCGATAATGGTAGGCAGCGGCGTGGGTGCTAAGAACGGCATATTGTTCAAGACTGCCGTGTCTCTCGAACAGACCGGAAAAACGCAGATAGCTGTCCTTGACAAGACCGGCACCGTGACATCCGGAGAACCTTCGGTTACCGACATTATACCGGTCTCTGTGAGCGAGACGGAACTCCTGACGCTGACAGCCTCGCTTGAAGCCCACAGCGAGCATCCGCTGGCAAAGGCTGTGATGAATTGCGCCGGGAGCCGCGGCATAATCCCCCGGGAAGCCTCGGAGCTGAAGATACTTGCGGGCAGCGGACTTACAGCCATTCTTGACGGTAAGACTCTGTACGGCGGCGATATGAAATTCATAGCGTCAAAGACACAGATACCCGACGAAATAACGAAAAAAGCAGCATCACTTGCGAACGAAGGCAAAACGCCGCTTTTCTTCGCGCGGGACGGTGAGCTGCTGGGTGTTATAGCTGCCGCGGACACCATAAGACCTGACTCTGCCGAGGCGATACGGCAGCTTAAAAACATGGGAATACGCACTGTGATGCTTACCGGTGACAATAATCGTACAGCCGGAGCAATCGGCAGACAGGCGGGCATCGACGATGTTATAGCGGATGTTCTCCCCGACGGCAAGGACGCGGCGATACGCGAGCTTCAGAAATACGGCAGAACCGCTATGATAGGCGACGGTATAAACGACGCACCCGCTCTGACCCGTGCCGACACGGGAATTGCAATAGGAGCGGGTACTGATGTTGCCATAGATGCGGCACAGGTTGTGCTGATGAAGAGCAGCCTGTCCGACGCGGCAGCTGCGATAAGACTCAGTCGGGCTGTGCTTCGCAATATAAAGCAGAATCTGTTCTGGGCGTTCATTTACAACATCATCGGGATACCGCTGGCTGCGGGAGTATACATCGGCCTGACGGGTTGGGAGCTCGACCCGATGTTCGGCGCGGCGGCAATGAGCCTGTCGAGCTTCTGTGTAGTAATGAACGCTCTGCGGCTGAACCTTTTCAGGCTTTACGGTACAAAACACGACCGTCCGCGTAAAGATGCCATAGATCCGGCTCTGAAATTCGAGATCGAACTTCCCGCCGAAAAGACATACACTCTTCATATCACGGGAATGATGTGCGGTCACTGCGAAGCCACGGTAAAGAAGTGCATAGAAAAATACCCCGAAGTTGTTTCGGCGGAAGTAAGCCATGAACAGGGAACTGCCGTGATACACCTGAATGCTGACCTTGTACATCTCGACGAGATGAAAGCCGCCATAATCAAGCGCGGATACGGTGTTGATTAGTGCCGTTCCGTCCGTGGACCGGGAGATTATCAGAAAAAAAGCCTGCCGGAATCAGCGGTAATAACTGACTCCGGCAGGCTTATCTGTAATTAAACCAGGTCTGCAATATCGAAGATGAGCTGCTCGGTCTTCTGCCAGCCGAGGCAGGGGTCGGTTATGGACTTGCCGTAGATCCCTTCGCTTATCTTCTGGGCACCGTCCTCGATGTAGCTTTCGATCATGAGACCTTTGATGAAATCGGTCAGATCGCTGCAGTGGTTCTTGCTGTAGATGACTTCCTTTGCGATCCTTATCTGCTCGAGGTATTTCTTGCCGGAGTTTGCGTGGTTGCAGTCAACAATTACGCTGCGGTTCTTCAGCTCCTTGGCGAGATACATCTCGTGGATCATGTTGAGGTCTTCGTAATGGTAGTTCGGGATAGTATTTCCGTGCTTGTTCATGTAGCCGCGCATGATAGCGTGTGCATAGGGGTTGCCGGTGGACTCGACTTCCCAGCCGCGATAGATGAACGTGTGGGGGGACTGCGCCGCGGTAATGGAGTTCAGCATTACGGAGTAATCGCCGCCGGTGGGGTTCTTCATACCTACGGGGATATCCATACCGCTGGAGAGCAGTCTGTGTTCCTGGTCTTCCACCGATCTCGCGCCGATAGCGACATAAGCGAGCAGGTCGGAGAAATAACGGTAGTTCTCAGGGTACAGCATTTCATCGGCACTGGTGAGGCCGGATTCCTCGATGACCCTGGTGTGCAGACGGCGGACTGCGACTATGCCGTCCAGCATATTCTCGGCTTTGTTAGGGTCGGGCTGATGTACCATGCCCTTATAACCGTCGCCGGTAGTGCGCGGTTTCGCGGTGTATATACGCGGTATGATGAATACTTTGTCCTTTACTTTTTCCTGGAGAGCCGCGAGTCTTGAAACGTAATCAAGCACTGCGTCTTCACGGTCGGAGGAGCAGGGACCAATTATAAGTATGAAACGCTTGTCCTCTCCGCGGAATATGGCTTTTATCTGCTCATCGCGGTCTTCCTTGATCTTTGCGACCTGTTCGGACAGAGGATAGAGCTCCTTTATAAGCTTCGGTATAGGCAGTTTTCTTTTGAATGTCATTCCCATTATGGGTTATCTCCTTTCGGTTGTTGGGTTGATATCCGGTACGAGAATCATTATACACAATCGTCGCACCGTTGTCAATAGTTTTTATTGCTTTTTAGCAAAGTCGCTTTTAACTGTTAAAATATCTGGCGGTTTTTTATGCAGCCTGACAAGACAGGCTGCATATTATTTCTTTCTCATTGTTTAAGACTGACGTTTCTGTCTGTATTGCCGCGAGAGGCATATTCAGGCTTCGAGTTCATTTACCTTGTCGCCGAGGAATTTCGTCAGTTTTGCGAGACTTGCCGTAATGGTCTTATACTCTTCCTCAGTGAAATTGGCACGGATATCCTTCGCAAGAGAATTCTGGAAACTGTGGTGTGCGCTGTACGCCTTTTCGCCCTTGGCTGTCAGCTTTACTCTCACCGAGCGGCCGTCCTTTTCACATTCGTTTTTTGTGACGATATCCTTTGCCGCCAGCTTGTTTATTGCGACCGTAGTGGAGGGACGGGTGATCTCCATTTCATTTGCTATTGCACTTATAGTCGGACCTTCGGAACCTCTGGACAGGCGGCGTATGGCTTCTATCAGGTTCAGCTCATTCACTGTGAGATCTGCGCAGTTCTTATTGCCGCCGACAGTCTCCGCTTCAAGTTTCACGGTACTGTGATACAGCTTATAGAGGCAGCTCCCGAATTCCAAATCGTTCATTTTATATCTTACCCTTCTTTACATTGTTTTAAGACGCCCGGAATGTGTTTACTGTGGGGCATATATGTATAAAGTATCTGCATATTGCTATTATTATAGCACAAGAAATTTTTATTGTCAATACTGTTTTTGGGATATATGATAAAAAATTTAACATCATTTTTGCACAGCGAGTAATTCTGGAAACATTTATTACATTTTTGCAGTTTTCGACATTGTGTGACGTAATTTGTGTAAATTGTTTATCTGTACAGTTGCAAATTGCGGCCAAATATGTTATACTGATATCCGTAAGACAATGTCATTTTGTTTATTATCACAAATATGCTTTGAAAAGAGGAATTTTTATGAAAATAGTATTTACCGATGCCGATACAGTCTCTACCGGTGATCTGAGCTTCTCGGCATTTGCGGACTACGGTACGGTGATAAGGTACGGCGTGACCGCACCCGGGGAAGCCGCGGAGCGTATAGCGGACGCTGACATCGTGCTCTGCAACAAGACACCTATGACAGCCGCGGTTCTGGAGGCGGCAAAGAATCTGAAATATATCGGCATACTCGCGACGGGCTGCAACAATGTGGATCTTGCGAAGGCGAAGGAGCTCGGCATCACTGTCTGCAATGTGCCGGGTTATTCCACCGAAGGCGTAGTACAGCTTGTGTTCACATTCATTACCGAACTTTACGGCAACCTCGGCAGATACCGCGCATCTGTGGCGGCAGGCGAATGGAAGAACAGCCCTACATTCTCATATTTCCCGTTCCCGATAAACGTAATGGCGGGAAAAACTATCGGTATAGTGGGCTTCGGTGCCATAGGCAGCCGCGTCGCTAAGATAGCCGACGCATTCGGTATGAAGGTGCTGGTGAATACCCGTACTCCGAAAAGCGGTTACCCTTATGAGTTCACCGATTTCGATACGCTGCTGGCGGAAAGCGATATTGTGACGCTGCATTGTCCGCTCACTCCCCGGACCGCAGATCTGATGAATGCCGAAGCTTTCGGCAGGATGAAGAAAGGGGCTGTGCTGATAAACACTTCCCGGGGCCCGGTCATTGACGAAAAAGCCCTGCGCGAAGCCCTCGACTGCGGCAAGCTCATGGGCGCGGGTCTCGATGTGCTGCGCACCGAGCCTATGGCGGAGGACTGCCCTTTGTTCGGAGCACCGAACTGCATCATAACGCCGCATATTGCATGGGCAGCGGAAGAAACAAGAGCAAGGCTGCTGAGCATTGCCGAGAGCAATCTTTCGGCGTATCTTTCGGGCAAGCCCGTGAATGTGGTGAGCTGATATGGCAAAGGAAGTAAAGACCAACGCTATGCGTTTTCTGGAAAAGAACAGGATACCTTATGAGGAGCGCACCTACGAATGTGACGAGTTCATTGACGGCATAACCGTAGCTGACGCCCTGGGACAGCCGCTGGACGAAACTTTCAAGACTCTTGTGGCGCACGGAAAGAGCGGCAGCTATTACTGCTTCCTGATACCTGTGGACAAGGAGCTTGATCTGAAAAAAGCTGCAAAAAGTGTCGGTGAGAAGTCAGTGGAGCTGCTCCACGTTAAAGACCTCACCGCGGTGACCGGCTATGTGCGGGGCGGCTGCACTCCCATAGGTATGAAAAAGCAGTTCATGACCGTGGTGAACGATACTGCCGAAGCGCTTGAAAGCTTCTACATAAGCGGCGGAAAGATAGGCGTGCAGATAAAAGTATCGCCGCGCTCGCTTGTTGAAGCGATACGCGGCAGATTTGAAGATATACTTATGTGACTGAATAACGGTTGTACTTGTTCACTATCTTGTCGGCAAGTTCGAGATCGAGCAGAAGCTCGGCTATGTCAGCGGCATCCAGACCCGTTATGCCGATGAGCTCTTCAGTGGACGCAGGGTGATCCAGCTCCCGTATCGCGAGGTACAGCGCGCGGTGTTTTTCACTCTCAAAATCCGGCTCTTCCGGTGCGCTCTTCGGAGGCTCCGCGGGAGCCGTTTTTTTATCCGTTTTTCCGGCGGGCTCCGGCGATTTCGGCTTCGGCTGAGGACGGCTGCGCAGCTTAGGTTTGTCGCTTTCCGTTTCCTTACCCTGTTCTTTCGCACGAATAAATGCGGTTTCGATATCCTTTAGGCCGTAGTACATCTTGCAGCCTGCTCTGACGGCGCTTACAGTGCCTGCGTATTCAGATCTGAACACGTCGTTCGGAGGCAGGAATACCGGTGCTCTCGAATATTCCGCTGTGGCAAGAGCACCGCTTTCGGCGCCGGCCTGAAGCACGAGCGTCACCGCGGATATTCCGCCGATGATCCGCGAGCGCCGCAGGAACAGCGCATTGGAAGCGCGTGTTTTAGGAAGACATTCCGTTATCAGCAGACCGCCGTTCTGAACGAGAAACCGTCTCAATGTCCGGCTGCCTTTCGGATAGGTCTGGGTTATGCCGCAGGGCAGGACCTCAATGAACGGGACACCGTATTTCAGGGCATTCAGGCAGGTGAGCTGGTCACAGCCCTCTGAAAGCGAGCTGACTATGGTATATCGGGTGCCGAGTCCGTTCATCACACGCGGTATCGCGGACTGGGTATAGCCTGTGATATTACGCGAGCCGACTATGGTGAGCAGTTTGTTTTTCAGCAGTTCGGTATTGCCGTAGGCGAACAGCACGCAGGGTGGGCTCTCCTGCTCTTTCAGCAGCTCCGGGTAATACGGAGAATCCTGCGTTATCATCTTTATACCGAGCTTCCCGATCTCGGCAAGCAGCTTTTCCGCGCTCTCGAGGGTAGTGCGCGATGCGTGTTCGCTGATCTCCGGCCCAAGAAGTGCGGTGTTGCCGCGGAAGGCCTCGTAAGCTGCCTCGGCGCTGCCTGTGTTTTTCAGGAGCTGCGATATCTCGGGCGCTCCTTCACCTACAGCCAGCAGGAGCCACAAATAGTACTTTTCCATTTATCTTTCCTTACTCTATGACTTCTTTTTTCAGGATCATCTTCACAGCGCGTATGCCCGCTCTGAAATTGAAGGCGAGTATAACTACGAACAGGCCTGCAAGTGCTATGTAGAAGACAGTATCGTCCTTGACATTGAAGATCACCGTGCCCATGGCAAGCAGTATCAGCACATTGAAGCCCATTTTAGGCAGCTTGAGATCCATAAAGACAATGCGGTGGGTGTCAGCGGCGCGTACTGCGAAGATTATGATGAAGCTTAAGAAGCTGGCAAATGTCGCTCCGTAGATGCCCCACAGATTTATCATTATGATATTCAGCACAATGTTCGTGCCTGCTCCTATGGCCGCGGTCACCATTGAGCGTACGGACTGTTTTGATGCAACATACACGCTTCCCATGAATGTTGAGAAGCAAGTGAATACCACCGACATTATAATGAATGGGGTGGCAAGGTACGCATCGTAGAATTCCCTATCATATATCATAAGTATCAGCGGCTTTATCACGACGAACAGCGCCGCTGCAATGACATAGACTGTGGACTGGAATATATCGAATACGTTGGTGTAGAACTTCGCTATCGTGCGGGAGTTGTTTTCCGAGATCGCGGACATATTCCACGCCTGTGAGAAAATGCCAGAGAATATGGATATCATGCTGGGAAAGCGCGATGCCGCTTTATATATGCCGCTGGATTCCATACCTATCATTTCGGATATCATGAAGCTGTCCGAAACGTTGATTATCCACCACATTATAGTGGTGGGTATCATGGGTATGCAGAACCGCAGCATAACACCTATCATATTGCGGTCAAGGCCTTTGAAGGTGTAGTACTTCCACAGCTTCGCGGCGGCGGACAGGAATACGATAGAGCAGACATCCGCCAGAACGACTGACAGCAGGTATCCGAGGTTCCCCAGTCTGAAGGTGAACAGCAGTATCACGTTGAATACTATGTTCATCACTGTCGTAAGTATGCCGTCTATGGCATACAGCTTGACGTGACCGATCGAACGGACGAACAGCGCGCAGGAGCTTTTCACGCTTCCGGTGGTTACATACAGTATCGTAAGCCACGAATATTCCCGCAGAAGTGTAAATACCGTACTGTCCGGGAACAATCCGCCGAACATATAGATCAGCGGCACGAAAAGCATACTTGCGGCTACTCCGGCAAAGGTTATGTCTATGCCTATCGAAAAGACCTGTTTGTTGTCGTAAGCTTTGTCTATGCCGAAACGGATTATGGACTCGCCTACCGACAGAGTTGCCAGAGCCATTATCAGCGTAGCCGTATCAACGATGTTGTTTACTTCGCCGTAGCCCTGTTTCCCCAACGCCGATTGGTAAAAGCCTATCATCAGAAAGACGAGAAGCTTTGAACCGAACTGACCCAGCCCAAGTATTATCGTATTCGCTGCCAGCGTTTTGTATCGGTTCAAATCATCACCCCGGGTCTTTGCGTAATTCCCTGAAAAAATCCGTCATCAGCGCACCGCATTCCTTTTCGAGGACACGGCTCCTGACGAGCGGTTTAAAGGGGAGCTTGTGTTCAAACAGACATACTGCCGAAGCACAGGCTCCCATATTGTCATCGAACGCTCCGTAAACGAGCCGTTTCAGGCCGGCGTTCATTATCGCTCCCGCGCACATGGGGCACGGTTCCAGCGTCACATAGATCGTGCAGTCCGTGAGCCGTCTGCTGCCGAGCTTTGCCGCAGCGGCGCGTATTGCTCCGACTTCCGCGTGCCCTGTGGGGTCGTTGGTGGTCTCCCGGACGTTATGGCTGCGGGCTATCACTTCTCCGGAACTGTCGGTTATTACCGCGCCAACCGGAACTTCGCCCAGCGACGCGGCGAGTTTAGCCTCCTCTATGGCGAGGAGCATCATTTCCTCATCGAAAAGCATTACTGCTCTGCGGGTTCCGCAGTTTCCGTGCCGTCGCCGAATTCCTTCTTGTAGTTGGCTATGCACTGTCGGATGATCTCGGCGGCTGCCTTCTGCCCCTGCACCTCGTTGACCGCGGTCTCTTTGCCTTCGAGCTGCTTGTACACGCGAAAGAAGTGCTGCATCTCCTCGAAGATGTGTTTCGGGAGCGCGTCGATGCTTCTGTATGCGTTATAGCTCGGGTCCTCGAAAGGAATGGCTATGATCTTTTCGTCATTCCTGCCGTTGTCGATCATGCTTATTACGCCGATCGCGTAGCAGGGAACGAGCACCAGCGGGTCGATGATCTCGTTGCAGAGAACCAGTACGTCCAGCGGGTCTCCGTCGTCCGCGAGGGTCTTGGGGATGAAGCCGTAGTTTGCGGGGTAGTGCGTCGAGGTGTAGAGTATGCGGTCCAGCATAAGAAGACCGCTCTTCTTGTCGAGTTCGTACTTCTTCTTGCTGCCCTTCGGTATCTCGATCACCGCGAGAAAGTTGTAGGGGTCGATCCTGCTGCTGTCGATGTCATGCCAAACGTTCATAATGTATTTCCTTTCGTTCTGCCTTGTTTATAACTCAATATTTTTCCGCTATCTTTCTCGCCACATATACGCCGGAAGCCGAAGCCTGTGAAAGCGAGTGTGTCACGCCGGAGCCGTCGCCGATGACGTAGAGCCCGCTGACATTCGTTTCAAGGTTCTCGTCTACCTCCACGCGGGAGTTGTAGAACTTGACCTCAACGCCGTAGAGCAGGGTATCGTTGTTGGCTGTACCGGGCGCTATCTTGTCGAGAGCGTAGATCATCTCGATTATGTCGTCGAGCTGGCGCTTCGGGATAACGAGGCTCAGGTCGCCGGGAGTTGCCCGCATCGTCGGGGTGAGGAAACACTGCGAAAGCCTGTGTTCGTTTGTTCTCCTGCCTGCCACCAGATCGCCGAAGCGCTGCACCAGCACTCCGCCGCCCAGCATATTCGAGAGTCTTGCGATGCTCTCGCCGTAGAGATTGCTGTCCTTGAAGGGTTCGGAGAATGTGTTGGATACCAGAAGCGCGAAATTCGTGTTCTCGGTGTGGAGAGCCGGGTCCGCGTAGCTGTGACCGTTGACTGTGATTATGCCGTTGGTGTTCTCATGGACGACTTCTCCGTAGGGGTTCATACAGAACGTGCGGACGCTGTCGCCGTATTTCTTTGTGCGGAACACGATCTTGCTTTCGTAGACTTTGGACGTTATATGCTCGAACACTGCCGCGGGCAGTTCCACGCGCACGCCTATGTCAACGCGGTTGCTGCGGGTGCTGATGCCGAATTCCGCGCACATCTCCGATATCCACTTGGAACCCGAGCGTCCAGCGGCGATCACTGCCTGTTTGCAAGAATACTCATCCTTGTCTGTGGTTATCACGAATCCGCCGTCCGCGCTCTTTATGTACTTTACTTCCTCATGGAAACGGATATCGATTTTATCCTTTACAAATTCGTAGATGTTTTTAAGTATCTCGCGGTTCCTGTCGGTGCCGAGATGCCTTACCTTGGCATCCAGCAGATGCAGGTCATATTTCAGGGCCTCGGCTTTCAGATCGGTGCTTACCGTGCTGTACAGCTTCGCGTCTCCGCCGCCCATTCCGAGGTTTACTTCATCGACGTACTCCATAAGCTCTATGGCCTCGGATTTTCCGGTATAAGTGAACAGGTCTCCGCCGAAGCTGTTGGTTATGTTGTACTTACCGTCGGACATTCCTCCGGCGCCGCCGAAACCGTTCATTATTGCGCAGGTCCTGCAGTGTACGCAGGATTTTACTTTCTTTCCGTCTATCGGGCATTTTCTTTCGGTGATCGGGCCGCCGCGGTCTATGATACAGACTTTTATCCCCTTGTTCAGCTTTGCGAACTCGTAGGCCATGAAAACGCCGCCTGCGCCGGCGCCTATTACGGTTACATCGTATTTTTCCATAAAAACCTCTTATGTGAATATCTCTGCCATTTCCGGATGTGACCTGGTTATCTTCACGGGACGGAAATTGTCCGCCTTTACGAAGCAGTGCTCGCTTCGTCCGGTGACGCACAGTGCGCCGGTCTCCTTGTCGGTGATCTCATAGGCTACATTGAGCCGCAGACCGTCGAACAGCTCTATGTTCCCGCGTATGATCACGGTCTGACCGAACTTGACCGGGGTCTTGTACTTGCACTCTACGCCGAGCACGGGTATCATGACACCGTTTTCTTCCATTTTCTGATAGGTATAGCCGCGGTCTGCCATATACGCGACGCGTACTTCCTCGAACCAGCGTATATAATTGGAATGGTGGACTATGCCCATTTTGTCTGTCTCATAGTAGAACGGCGAACGTTCGTATTCAAATGTTGTCTTTCCCATTTCTGTCTGTTCCTTTTGTTTTAATTGAGAAAATCCTCTATCCTGCTGGGCGGGCCGGGCGGCTGAACACCGAACATCACCTTATTGTAGCTGGCTATGGCGTCCTCGAAAGCGGCGCTGTCGTCGGCGCGTTTGAGCCAGTAGGCATCGGTGGGTAATATGCCGTAGGTCTTCAGCATGATCTCATAGGGGTTATATTCCTCCAGCCCGAGCCTCTGGAGCTCATAGGGAGTTATATACGGGTCGTCACGGAAAACGCGTGATCTTATTATATAGTATATGTCTGCCAGCTTAAGCAGCTTGTCCGGAGGCGTCGGCATCGGTATATCGGTATTTGCGTTGTACGAATAATCGACGGTCTCGTCGGCATTCACCGAATATACGCACAGCAGGGTGTTGGCGTGGTGCAGTTCGAATTTTATGGGTACCGGCATATCGAACGGCTCACTCGATATCGGCAGATAGGTATTTGCTTTGATTATCCTGTTACTCATTCTTATCGTATCCTTGAAAAGTATGATTTAAGGCGTAAGTTGATTTTGCGGTTAAGAATTCAATATAATCAATATTATATACAGAGGCTGTATGCACAGAAAATATTATATCATAAATTTGCGGAATTTTCAAGATTTTTATTGACATTAATATGAAAATATTGTAAAATTAAAATATATGTGCCGACGGAACGGCAGAAAAAGAATGTTGTCTCCGAAAAGGAGCGGGTGAGTGTTATGAAAGAATTGCTTGAAACGGGTCTTGCAGCCGATCTGGCATACTACGAAGCTTGTGATGCGCTTGTGGGCAGGATAAACGGTTTGTCGGTAGCTGTGAAGGAAAACGCTGCCACAAACAGTTACGGGTGTCTTATATGGGTAGGCCCCGACGGTACCGACGATACCGGCACGGCCGCTGAATATCTTGCTGAACAGGCTGCCGGAAAATCCGATGTGATAAAGCATTACAGGACTTCCGGACGCGGTGCTGCGATCGCTCTTGTCAGATACAACGACGCTGTGAGGGATATAGAGAATATCAACAAGCTCATGGGTGAGATCGCAGACGGTCTTGCTTCACATTCGTACAGCAACTGCTGCTACAAGTGCGGAAGCCACGAGCAGCTTTCGATATACAGCGACAAGGGCGTTCCCGTGCAGTATTGCAGCAGATGCGGACGCGGCACGGTACTGCGCTCCTACGGAGGCAAGGAGGTTCCCGTAAAAGCAGATCCTGTTATCGCGAAAGATGATGTGGATCTTGGAGATCTTCTTATTGACCGGTCGGCGGGTAATGAAGAAGAAACGCAGGCTGCCGTGAATACGGCCGGAGCGGACGATAACATCGACCTGAGCGGACTGCTGTTCGACGGTACTCCGGAAGAAGATAACAAGCCCGGGGAGCGCCGTTCGGAGCTTTTTGAGACTGTACAGAGGGAATATGAGGAAGAACAGCGCCGTGCACACGAGAACGGCGATGATGAGGTCGATGACCTGTTGGATTCGCTGCTGTTCACGGCTGATGACGAAAAGCCGGAGCCGGCTGCTGAAGAAGCGCCTGCTCTGTCGGACATTGCCGGATCCGGAAGTGAAGGCAGCAGCGGGGATCTCGACGGGCTGCTTTTTGATGGCACGGAAGAGACTGTTGAAGAAGAGAAACCGGACGAAGCTGCCGCTGCTTCCGCGGCGGATATAGATGCACTTATGTTCGACGGCACCGAGGAGCCTGAAAAGGAACCGGAACCGAAGGACTGGGAACCGGAAACACAGGCTCCGGCCGCTCTGGGCTCCGGCATAGATGAACTTATGGCCGATGAGGTCAGTGAAGTCACCGCAGTTACCGCTATGGGACGCGGCGAGGGCGAGGACCTGACCGTAGAGACTCCCGAAGAGGAATATGTGGGTGAAGACGAGAATATCGCTGTTACCGAGATATATGACGACAGCAACGACGGCGAAGATATAGATATCGTAGCGCTGGAGCATGATGCCAATGCGCCGACCGAAACCGCCGGTGATGCGATAGAGGCGTTTGAGACGCCGCTTGAAGCGGACGGAAGTGTACCGCTGGTCAACCCGAGCTCCGCCTATGCGGACGTGAAACCGTCCTCGGCATTCGGCGCGGGAGCAGTCAGGGCTTACGCGGCGGGCAGCTATGACAATGCCACCGCAACAGAGGAGCCGGTGGGATTTGACGGCAGACCGAAGAGTGCGGGCCCTGTCAGTGACCCGAGAGCCGGTGACGAAATGGGCGCCCGCAGCAGGGATTATACTTCTCAGCGTGTCGCGGAGGCGGATTACCATAAGCGCAAGACTGTCGAAGCGCACAGGGTATCGGGTGTTGCAAGGAGTTCCGGCAACATCAACTATTCTTATGTTGTATCAAGCGGCAGCCATACGCTGGTCGGAATTGTGGCAGCGGTTCTCTTCGGAATTGTCGGAGCGGGTCTTTGGGCAGGTCTTGGCTACATACTTGATATGACCGGCGCATTTAATGATGAAACAGGCAGCCTTATCATCGCAATCTGTGCATTTTTGCCGACGTTGTTCGTGTTTGTCGGATTCCGCATCGGCGGTGACTGCTTCGATAAGAAGGGAATTATCATTTCGGGCATCATCTCACTTGTGCTTGATGCTCTGGGTGGATTCGCGCTGTTTGTGACATCTGAGCTCCGCTGGACGACACGGGAGTATGGTTACAGTGTTCCAATGAATACAGTGATGGAACGCGTCGTAAAGGGATTTACAGGGGTCAGCACCGAGGTCGCGATCTATGGCAGGATACTGATAATAGCGATAGTATGCGTTATAGCGCTTGCGGCGGCAATAGTTGCAGCAAGCAGAAAAATGGATCAGTAAATTTTTTGAAGAAATTTCAAATTTGCTATTGACAAAGCTGTATGTTTGTGATATAATAAATCTATCCCACCGCAAAAAGACTGATGTCGATAAAAATTTTTCAAAGAAAATTGAAAAAAGGTATTGACAAAAGGGAAAAGATGTGGTAGAATATATAAGCTGTCCGAAAGGGGACGGCGCCACGGAAGTGGAAAAGAGCACCTTGAAAATTGAACAGCAACCAAAACGAATTAACGACCCTTGAAATTCAA
>JAEEGL015825870.1_pt1 | contig 101558 bp, 101 predicted proteins | sample 9134231 | NCBI WGS metagenome assembly JAEEGL01 (sample SAMN16246548, study PRJNA631951) | gut metagenome | biome: gut microbiome; feature: rumen; material: fiber-attached | host: Bos | place: Iran: Karaj | collected 2018-10 | reverse complement strand
ATGCTGTCCGACATCATAACGCATGTGCTGAAATCGAAAGGCGTAGGCATGACCATGCAGAGCATTTCCGGTACGATGTCCGCATTGGATATCGTGCAGGATGACGATGGCGAGTATCTCGACGGCAGCGAGGAGCACATCTACCTGTTCATGAGGATACTGGAATCCCTGCGGATCGACCCGGATCATCTGCTGGGGTGAGGCGCGGTCGCGCATTCAGGTAGCGGACGCTATGCAGAATCTCAAAAAATCAAATCGAGATGTGCCGAATTCACGTCATTGTGACCTGTTTTTGAAGCGATCCAACGAACGAGAGCCTAAGCTCGTCGGAACAGAATCAGAGAATGGTGCAAGGGACGAGATTTGAACTCGCGGACCACTAAGGACTAGCCCCTCAAGCTAGCGTCGTTGGCCATGCTTGACTACCCTTGCACTCAGCAACTCAGAGATATAGACGTCATTAATAAAGGTTTGGGGAGGTCACCTGGCCCAGTAGGACCTGGCGGCATTCCCCATGGCCAGTACGTTCTCGTCCGAGGTCTGGATGGGGGTCTCGCATCCGGGGGCAAGTATGAAACCGCCGTCCCTGCCTGCGGCATCGATGACCCTGTAGCACTCCCTGGTGATCGATTCGGGACTTCCCATCATCATGACCTGGACCGGGTCCACGTTACCCATGAGGGTGTATTTCGTGCCGACCTTCTCCTTGGCCTTGGCGGGATCCACGGCATGGTCGAAGCTCAGGCAGTCCGCTCCGGTGTTCGCCAGAGTCTCCATGAGGCCGAGGGTGTTGCCGCAGATGTGCACGAATGTCGGTACTGAGGAGTCCATGCCGTTCACATCCTTCACGACCGTGCCTATGTGGGGGGCAGAGAACTCCGCGAACATGTCCGGGGACATCAGATCCCCGGATGACGTGGGATCGGCCATCCACATGACCGTGGCCCCAGCCTCGATCATGCGCTTCTGCTGGTCCGATACGAAGGTCGCCGATTTGGCCACGAGCTTCTTCACGGTGTCCGGTTCTGTGAGCATGCCCATGATCATGTTCTCCACGCCCATGATGTATCCTGCAGTGGTGATCGGCCCCCATGATAGGCCGCAGATGTGCAGGTCCTCCGGCAGGATGCGTGCGGTCTCCTCCAGAGCATCGACGAAGACGCTGGTGAAGTTGGGGCATTCGGATGCTACGCTGGGGTCGAAGAATGCGAGGTCGTCTATCTGCTGCTCATCTGTGGCGATGGGCTTCAGGACCTGTCCGTAATCGTCCTCTGGGAAGCGCACCTCCATGCCGAGGTCCACAAACGGCACCTGGGAATCCAGGATCGGCTTGACGAAATCCGATCTCGTCTTGATCGCATGGTCTACGGAGACCTTGGCGGATATCCTGTAATCCTTACGCGCCTCCTCGACCTTCAGGCCCGCGCTCCTCGCGGCCGTGGCCAATACGAAGTTGTTGACGGGCGTCCTGTCCGTCCTCTCGTGATTCAGTGCCGCTTCCACGCAGTCCCTGTGACCTGCATCTATCATGCAGGCAGGATTGCCGTGCCCTAATAAAACAACTTTTGCGGGCGCGTCAGAGATGCGCTATGATGCTCTGTGTGAAATGCTCGATGTCGAGCTCTCCGCCCACATCCACCATGGTTTCGCCGTCGGCATAGGTCCTGAGCACGGCATCGTCGATGTTCTTGCTCTGCTCCTTCATGCCCATGAAATCCAGTATGTTCGCCATCGACAGGATGGCGGGCGTCGGGTCCTCGTACATCATGCCTTCGGGGTCCAGGACCTCATCGAACGGCTGGTAGAGGCTGTATTCCTTCCCCAGCAGCGCCCTGGGGCAGAGGTGGTCGTGGCCGGTCAGGCCTCCCAGCACCCCTCCGACGATCTGTCTGTAGAGGTCCACGCATATGATGCACCGGTCGTTCCTTGCGCCGGATACGGTGTCCACCGTCCATTCCCTGACGTTGACGACGTCGGTCTCGAAATTGTCCGCGGGGAATTTCTCGGCGAACGTCTCGCTGAACATGCCGCTGGTGACCGGGAAGAAATCGTCCCTGGTCAGGCATGTGACATGGCTTATCCCTGCCGATGTGACGCGCTCGGCGGCGAGTTCCATCATCCTGCCGTAGGCGTCGTTCTTGATGTATTTGCTGAGGGTGACTCCGTCCAGGTCGGGGACCTCCGTGATCTCCTTGGAGGCGATGTTGTTGCTACCCCAGAGCAGGACGTTCATCCCTTTCCTTCCGAGTCCCGGTGCCAGGGTCCTGAAGCTCCTGACCCTGGCGAAGAGATCCAGCTGCACGCTGAGGGTCTCTACCGGAGATATCCCGTTATCAGGTTTGATGGTCGGACCGCAGATGATGTACTTGCACTCATCCAGCAGGTCCAATGTGTCATGAGGCAGGTAGTGTCCGGTCTCCTCGTATGCCTTGCGGCCAATGTTCCCGTAGAGGACCTCGACCTCGTCCGTGACCGCTTTGAGCACGGTCTCGACGGACTGCATCAGTGATGGCCCGGCGCCGTCGCCGGAGAGGAGAAGGACCTTGCCTGTCATCATTCCAGCCTGTCCACGAGGGATGCGTAGATCATGGGCAGGGTGATGGTGGCATCTCCCTCCACGGTCATCTTCTTAGCTTCGGGCTTGACCTTTCCCCAGGAGACGGCCTCTCTGAGCCTGGCTCCGGACAGGGATCCGTCGTACTCCTCGGCGGTGGTCAGGTACACGGCGTAGTCCAGTCCTCCGCGGAACTGGTTCCACCAGATGACGTGGTGCTTGGAGATTCCTCCTCCGATCATGAGGGCGCCGGTGTTGACGGCGTGGTTGGTCATCTCGGACAGCATCTGCTCGTCGCCGAAGAGGTCGATCCTGAACTTCCTGTGCGTCTGGTAGTACATCCAGAGCTGGCATCCGAAGGATCCGTCGGTGATACCGGGGACGACGATGGGGATCTGGTTCTTCCAGGCCCAGTACATGAGGGAGTTCTCGTCGTTCATCCTCTTTCCGACCTCCCAGATGATCTCGTGGGTGGTCATCGAGTCCTTGCCCTCGAAGATCTCGTCGAACATGGGCAGGATCTCTCCCTCGAGGACCTCTCCGTAGCAGTCGTCGGGGACCAGGACGTTACCGAGCCTGGAGATCTCGTACTCCTCCCTCAGCTTGGCGTCGTCCATCATGAAGTCACCGTGATAGTAGTGCTCGTATGTCCTGGAGATGTCGTGGTCGAGGCATCCGCAGGTGGTCATGATGAGGTCCACTCTCTTGTTCTTGACCATGTCGACCAGGATACCGCGGGTTCCGGTGGCCATGATGCATGCGGGGAACGAGAGGATCTTGAGACAGTCCTTGTCCTTCTCCATCCTCTCCATGATGTCGGTCGCATCGGCGAGCTTCTGTGCGGTGAATCCGCCTGCTCCGCTCATGTATCTCATGAGCTCGTCGACGGTCATTCCCTTCTTGACTTTGATGTCCTCTACTTCTATGAGTTCGAGTTCTGCTTCTTTCGACATTATATCGTCTCTGGGCGGGCTAGGCCCAGGGGGATTATAAGGATGTTGGATGGACGCGACCGGCCACAGTAGCACGCACCATCCATGTGCCAGATTCCGGATTACCGATCCGCTCCGAGAGCGATGGTTCGGCATTCCGGCCCATTCCTGTGGGATTCCCCCTCGAAAACGGTGCTGAAACAAGTGTTCAACGCCCTTTAAAGTTACGTTCATGCTTATATAGGACATCGATATAATGCGAATCAACCAAGAATAGGGGTTATGAAATGATAGTCGATATTTTCGCTACAGAGAATCTTCTCTTCATGATCCCGGTTGCAACGATAGTCGCTCTGATCTTCGCCGCATACTTCTTCAAGGATGTCTGGTCCAAGGACAAAGGCACCGAGGAGATGCAGAAGGTCTCCAATGCTATCGAGACTGGTGCGATGGCATACCTGAAGCGCCAGTACAAGACAATCGGAATCGTGGTGGCTGTACTCGCAGTCATCATCGCCCTTTGTACGTTCGCCGGAGAGCCTTTCTCCGACTATCTGAACTACAAGGTCGCAATCGCTTTCGTTATCGGAGCAGCCTTCTCCGTCCTTTCCGGATTCATCGGAATGAAGGTCTCCGTCAACTCGAACATCAGGACTTCCGCAGCGGCCAGGAGGTCGCTCGGCGAGGCTTTCAAGACATCCTTCAGGGGAGGAGCACTCTCCGGAATCGCAGTGTCCGCGCTCTCGCTCTTCGGACTGTTCCTCGTCGTTCTCGTCTACAACGCTATGATCGGCGACGCAATCTCCATCAAAGCGCCCTTCGGAACTCTCACGCCCACGCTCCACGCAGTCGTCGGATATGCATTCGGAGCTTCCTTCGCAGCACTCTTCGCCCAGCTGGGTGGAGGAATCTACACCAAAGCAGCAGATGTCGGATCTGATCTCGTCGGAAAGGTCGAGGCAGGAATCCCTGAGGATGACCCCAGGAACCCCGCCGTCGTCGCAGACCTCGTCGGAGACAACGTCGGAGACTGCGCCGGTCGTGGAGCAGATATCTTCGAGTCCACCGCAGCCGAGATCATCGGTGCGATGGTCATCGGTACCGCCGTCGTCAGCGCAGGCGCATACATGGGAATGGACAACAACTGGGTGTTCCTCCCCCTCGTCCTCATGGCATTCGGACTCATCGCTTCCCTCGTCGGAATCGCTGTTGTCAGGATGAAGGAGGACGACGACGTCGTCAAGTCCCTCAACAAGGGTTACTACGTCACAATCGCTCTCAACATCGTGTTCCTCGCGATTACGACCTACATGCTTCTCGGAGAGAAGTACTGGGTCAACTTCTTCATCGCAGGAATCGTCGGAATCGGACTCGGTCTCGCCATCGTGTACCTCACGCAGTACTACACCGGCGACCACAAGCCCGTCAAGGGAATTGCACAGGCATCCGAGACCGGAGCCGCAACCAACGTCATCGAGGGTATCTCGGTCGGACTCGAGTCCACCGTCCTGCCCGTCGTCTGCATCGTCATCGCGATCGTCGCTACCTACCTGCTCGGATACACCGCAGCACCCGAGGTTCTTGGTGTCAAGATCGAGCCCATGGTCTTCGGATTCTACGGAACCGCAGTCGGAACCATCGCGATGCTCGCATCCTCCGCCTTCATCCTCGCTGAGGACACATTCGGACCCATCACTGACAACGCCGGTGGAATCGCCGAGATGTCCGGACAGCCTGAGGAGGTTAGGGACAGGACCGACAAGCTCGATGCAGCCGGAAACACGACCAAGGCCCTCACGAAGGGATACGCAATGGCTTCCGCCGCTCTCGCAGCATTCCTGCTCTTCGCAGCATTCTTCGAGATCGTCGCAGAGGTCAAGGGAGTCTCGCTCTCCGACGTCTTCAACGTCAACCTCGGTGACCCCCTCGTCTTCGTCGGAGGACTCGTCGGAGCCGCTCTCGTCTTCTTCTTCGCATCCCTCGCAATCCGTGCTGTCTCCAAGGCGGCCGGAGAGATGGTCGAAGAGGTCCGCAGGCAGTTCCGTGAGGACAGCGGTATCCTCGCAGGTACCACCGAGCCCGACTACGCGAAGTGTGTCGACATCGCGACCCGCGGTGCACTCAAGACAATGGTCATCCCCGCACTCCTGCCCATCCTCGTGCCTGTCGTCTTCGGACTGATCTTCAGGTATGTCGTCGGACCTGTCGTCCCCGGCTTCGAGGCATACTCCGCAGTCGGTGCGCTGATCATGGTCGGAACCATCGTCGGTATCCTCATGGCAAACTTCCTCAACAACGGAGGAGGAGCCTGGGACAACGCCAAGAAGTACATCGAAGAGGGTAACCACGGCGGAAAGAAATCCCCTGCACACGCAGCGGCCGTCGTCGGAGACACCATCGGAGATCCCTTCAAGGACACCGCCGGACCTTCCATCCACGTTCTCGTCAAGCTGCTGTCCACCATCTGTCTGGTGACCGCAGTCCTGTTCGTCTGAACATAAACCGAGGGGGGCGACCCCCTTCATTATTCTGTCCAGATTCCTCATTCTATATTACGCGTAAGCATAGTTTATATAACAGTCCTCACTAACGTGGGTTATCAGAGGGCACGCTATGTACATGCTTACAGAAGTCGAAAAGGTCGTCCGTATCCCACCGGTCGAGCTCAAAGAGGACATCGATGACGTCATCGACAGACTCACTTGGGATGCCTATGAGGGCAGGTTCAGCGAGGATAAGACTTTCACGGTGCTGATCAAGAACGTCAGGACCGAGGGTCCGGGACGCATCGTCCACGGAGACGGAGCAGTGTACCAGACGGTGAAGTTCGACCAGGTCGTCTTCAAGCCCAAGGAGAACGAGGTCATCGAGGGAGTCGTCGTAGAGGTGCTCAAGTTCGGTGCCTTCGTCAGATTCGGCCCGCTCGACGGACTGCTCCACATCAGTCAGATCATGAACGACCGTGTGGACATCGACGAGACCAACCAGAGGCTTGTCGGTAAGGATACCGGAAGGTTCCTTGCTGTGGGAGACATAGTCAGGGCCAGGATCGTCAGCATAGACCTCAACGAGAAGAACCCGCAGGACAGCAAGATCGGTCTCACCATGAGACAGGACGGTCTCGGCAAGCTCCAGTGGATCGAAGAGGACTTCAACAAGCGCAAGGAAAATGCAGGTGATGAGTGATGGCGATCATCGTTCAGAAAGCATGCAGGCAGTGCAGCTTCATCTCCAAAGAGGATGTATGTCCCCGCTGCGGCGGACAGACCTCGAAAGAGTGGCAGGGCTACCTCACCGTCCTCGATTTCGAGAAATCCGAGATCGCGAAGAAGATGGGTATCTCCGCCAACGGCGAGTACGCACTCAAGGTACGCTGATGTTCGAGAGGGACCTTGTCCTGCCTGAGAAAGACAGGCAGCTGTTCAAGGAACCGATAGGAACAGAGCTGTACGACAGCGACCTTGGAGCGTTCGACGCTCAAAACACTTTGATAACCGTCGGGGACGTGGTATCCCTGACGTTCAGGAAGCACGGCATCAAGCCTTTCCTGTCGGTCTACGACGGGATGACGGAGCGCCGTGAGATGACCGAGTTCGCGATCCTCGCAAAGGATGAGGACAAGGATGAGGTCGTCAACCCCGCGGGCACGATCACCAGGCAACTGGTCGAGAGCATCCGCGGACGCATGGAAGGGTCCGGTGGACTGATAAAGGTCGACGGGGAGGAGGATCTGGCATTGCTGCCGGTGATCTACCTCGCACCGTTGGGGACCGATGTCGTCTACGGTTGGCCCGGGAAGTGCATGATGCGCATCACCACGGATGAGGGCATCAGAGCCAAGATAGAGCAGTTGCTGCTCAGAATGGAGGAAATAGAATGAAGATGGAAATCACACAGAAGAAAGAGAACCCTCTCTCCAAGAGGGTCGAGGTGCACTTCACCCTCTTCCACGAGGGAGAGAGCACACCCGGAAGGAACGCTGTCGCAGAGGCAATCGCAAAGGAATGCAAGTCCAAGAGGGAGTGTGTCGTCGTCGACAACATCGAGTCCGTCTACGGAAAGGGCATGTCCAAGGGATACGCGAAGGTCTACGACAGCAAGGAAGCAGCACTCGAGTACGACAGGGAGTACCTCCTGAAGAGGAACGGAATCGAGGCGAAGGCCCCCGAGGCACCCGCAGCAGAGGAGTGAGCATCATGGCAGGAAAAGCAAAGGCACCCAAAGCAGCGATCAAGAAGTCTAACGCTTACAAGGTCGACGGAAACTCCGTCACAAGGACCAAACAGTTCTGTCCCAAGTGCGGACCCGGAACATTCATGGCAGTCCACAAGGACCGTGTGTCCTGCGGACGCTGCGGATACACCGAGTTCTCCAAGAAGGACTGAGAAAGGAATCTCTTCATTCGCCTCCTCCCTCTCAATAGGAGGCTCAGGATCGCCGGGGAGTATCTGGCCCCGGCAAATTCCTTTTCTTTCTTCTTACGGGCCCGTAGTATAGCTTGGATAGCATAGGGGCCTCCGGAGCTCCGGACTCGGGTTCGAATCCCGACGGGCCCGCTCAGGCTTACAGCCAGAATTCAAAATTCTCGGTACATTATACTTTCACACTCTATATATGAGGAAAAACTAGCCGGTACATTATCCCTCGGCGAACACAATTAGGTTGTTAGGTTGTTAGAAATAATGGGGGATCTGACTATCGAGGATTGAATATGTTAGGCTGTTAATCTGTTAATTTCAGCCCCAATCAGTGAAACCGCATAAGATATTCAATAGATGTTCCGGATTATTCTTTACAGTAAATTTACACATATTGTAAATTATTTAACAACATGATGATATGATTAAGTATGGCAGACCAGAGCGTTTCCATCCGCGATATCATCGGAGAGAACATCTCTCTATCGACATTCGCTAAGTGCATGGGGATCTCCCGGCCAACATTATACAAATATATGGACGCATACGACAGGAAGGATCTCGATCTCATTCCCGATAACATTCTGAGGGTATTCGACACAGTTTCAACCAGGATTCCCAAGGATCAGCTGCAAGCCTTTTTCAATGAAGTATATGCGAAGTATATCCGCACAGAGGAAAGGAGAACCCGTGAGAGCCCTGTACCACAGGATATCGCAGAGATTGTAGATATTGAAGGAGTGGAAGTCAAGGACATTGACAATATGATAGAGAGGGCAGAGAAGCATCTCAATAGGTTGCTTAGGAAGGACCCTGTTGATGAAGAAGAGGTAGAGCTTGTAAGAAAAGACATCCGTGATCTGGAGTACACCAGAGACATGGTGGAGAGAAGACAGGCGGAGAATCGTTTCATCCTGATTTTCAACGCTTGTTGGTCAGCCTGCATAGGTCCTGGCGAATCGGATGTCATAGATTACAATGAGGATGCTGAGGAGGACATTCCTGATATCGATTCTAAGTTCCGTTTCTACATGACAAGAGCTACCTTGGGTTTCACGTTGTTCTTCTTCAATGATGAAGAGGGGGATTCCATCGAACTCTACCTTCTCACCGGACCGAAGGAAGACCAGATGACTGATGTCGTAGGTGTTTTCTATCCTGAGCCGGGAATGAAGTTCATCAGGATCCCCGATCTTTTCAATGAGGATTTCGAGGAGTTCTTCCAATTTAGGGTGGTCAGATCGAACAACGGAAAGGTGTTGAACTCAGCGATCGGATCCTTCAATATCTGAATTTGGAGCATCAAAGGAGGAGGAAACATGTCATACAGCAGGAGATTCGCATGGGGTGTACCCTATCTGCTCACCGATATGAAAGATGGTGTGTTCATGAAAGAATCTGCCGTATACATAGGAAAGAAAGACGCTAATATGGAGCGCCCTACCATGTGTGCGGTCTGTGGGGAGCCTCTCGGTTCCACGGATTATAATTCCTTCTACTTGTTGGGACCAAGCGGCCGCGGCATCGATATGATGATCGGTAACGGCTGCATAAGGGAAAGGATCAGAGAAGAGGAGATGGGTAGCAGGGATGCCAACCCTAGGGCAACTTTGTTCATAATAATCGATAGGTTCCCGACCAGTGGCCGTTGGTATGGTACGTTTCTCCATCAATGTATAGCAAAACCGTACGTCAGGAAGAAGGAGGTTGCAGAGAAATGGGACGAGTCCATCCTGAAACTACCTGGTGTGCGGTACATCATGGATACAATCGATAACCTTCGCAATGATGGCTGGAAACTCGATGCCGAGATGGTTTTGGAATGTGGTTGCGTGGATCTGCTGGCAACACATCCCGATGGCAGGACAGTTGTATTCGATTGGAAGTCGGACCGTTCCTTTGATAGTCATGATGCGTACATAGATCAAGTAAACAGATACATGGGAGAACTCTACGATGCAGGCATGACGAACATCATGGCATACATCGTTTGGATCATGGAAAAAAGGCTGGAACCTGTGAGATTCACCGGGACAAGTATCGATTCCCCTGTCGATAGGAATCGTTCATATACGCCATCTTTGCCGATTAAGTGCTTTTTGACAATCGAGATGAATGGCGGCGAAGGTCCACGCAAGAAGAGAATAACAGAGTACAGCCATCATCGCCCATACGGTGATGAGGTATCATTCTTCATACCCTCATTCGAACCGTATTTGAGAGGTTATGATTTCAAGTACTTCGAGGCATCCCCGTACAGAGAAGGGGAGCGGTTGCAGCCATTCAATATGGCGGATGTTGATGAGGGCTTCCATGTGAGTTTCATATGCTCGAAAAAGAGGCATACGTTCAAGTTGATAGCTAATTGGGAGAAGACACGTCCTTTTGATTGTTGGCTGAGCGGAGAATCCAGAGGAGGAGGCTCTGATTCCTTTATAAGGGTTCATTGTAAGTCTGCATTGGGTGAAGATGGGATCGATTATGCAGAGTTCAAAGTGTCTGAAATCAACAAGAAACTGCATGGGAAAGTTATCAATCACGCAACCCTGATCCATAATGAGTTTCCAGAAGGGGCGAAGATCGAGTGGACCGAGGATGAACTACGTGAAGGAATGGATCTGCGTATCCCTTGTATCGATGATAATGTAAAGTTCTACATGGCCTTTGAAACGAAGTCATTGCCAAATGAGGAAAAGAAGATTAACAATCTCGATACTGAATTGAGTCATGAGTCTCGGACTAGTTCTTTCGATTGTAGTGCAGTAATAACATCATCTGCCAATGTTGGCACTTTCTTATGGCATCCATACATTCCGATACAAGAAATGGACTATGCCGAGTTCAGATTCACACCAGGACGTATTTATTAATCGGGTGGGAAGTACTATGGGGTATACAGACGGATGGATTCAGAAAGATACAATACAAGTGCAAAGGTGGATGTTGCAGAAGTGGACATAGATGGAAGGAAGATAACGAATCTGGAAAGAAGGTATGTGTACTTGACGCCAGGGGGCAAGGAATTCATATTTGCTCTAAAGAACCGTGAATGGAAGATATACACCAAGAATGTGCTTGCGGACCTATCTCCCGAAGGTTTCGGAACATTTCGAGATAGTTGATTGCAGAACAACAAAGCACATCGAATATCTTGAAACTCCCCTAAAACTAGGGGGGATAAGATAGATATATACGTGCCGCGAGAGGCAGTCGACGATTGTTTCACTTGATTTGGTGGTGGACGGTCATTTGTCTGATTGATCCGATTCTGTTTCCTGATCCTCGTAATGGATCCTTTTGAAGAGGAACGGGGATTCGATGGAACCGATCTTCCATTCGTAACCCTTGCGCTATACCCATCTCCTCAAGGTCGTCTTTGGCTTCCCGGTAACGAAGTCTATCTGTTCATCGGTTAGACCTATCGAGTTCATCTTGGCAGTCATTTCTACAACGCCTCCACGCAATCCAAGGATGCAGGCAGCTCTTTGGCTACCTCCCGGTGTTCGAAGAAACCCTTGATGTACTCCTTGGACTTCACACTGGGCATGTTTCCGAATCCTTCCCAGAACCAATCCATGTCATAATTCTGTCTGCATCTGATAAAAGAGGCTTCGCTGTATGGGTCGAATACCCACCCCTCATTTTCGAAATCCGTACATCCGAAAGGTCTGCTTAGGAAGTATGTGTCGATATCATCGACACGTCCCATCAGGAAAGATTCGTCCTGATACGGAAGGTCTACTGACAGGATATCTTCCTTGCGGAATTCCTCGTAGTTCTTGGCATCCAGTTTACCCCATTCGTAATCAAACATCTCTTTAGGAGGGCTTAGCCATCATCGTACAGAAGGTTGTCCCCTTCGCCGCACACAAAGACCATGATCCCCAGCTTTTTACGATTGGATATCAGCCGGCGGATGTTTTCCTATACTGGATCTTTCTCATCGGAAAAGAAGCATTCGAGGTCGCCGAGGAAGGTTACGGAAGAGGACGCCCACAGGCTGCTAGACGAGACCTTCTGAATAAAACAGGGTGGTCCTCCACCCTTTATCTTCAATCGAGGGGAGATCGACGACCGGATGCACCGGGCCTTTCCAGTCCGGGCCATGGACCATGTCGCCGTTCACCATGCAGTCCGTTGTGGATACGACCCTTGGGGAGCATAACGTACACTAACAGCGATAGGACGCAACGACCGTCGGCAGTTTCACAGCCTGTCCATTGTCAAAGTCCCAGATAGATTATTTAGTACCAAGGAGTTCGGATATGCCATGAAGGGGCGCATCTCGCCGAGGAAGGAACTCTCCCAGTTACCCAAGACCGTCCATGGCGGTCAGGCGTGGAGGTTGGAGGGCATAGAGGATTTCAGCCACAACCTCAATCCGTTCGGCCCCCCGGAAGGGATCGAGGAGATCATCGCATCTGCGATAGCTGATATCGGTCATTATCCGGATGATTCGTGCGCCGAGCTCAAGGATACCGTATCCAAGGCGTTCAACCTTGATCCGGACTGCATCACTGTCGGCGCAGGTTCATCGGACATCATCAGGAACGTCCCGAACACCTTCTTCTCGCCGGGCGACAACGTCATCATCAACAGGCCCAGCTTCGCGGAGTACGCCCAGCAGTGCAGGATCGTCGGAGCAAACATCGTCTGGAACGAGCTCCTCCCGGAGAACGACTTCAGGATCGAGCTGGATTCGCTGATGTACAACGTCGGCAGCAACACCAAGGCCCTGTACATCTGCAACCCTAACAACCCTACGGGAAGGGTGGAGCCCAGGGACAAGATCATCAGCATCGTGAGGGAATGCGAGGACCGCGGGGTCCTTGTCTTCCTCGACGAGACCCTGCTGGAGCTGGTCCCGGGATACGCAGATATTACACTATCCGGGCTCGTGGACAGGTTCACGAATCTCATCGTTGCTACATCGCTGACCAAATCGTTCGCCATCCCCGGCATCAGGATTGGATTCGGTCTCTCCAACCCGGACATAATCGCCGAGATGGAGAAGGTCAGGATGACATGGAACGTCGGCCAGATCGAGCAGACCGTGGCGAACGTCCTCATACGCGACTATCTGGACTACGTGGACCATGCCGCTGCGGTCATGGGCGAGGAGTCGGAGGTGCTGAACTCCTCCCTGAACAACATAGGCTTCCCCGCTGGTCCGGTGTCTGATTCGTTCTTCTATTTCAACGACCTCAGCCCGCTAGGCATGGACTGCGCCGAATTCCAAAAGAAGATGCTCTCCCACGGCATAATGGTCCGCGACTGCGCATCGTTCGGTCCGGAGTTCAGCTCCTATGTGAGGTACAGTGTCAAGGACCGCGAGCGGAACTGCCGGTTCCTCGCCGCAGCGGATTCTGTCATAAACGGGTGATGGGATGGAACTCTGGCTGGATGCTCTTGCGATAGTCGTCCTTGCCATACTCATAGACTATTTCATCGGGGACGTCCCCAACGCCATTCATCCGCTGAGGTGGATGGGGAACCTTCTGGACTTCATAGACAGGCACATAAAGAACAGGGCATCGGCATGGACGTCGTTCCTGGGATTCCTGTCGTACCTTCTGGTGTTCCTCCTGTTCGGAGGGATCGCTATGCTGATCATCGTCGTGGTGCACCATTACGTCTCGCTGTACGACCCCCTGTGGGGCGAGATAGCCTGGATCGTGGTGACCGCGTTCATCTTCAAGATACAGTTCGCCGTGTTCTCGTTCAGGCATCACTGCGACCCGATCTGCGAGGACCTCGACAACGGCAGGGTCGAGGATGCCGCGGCGAAGGTGCAGATGATCGTCAGCAGGAACACGAAGGGGATGGACCCCGAACACATCGCATCGTCCTGCTGCGAGACCGTGTCGGAGAATCTGGTGGACAGTGTGATTTCCCCGACATTCTACTTCGGCCTTCTTGGCATTCCCGGTTCGATCATGTTCAGGTGCTCCAACCTCATGGATGCCATGTGGGGATACCTGAACGAGAAATATGGAAGGCTCGGATTCTTCCCTGCCAAGTTCGACGACGTCCTGGGATGTCTTACATCAAGGATATCGCCGTATTTCGTAGCGCTTGCCGCATTGATCCTCAGGATGGACTGGCGCGCGGCCGTGCCCGCGGCGAAGGCGGAGCACACCAAGACGCCCAGCCCCAACAGCGGATGGCCCATGACGGCGGTGTCCGCCGCATTAGGGATATCCATGGAGAAGAAGGGTGTGTATGTGATGGGAACAGGCCCGATGCCCACCACCAGGGATGTCAAAAGATGCCTAAGGCTGGTCGAGCTGACGTCGGTCCTGTTCATTCTGACCGTCTGTTTCGCCCTGTACTCGGTATGCGGCATCCATGTCCAGCTGTTCCTCGAGGGGCTCTTCTTCTGAGCATGGATGGATGGGAAGACCCTCGATAGTTTATACATCGAATGTAATCCCGGAACATCGATTCGGTTGTCCGAAGGATGGTGAGCAAAATCGGAGCACTGAAGGCCTTGGTCTCATTCTACACCATATTTCATATGAACATAACGCAGGAGGATATGGATGCCATGGAGAAGAGGTTCTACCTCACTCCCCTGGTGGGACTGATCTTCGGTGCGATCATCCTTCTCGAATGCGCCCTGATCCTGTGGCTTTCACGGTCCATCGACTTCGGCAACTCGATCATGATGGCCGTATTAGTGCTCCTGACCGTATATGCCGGGAGCAAGTTCCTGCACTTCGACGGTCTGACCGATTTCGGGGACGGGATGATAGTATCCGGTCAGCAGAGCGACCATCTGCGTGCTCTCAAGGATACGCTCGTAGGTGCAGGCGGTATCGGCGTGGCCCTTATCACTGTCCTCTGCTCTTTTGCATTTTATTCATCTTATGCAATGACTCCGTACATCCTCATGGTGTTCCCGGCCGTCGAGATATTCGTCAAGATCGCCATGGTCGTGGCGGCATCGTTCGGCAGACCCGGCAACGGGATGGCCGCCAGGCAGGTGTCCATGACTACCCCGATGTCCGCTGTCCTGGGGATAATCGTGGGTCTCGTCGCAGAGGTTGTACTGTTCATCGTCGCAGGTTACGTCTGTATGTTGATCGGCATGGCCGTTCCGCCCTTCAATACTCTCCTTATAATCCTGATCGTAGGAACGATCGTTTCGGTCCTGGTCGGATATTTGATGGCAAGGACGGCCAACAGGGTGTTCGGAATGGTCAATGGGGACATCCTGGGAGCCACCAACGAGGTGTCGAGACCGTTCCTGCTGTTCTTCATCCTTCTGTTCCTGTCAGCGGTGATCTGATGGAGGCGCTTGTCCACGCCGGCGGAAAAGGGACCCGTATGGGTCGCTGCGGTGTGGAGAAGCCCATGATGAAGGTCGGTGACAAATGCACTGTGGAGCGTGTCATAGATGCTCTGAACGGTGCGAGGAACGTGGACCGTATTCTGGTCTCGGTAAGCGACAACACTCTGGAGACAGAGAAGTTCCTGAAGAGCATCGGGGTGGAGACCGTCAGGACCTCCGGTGACGACTTCATGGGCGATCTGCATCAGGCCCTCGAATGCCTGAGCGGCAGGTTCGTTCTCACGACCCCGTCGGACCTTCCTCTGATAACATCGGAGATGTTCGACCAGATCATCGATTACTTCAACCCCAGCATCATGGATTCCCTGCTGGCCGTGATCGACGAGCAGACCGTCCGCAGCATCGGGATCACTCCTTCATACACCCGCGAGAACAGGGGCATCAACTGGGTGCTCTCCGGCGTGTCGATCATCGACAGGGAGAAGACGCTCAGGGGAGAATACCTTCAGGAGACGCTCTTCGAGACGAACTGGCCCGAGCTGTCGGTGAACGTGAACACGCCTCTGGAGCTGGATCTGGCCCGTCTGTATCACAAGGAATGATCAGTCGAAGTCCATTATGCCCTTGTAGATCTCGTGGACCTTGTCGACCAGGCACTTGGCGGTGACCTTCCCTGCGGAGCTGATTATGGCCCCCACGGATGCTCCTCCGCATCCGGTGCCTTCCTTGATGTATCCCCACTCGTACGCCTGGAGTCCCTCGTACGGGCTCTCGCTGTAATCCACATTGACGTAGAGGATAGGAATCCTGTCGGATATGTAGTCCATGATCTTCTTCATGTTGGAGTTGGGATCGTTCATCAGCCATCTCGTGGTCCCCTGCATGAAGTTGCCGACGATCTCCGGATGGAGCTTGACCGCAGCGGCCATGACCGCTGCCAATTGTGTGCCTCCGCCGACGATGACCGGCACATGCTGGGCCGCTCCGCAGAGGATCCCGACATTAGCGGGCATCATGGGGTCGCCGAAGCATTCGATCGCTTTGAGCGGATCGTCCGCAAGGTCGCCGGGCTGGATGCCGGCGGCTTCGAAGGCCTCCTTGACCAGCCTGTTCTTGAGCTCCTTCGGGTTCTTGGGCGAGCTGCTGCTGACCAGGTTCTCCTTCAGGACTCCCATGGCTGTCATCACGGCCAGGGCCGTGGTGGTGCCTCCGGCACAGCTCTCGCTGATGACGACGAACGCGTTGTCCTTCGCGAGCTGCTCGCCGAGCCTGTATCCCTTCTCATAGACGGTCCTGACATCCTTCAGTGCATGTCCGGTGGTGATCTTCTCTCCGCACTTTCCTCCGAGATAGAAGTATGGGATGTCGGGTTCCACGAAGCATCCGCCGTTGACTATGAAGAACTGCATGCCTGAAAGGTCCAAAGCGGCCTTGGTGAGGGTGGCGGGCGTGGGGATCCCTCCGGGATTGATCGGCACACCTTTGATGCAGGTGGTCTTGCCGTTGACCAGCAGCTCCGCATCCGCGGCACCGGTGTAGAGGGTGAGCTCCGGCGTGTCCCCGGCATCGGAGACGCCTGGGATGCTGGATGTCATCGTGCTCGCCACGGTGCACGTGAACACCCCTCTCTTTCCCCATATGCGGGAAAGGATGTCGCTTGCGATCTTCTCGTCCCCGTAGAGTCCTAGGGAGGGAGGTATTTCGAATCCTGTCATCATATTCACCTTTTCTTTTCGAGCAGCATGGCGACGACATCCTTCAGCGGGATGACCTCGTCCTCGGGTTTGCCCAGATCCATGGTGGACCATAGCGGCACGTTCATCAGTATGTGCTCGCCGGATACGCAGGATGTACCGTGGTCCACGAAATAAATTATGTTGTCGACATCCGAGAAGTACTTCTCCATCAGCCTGTCGGTGAGCTCCAGTATCGCCTTCTTCTTGAAGGGGTCCTTCTGGTGGCTGTACTCGTCCACCTCGTCGATGTGCAGGAACACATCCCCGTGCTCCAGGGCCTCCCTGGCGGCGGGGAACCTGTCCTCCACATCCTCGATGAGCTTGAAATCGTATCCCAGGGAGGCGCATATGCCCAGCGCGGTCGGGCTGTTGGAGATGGCCGTGAGATTGTTGATCCCCTTGACCGGCTCGTACTGCTTCCCGAACTTGCCGCAGCCCCACGGGTAGTCCGTGATCCCGCCCATGTCGTCCCATACAGCCCTGACGAATTCGCCCAGTTTCCCGGGAATCCTTACCAGAGGCGCATCGACCGGGGGTCCTGGCAGCTCCGGAACGTAATCGGATTCAAGGGTCATGATCGCCCTGCCTCCGATGAAGAACCTTATCTGCGGATCGTAGTCCTTCAGTATCTCCAGGTTCTTCTCGACTATCGGTATGAGCCTGTCCTTGAACCTCTCCGCGTGGTAGGACCAGTGGATCATGTTCCCGTTGATCTCCGCAGGACTGAGCCTGTAAGCGGTCCTCTTGGGATCCTTGATGTCCAGCAGACCAAGCCCCATCGCCTCGATGGCCGCTCTGGCCATCTCCGGGGGATGCCCGGTGAAAAACTCGTTCAGGAACAGATGGGTGTAACCGCGGCCGGTGGTGGTGTACCTGTGGCTCGCTTTCCTGTGCAGGAACGGCATGGATGCTGCTTCGTAGGGCTTCATCCCATCCATGAGCGGATTGGGATCGTCCTCTGCCCCGTCCAGAAGCACGAATAAAGTGTTGCTCATTCCTATCGGGGATTGGACATGTGCTCCAGGGATAAAGCGATATGGATGGATGGGTGCACCAATGGATGCCATGTGCCAACAGCGGACCCGTCGGTCCGGGACATAATCAGTAAAATATAGTGGTTAACAGCGCTTACAGCCTGCTCAGGGCGATGGCCGTTTGGCCGATGGACACGCCGCCGTCGCCGTTGGGTACCTCCCTGTGAAGCACGGGGGGATGGTCCGTTCTCGACACAAGGTCCAGGAACATGCGGGATATCGTGCGGTTGTAGGACACTCCGCCGGTGAGGCCTATGCCGTCGATGCCTTTCCTGTCGGCCTCTTCGGAGGCCGATTGGACCAGTTCTTCCATGATATTGTGGACTATGGAATAGGCGATGTCCTCTTTCCTTTCGATGGAATCATGGAACAGGTGCGCGGTCCTGACCACGCCGTTCACCGTTTCAGTCTCGAACCCCTCCACCATCCTCCCCCTGTTCAGCAGCGGTTCGAGCTTCATCGCGGGTTCTCCGTCGTAGGTCCTGTTAGAGCACACTCCTAGGGAGTATGCCAGGGCATCAAGGATCCTTCCGAAGGAGGATGTCATGACGCTCCTGTCCATGAGCTTGTGGAGCACGAATGCCTCTGAATCGGTGAAATCGTGGTTCTCCGCACCGTTCATCGAATCAATGGCGAATCTCAGCCTCCTGAGGTCGTAGAGGGCACGCTCCGATCCCAGCAGAGGGATACATTCGAGGTGGGCCACCCTCCTGTAGGAATCGAGGTCGCAGTCCAGTACCTCTCCTCCCCAAGCGGTCCCGTCGTCCCCGTGGCCGGTGCCGTCTATCGTCAAGGCTACGCACGAATCTATGGAATTGTCGACCATGAGGGATGCGGCATGCGCCCAGTGGTGCTGCACCTCCATCAGCTCCGCACCGTACTCCTGGGCCAGGAACTTGGCTATCGGTCTGTTGGCGTATCCTGGGTGCAGGTCCATGGCGAACATCGTCGGCTTGCAGTTGAGGAATCCTATCTGCGTCTCTATGGCCTCCTCCAGGTATTCCGGCACGCCGATCTTCTCCCCGTTGCCTATGTACTGGGTGGGCCAGATGGATCCGTTAAATGCAATCGCCGCGGTGAGGTTCTCCTGAGGGCCCATGCCCACAGCGCAGCCCTTCCTCCCGATTGGAAGATGATACGGCACGCATCCCCTGGACCTCCTGATGTATTGGGTCCTGTCCCCGAGCATCCTGACGACGGTATCGTCGGCACGGTTCAGGATCGGCTGGTCGTGCAGCAGGTAGTAATCCGCACCCAGCTCTTTCACCTTGGTGTCGTCCACGATCATGGGCTCCCCGGGTATGTTGGCGGATGTCATGACGAGGGCGTCATGCCTCAGCTTCGAGAAGAGCAGATGATGCATCCCGGTGTAGGGTAGGAACATCCCTATGTTGTCCAATCCGGGCGATGCCAGTTCCGTGATGTCCGATTGTATCTTTTTGATCAGCACTATCGGCCTGTTCGGGGACTTCAGAAGTTCTGCCTCATCCTCCGTGGGCTCGCCGTACCTCCTTAGGGAATCCATGTCGCGGGCCATTATGGCGAAGGGCTTCTCCTTCCTGCCGTACCATCCGCGCATCGCATCCAGCCTGTCGAGGTTGCAGCAGATGTGCATCCCTCCCCATCCCTTCACCACTGCGATGCAACCAGCATCGAGCTCGCGTGCGAGACGGCCTATGGGGTCCTTGACGTCGATGATCCCGTTATTGTCCTCCAGCCTGTACTTCGGCCCGCATTTGGGGCAGCAGATGGTCTGATGATGGAACCTCCTGTCCACAGGATCCTTGAACTCCTTCTCGCAGTCGGGGCACAGGAGGAACCTGTCCATGGCCGTCAGCGGACGGTCGTAGGGCATACCTTTCAAAAGAGTGAATCTGGGCCCGCAGTTGGTGCATGTGGTGAAAGGATATCCGCGCCTCCTGCCGGGCGACAGCATCTCCCTGATGCAGTCGTCGCAGATCGAGCTGTCGGCGGGGATGGACGCGCCTTCCCCGCATTGCTTGGAGCCTACTATGGAGAACCCCTTCGGTCCGCCGTACCCGACGTCCGTCACTTCAACGGACTCTATCCTGGCCAGGGGCGGGAGGTTCGCTTCGATCGCTTCTATGAGCTCCTCTCCCTTGTCGGTGTCTATGACCACGTCGGAACCGTTGTTCCATACCATGCCGGAGGCACCGATGCTTACCGCCGAACGGTAGACCATGGGCCTGAAACCGACTCCCTGGACCGTCCCGCGTATGAGGATCCTCATGCAATGTGGATGTCCATGCCGATAGAAATACGCTCTGGACCAGAGGCTCCTCTTTTACAGGTGTCACTCCGCATACAGATAGACCAGCCTGGCGCCTCTGTATTGGTTCGCTAGGTCTATGCCGTATCCAGCGCAGGCGAAGGCGACACCGGCGAAGTGCGTGTTGTCCCATCTTCCGCCCACGGTCACGGACGACACCCCCGACTTGGAGGAGTTCGCTATATCTCCGGGGAAATCCGGATCGGAATAGGAGTCCCTGTTGGCATCCGAGGACAGCGGCATATCCCAAGTCTCCGCATCGGCGGATGTCTTTGCTATTATGCGCTGCGGTTCACCGGAAGCGAAGACGTCCGCCCATCTGCGCTCGGTCGAGGGCTGATCCTGACTGTCGATGAGCTCCCTTCCCCCGAGGCTGTTCCCGGTGTGCAGTATCTGGCCGTCATGCGTCGGGCCGATGACGAAGGTATCCCCAAGGAACTCGTTGAGGGATCCCCAGCCGTTCTCTATGAAGAGCTTGGCCGCGGTCTTCCCCGCTCCGGACTGGATGCTTCCGTGAGAGGTAACCGTGCTCGACGATACGCCCATGAATCCCAGGCTGTCCGTGGATCCCGTCCTTGCGCTGCATCCGTTCTCCTCTGTATACCCTGCGCCTATCATGATCTGGGAGTTCTTGGATCCCATAACCGTGTAGCACATCATCTTGTAGAGCGTCCACTGATAGAAGTTCCACTGCTGGTAGTCGGACTGGATCCCAGGGCCCTTCGCCGGTGTGAGCGCATCGGCGAAGACCTTGAACGAATCGACATCATGGCCCGAAGCGGGGATCCTGTCCCTCTGCGATACGAGGAGGCCGGGCGCCACACAATCGGATTGTTCCGTGACATAGGATTCGTACACGCCTATCCCGAGATACGGGTAGACGTTGGTGGTGAAATCGTTCTCTCCGGGGACGGTCCCGGCGGAATGGGCGTACGGGACCATGCCGGTCACAGCATCCTTACCCGGTACCTTGTAGGAGGCCTTTGACGACATGTAGAGCACGTTGTACTCCTGGCCTTCCACAAGATTGCCCTCGATCCTGTCCGCCACGACCTTCTCGGAGGTCCAGTAGACGGTGGGGATCATCAGCATGATGTTGTACAGGTCGTAGGAGTACGCGTAGCCGTTCATGGTCCTCGTCAGATCCGACGGGTCTAGACGATACGCTATGCGGCCTGCCGAACTGCTCAGCCTCTTCTCCTTTGAATCGTCTTTCGTGTAGAGGGGGGTGTCATCGGAGATGTTTATCGCCGCATAGAATGCATCGAACGGGCCTACGCCTGTCTTGTCATCGAACGACCAGAACGGGTCGATGCCGCTTGGACCGTCAGCGGAGCGGTATTTGTGGGAAAGGACCGTCGCGGTACCGTTCTCGTAATGGGATTCGCAGACATCGATCACATTCAGATTCTTCTCCGAATCGGTGTAGATCGCGTAGAAGTAGCCATCCTCATTTTCAGTGCCGTTGTTGGTCATGATGAGAACGGCCGCTGCCAGGATGATGGCGACGATGGCAACTATCGCAAAGGCCTGCTTCATGTCTATCGGACCAGGCATCCGAATGCACTATTATCATTTCTGCGGATGCTGTGACAACTCGGAGCATTGTTTTTGTACTACCTGGGTTTAGTTTGCTACGAGTGTTATGGAGACCAAGACGAATCCCATGAGGCACCTGGACAAGCTGAAGATACCCTACGAGGTGGTCCACACCGAAGGGGGGTTCACCAACGGCATGGACATCGCCAGGATCAACGGCCAGGATCCGAACAGGGTGTTCAAGACCCTGATGACCGTGGGGAAGGAGAAGTGCTACTACTGCTTCATGGTACCCGTGTCGGGAGAGTTGGATCTGAAGAAGGCCGCCGCATCCGTCGGGGAGAAGTCGGTCTCCATGCTGAAGTCAGATCAGCTGCTTCCTCTGATGGGGTACGTCCACGGAGGATGCTCCCCCCTGTGCACCAAGCGTCCGGTGAGGATAACCATCGATTCCACGGCGCAGGACGACAGCTACATGTTCTTCAGCGCGGGGAAGATCGGATGGCAGCTCAGGGTGAGCGTCTCAGATCTGCCCAAGATGATGGACTTCCAGTTCGCGGATATCAGGAAGCCGATCTGATGTCCTAAGGTCGTAATTCCGGATATGCGATACCGTTTGGGATGTCTGTTCGCCGCAGTTCTGGACAGACGTCCTCACAGGCGTTGCAATTAGGCGAATAGTTCTGTCTTTTGCCTAATTAGGCAAAAAATGGACTGTTGTAATTATATAGTCTATTTCGATTTTTTCCTTAGGTGAAAGATTGGACAAGAAGATCGTCGTAATCGCCCTTGTCGCAGTCATCGTTGTCGTTGCAGCGGTCGCCATCTTCATGATGCCCAGCAACTCCAACACTGACTCGAAGGACTTCAGCGTCATCGGTCGCGTTAACTCGGAGGGATCGGGAATCATCCTGAACCCCGGGCTCGATACCGATGATTTCATTACTGTGCAGAAAGAGCAGCCTGCAGCAGGCGCTATATACAGGTACAACCCCGAGACCCAGGAGTACCTTGTGTTCCACAAGGAAGGATGGTCCGGAAAGGTCATCGCCACTCCCGGAACGTCCACCATCCAGCATGTGCAGCTCGGAGAGCTCGCTAACGAGATGGGTCTGACCTACAAGTCCTACTCGGACACCAGGGATGAGCCCAACACGCTGTATTACGTTGCGAACGTCGCCTCCTTCGCGGATTACGTCAACCTCACCAAGACCACCCCCCTGACCGGATACATCATCTGGGAGGCCCAGGTCTCTGTCGCCAAGGTGAGCGGATACACGGTCCTCGCATTGACAAACGATCTCTTCGAAGGACACACATGCTGTATCATCGGAACATCGCAGAATTACATCAAGAACAACAAGGATGTCCTCCTCACGTTCCTCGACGTCTACGCGGATGCCGTCGACAAGATCAACGCCGCACTCGCGGACACGGCATCCTCTGACTACGAGAAGCTCGTCAACATCGCGATCAACAGGGTTACGATGCCCGATTCGATGACCGACGCACAGAAGAGGGAGGCCATCATCAGCGCCCTCAAGAATGTCACATACGCCTATTCGGACGACACCACCGGCGTCCTCACCGATCTCAAGAAGGACATCGCGGTGCTGGCGGAGTCCTTCTATCAGGCAGGGGCCGTCAGCTACTCGGCCTCGGACCTGGGCTTCAAGAGCTACACCGATCTGGCCAACAAGTTCGTCGTAGACACATACATCAAAGATGCTGTCGCAGGCAAGTACACCAAGCTCGATTCGGCCAGGACCATCAATGTCGCGGCCATCAAGGGGGACATCCACCAGATAGCCCTCTGGTTCGCCATCGACACAGGCATGTTCGAGGGCACCAACCTGACGGTCAACGTCTCGCAGCAGAACAATGGACCCGGTGTGTTCACCCAGCTGAGCAACGGGGAGTCCGACATCGGATTCCTGGGAGCTCCTCCGATGACGATGAGGTCCATGAACGCGAAACTTATATCACCCTAAGGGCGTTAAAGGCAGAAGTGAATCCCATGGCGAAGTTCACATATGACGAGAACAATCGCACGCACAGGTTCCTCCGCAGTGCAGTGATTATAGTGCTGTCGCTGACAGCGTTCGTGATCCTGTGGTGGGTAGTGACCCTGATAATGAACAATGTGAACTTCCCGACGCCGGACAAGGTGTTCGAGGCGCTGGCCCAGCTCATCCAGTACGGTGACAGGATCGGCGGCCATTCCCTTTGGGAATATATCGGCACCAGTCTGCAGACCTTCCTGCAGGGATTCCTTCTGGCCCTGTTGGTCGCTGTGCCCCTGGGACTTCTCCTGGGGTATGTCAAGCCCCTCAGGGAATTCACTGCACCCTGGATCGAGATAGTGCGTCCCATCGCCCCTATCGCATGGGCGCCTATCTTCATCATCACCTTCGGATCCAGCGTCGGATCCACCCTGGTGGTGTTCATCGGTATATTCTTCCCTCTGCTCACGAACATCATATTCGGAGTGCAGAGGATCGACAAGAACTGGCTGGATGCGGCGAAGACGCTCGGAGCCAGCCAGGGACAGATATTCTACAAGATTGTCCTCCCCGCCACCGTCCCGTACACACTGAACGGAATCAAGGTCGGACTGGGAGTTGGATGGATGTGTATCGTCGCGGCAGAGATGTACAAGAGGACTGGAGGAATCGGTCAGTTCCTGGTCGATGTCGTCAACAACGGACAGATGGCCAATGCGTTCGCGATCCTCATAATAATCGCGGTGCTCGGTCTCCTGACCACCGGTGTAGCGGAATACCTCAGCAAGATCGTTTCACGCAGAATGGGGATGGATGCATGAGCAAATCAGAGATGGTAATAGAGGGAGAGAGGTACAAGTCCTCGGACAGGGTCCGCGCGGACCGCACGGACATGCTCTACAAGGACATCCCCGAAGGGGAGACGCTGGTGGAGATCAAGGACCTGAATGTTGTGTACCGTTCGGACGATAAGACGACGGTTGCGGTTGATGACCTCTCCTTCGATATCAAGAAGGGAGAGCTCGTATCCATCGTCGGACCTTCCGGATGCGGAAAGTCGACGATCCTCCGCTGCATTTCCGGACTTCTCCAGCCCACTTCAGGGGAGATAAGGATCGGTGGCAACCTGTGCACAACGGCGGGATCGGACAGGGGAATGGTCTTCCAGGACTTCGCTCTGTTCCCGTGGAGGTCCGTCAGGCAGAACGTCGAGTTCGGACTGGAGATCGCCGGAGTCCCTAAAGAGGAGCGCCGTGAGAGGTCCGACAGGTATCTGAAGGCAATGGGCCTTCTGGATTTCGCGGATTCTCGCATACATGAGCTGTCCGGAGGTATGAAGCAGCGTGTCGGTATCGCCCGTGCGATGATCATGCACCCTGCAGTGATCCTAATGGACGAGCCCTTCGGTGCCTTGGACGCCCAGACGCGTAACATCCTCCAGGAGAGTCTGGTGAAGGTCCTTAAGAACTCCTCGCGCACGATCGTATTCGTCACGCACTCGGTCGACGAGGCGCTGTTCCTGTCGGACCGCGTGCTTGTTCTGTCCAAGAGGCCTGCAACGGTCCACACGATCGTTAATGTCCCCGGTGACCGTCCCCGTGATAGGGGATCGCCGGAGTTCATCAAACTCAGGAAGGAGATCCTGTCGTATCTGGAATCCCAGAACACGATGTGATCTCACCGATATGGCTCCGATCGCGGAGTCGGACAAACTTCAAAAAATGGGGGAGAGCCCCTCCCCCAATGGTTTTCAGTGCTTGTGATCGTGGCAGTCGCATTCGCTGTGCTCGTCATCGTGGCAGTGGCACTCATCATCGTGGTGATGGTGGTGCTCATGCTCGTGGTGGTGATCGTGGCAGCCACAGTCGCACTCCTCGTCGTGACAGCAGCACTCCTTGTCATGGCAGTGGCAGCACTCGCAGCAGCACGAGTAGTGGTAGTGCACGTGGTAATCGCCGTTGTAGTAGTTGTTCACCTTGCCGTGGCAACAGCAGTGGCAGCATCCGCAACACTCGCACTCATCGCAGTGGCAGTGGCACTCATCATCGTGGTGATGGTGGTGCTCATGCTCGTGGTGGTGATCGTGGTCATGACAGCAGCACCCCTCGTCATGGTCGTGCTCGTGACAGCACTCGTGATCATCATGACATCCACAGTCGCAGTGGTCATCGTGGCAGTGGCACTCATCATCGTGGTGATGGTGGTGACCGTGCTCGTGGCAACCGCAGTCGCAGTGATCATCGCAGCAGCACTCCTTGTCATGGCAGTGGCAGCACTCGCAGCAGCACGAGTAGTGGTAGTGCACGTGGTACTCGCCGTTGTAGTAGTTGTTGGTCTCTCCGTGACAGCAGCATCCGCAGCACTCACACTCACCGTGGTGATGGTGGTGATCGTGGTCATGGCAGCAGCATTCCTCTCCATGGTGATGGTGGTGCTCATGCTCGTGGTGGTGATCGTGGCAGTGGCAGTGCTCATGCTCCTCCAGCTCGTAGTCGAGGCCGGTGTCGTCGAGGGCATGATACATGACATGCTCCAGCTCGTGCTGGTCGACGTCGAGCACGGCGCACATGAACGTGAAGTTGACCTTCTCCTGGGGGGACAGGTCACCGTGCTTCTCCACGCCGTTGCTCAGGTCGGTGAGGTTGAGGGTGATCCCGGTGCCGTCGTCGAGGGTGATGGCAGCCTTGATGTGTCCGAGCATGGCCCCAGCCTCGGACTCCACCCACTTACCGACCTGCAGCAGGGCCTTGGAGAACCTTGCCTCAGCGTCGGCGTTGTATCCGTTTATAGTTCCGCACAGTCCGGAGGCGCAGCCTCCAGCTTCTTCCAATGATGTCTTTCCGCTCATTTCATCATCCCGTAAACCGATTCCATGTTCTCTCCGGTCTTGGCCGACACGACCATGATCTGTTTGTCGGGCAATTCCCTGTCGAACCATTTCTGAATGTTCTCGACCTGGCCGGGCTTGGCGAGGTCCTTCTTGTTGATGAGGACGAAGTCGGCGGCGGCCATCTGTCTCTTTATGAACTCCTCCTTCTTGGAGACGAGGATGTCGAACCTCTCCACATCGGTGATTCCGATGACGTAGGTCCCTTCGGTCTCGACGCCAGAACTGGCGACGAGCTCTTTCACCTTGTGGGGGAGTGCGAGCCCGGTGGGCTCGATGATAATGATGTCGGGGTCTATGTCGTCCACGATGTTGACGAGTGCCGACTGTAACGTTCCCGAGAGGGAGCAGCAGATACATCCGTCCGGTAACTCGATCGCATCATACCCCTCAGCCTTGAGGGTCGCGCCATCTACACCGATCTCACCGGATTCATTTACCAGGAGTGCGGTCTTGAGATCGCGTTTGGTGTACATGGATGCAAGTTTCATCAGGAGGGTGGTCTTCCCACTTCCGAGGAATCCGCCCAATATGTATACGTACATAACGGGTACGAAACGGTAGCCGATATAAGGATTATTCGATTTGTTCTTCTATAAAACCATGCTCATAAGGCCGCATGCCATCCGGACTGGCGTCCGCTGGCGGACATATCGTCCCATTACAGCCTGGAAGAGATGCCCCATCTGTTGAACGGAAGGGGCCGGACATAGGCGGACATCTATGTCCGCGGATACATCCCGCATCCTCCGCCGAGGTCCTCCGATGGATGGACCCTGGAGGAGTCCCCTGATAGTGCCAGACTGCGATTCGTCCGATCTTCGGAATGAAAGTTTTAAACTCTATGTCATACATTTGTTCATAATATGACCATATTGCTCGGGTACGACGGCAAGCCATGCACAGAAGCCGCCCTCGAATATGCTGCGAAGTTGGCCCTTTCGTTCGAAGAGCCGCTGTACGTCCTGACGGCAGTGTCCAAGGATCAAATGGATCCGGAGGACATGGACCCCACGATCAGGGAGTACATGGAGGCCGCATCCCAGAAGGTCATGATGATGGGCGCCGACGTCCACACCATCATCGAGGTTGGAAAGCCCGAGGATGTGATCCTGGAGGTCGCCAGCAGGTTCCAGTGCGATGCCATCGTCGTCGGCAGGCCCGACAGGTCCCGTTTCGACAGGATGGTCATGGGAAGCGTCTCCCAGAATCTGGTCGAGAATGCGGACTGCCCGGTCATCATCGTTCCCACCCCCGAAGTTCCCGAGGAATGAAAGGCCAGTCGTGGCGTATTTTCATTAACTGCTGAGTGCATGCACCCAGCATGAGCATTCCACAACACAGCATCCCCATTCTGCCGTTCGCCGATCTGGCGAACGTGCTCCTGCGCCAGTCGCGTGGGGAATACCTACTATGCCCCACCTGCGGGAAGATAGTTCCTTTCATCCATCAGACGGCCACAGAGCCCCATTACATCGAGATCAGGTGTCCAGACTGCCAGCCGACGGCCATAAGCATCACCGGCATCGACGAGGGGGGCAATCTTAAGTACAAGCTGAAGGACACCGAAGAGGAATATAATCCTGAGAAGCACATAAACGAGATCAGGGTCAGCATCGAGCAGCTCCCCGAGACATCCCATTCGGAGAAGGCATCCCTCCTGTCCAAGCTGGCAGAGGAGCAGCATCTGCTCGGAGTCTACGGGGTCCAGGACATCTGGCCTAACGCCGTGGATGAGTACAAGGCAGCGTTCGAATCCGGGGACGATCCCGCGGACCCACTCATCGATTCCCTGATGTTCATGATCAAGGTCAGGTACCCGGAGGTCACGCACGCATGCATCGTCGCAGCGAAGCTCCTGGTGGAGCGCAGCAAGCTCCCCGCCACCCCCAGGGAATGCCTGATATGGCTCTGGCTGTCGCAGCGCGTCCTCAAGGATTCCAGGGACGAGAGGGATTACGCATTGGATGTCAGGGAGAGGGGAAGGAAGGCACTTTCCAAATTCTCGGCAAAGAAGCTGAAGGATACGCCGTTCCTGAAGTCGCTGGACCTTATCTGGGAGTATTCCAGGCTCGGGGCTGCATCCGGTCCCGTCGGGGACAATCAGGATGCCAGGGACCTGTATGTGCGCTTCACGGAGGAGTTCTTCTCAGTCCTGAAGAAGGGTACGATTCCCGATCCGGCGGTCCTTGACCTCTATCTGGAGCAGTCCGCCGTGGCCATCTCCAGGTCGGAGGACAGGGATGCGGCCATGGAGGTCTTCGCATCCTCAGCGGATCTCTTCGGCGAGTACTCTGAGCTCATCCGCGCTAGGCACCTATACTATCGCACAGCGCTCAGGCTGATGGACAAGATCTCCCTCGGCGGCTTCCTTGGGTTCGAGCCTCTTGCCCATAAGGCCCAGGAGATCGATGTGGAGGAGATGCAGGAGAGTCTGAAGGCAGCTGAGAATTACAGCAGCCTTACCGTGAGCGGCAGGACCCTTGTGGACGGATACATGATCTATTCGATGATCATGGACGATCCTGAACTGGCCGAAGGCGGTGCGATCTACTTCGATATGATGCGCAACAAGGGTGTGAACACCTCGAATCTCGGCACTGCCGTGTCGTCCATCACCCGTGCTTTCACCCTCAGTGACGACCACGCGAGGATCAGGAGGATGGCCTTCAAGAAGTCCCGTTCGCAGGGCGTCTCTAAAAAGGACCGTGTGAAGCAGAGGAGAGAGGAGCACATAAACAAGAAACGTTGATCCCGATCGGTGTGTAGGTGGATCTCAGCACGCCGGCCGCTTTAACCTTGACCGATCGTCAGAGTCCTGTCGACTCACCGATCGGAAAAACCTGAAACCGTTTGATGAGGGTCGGGGGTTGGCCCCCTTCCCTCATGTTTCTGTGATCAGTTGGCCTTGGTGACCTTTTCCATGAGTCCCATGGACTTGTTGATCTCGTCCGCGGACATGGTCATCTCGTTCTCGATCTGGTAGTCTGAGTGCTGCTCCATGCAGTCCACGGTCGCGATGAGGATACCCTCGTTGGTGGCGGTGAACTTCACGGTGATGGGCGTGTTCTTGGTCACGTTCGAGGGGAGCTCCATCATGAAGCTTCCGACGGGCGCGGCCTCGAGGAGGTCGGTCTTCTTTCCGGTCTCGTCGTTGAACGCAGCATCCTCGTAGATCTCGACGTTGATGGTGTTCTGACCGTCGTCGACGGGGTAGTAGGTCTTGACGGACTCGATGGGCAGGGCCTCGTTCCTGAAGATGATGTTGGAGATCATCTCGCTGCCGTCCTCGTAGACCGCCTTGATTCCGAAGGTCTTGCTCAGGACGTTGTGGACGTTGATCGCTCCCTCGACGGGCGCGGCGGCTCCGGCCTCGGCGGTGTTGTCCGCGTCGGGCATGATGCTGTTGGACATCGAGAAGATGGCCGCTCCCTTTGCGACGGACTGGTCGGGGTCGTAGATGTTGATCTTCGCCTCGGGGTACTTGGCGGCGATGCTGTTCTTGACCTGGGGCATCCTGGAGGATCCTCCGACGAGGACGACCTCGTCGATGTCCGCCATGGTGAAGTCCTTGGAGGCGAGCACACGGTCGATGATGTCGATGGTGGTCTGGATGAGGCCGCTGGATGCCGCCTCGAACTCGTCCCTGGTGACTGTGAAGACGACCTTGGTCCCATCGACGGTCAGGGTTCCCTTGGTGGATTCCGCTGTGGAGAGCCTTTTCTTGATGGTCTCGGAGTCGTTGATCAGGGACTGCTTGATGTCCTCGTTCTCGTCGAGGGTCTCCTTGTCGATTCCGGTCTCCTCGGAGATCTTCTGCTTGACGATGTTGGAGATGACCGCATCCCAGTCCTTTCCTCCGAGGAACCTCTCTCCGTCCGTTGCGACGGCGGTGAACGAGGACCCGTCGATCTCGAGGACGGTGACATCGAATGTTCCTCCTCCGAGGTCGTACACGAGGACCCTCTTCTTTCCTCCGTCGGCGTTTCCGAATCCGAAGGAGATTGCTGCGGCGGTGGGCTCGTTGATGACAGTGACGTCCTCGAGTCCTGCGATGGTTCCCGCGGTCTTGGTGGCGTCCCTCTCGTTCTGTCCGAAGTATGCGGGGCAGGTGATGACCGCTTTCTTGACGTCGCAACCGTGGTTCTCGTTGAAGTCGTTGATCATCTTCCTGAGGATGACCGCTGAGAGCATGATCGGGTTGTAGGTCTCACCGTCGATGTCGATGGTGTAGTCGGTTCCCATCTGTCTCTTGATAGATGTGATGACCCTCTCGGGCGGGTACATGATCGACATGTCCTTCGCGGGGGATCCTACGATGATCTCCCCGTTCTCGTTGAAGAGGATGACTGACGGCGTTGTGTCCTCCTGTTCGAAGTTCTTCTCAACGACCGGATCCCCATCCTCATCGATGTAGGCGAGGCACGAGTAGGTTGTTCCAAGATCTATACCGATGCAATATTCTGTCATTCTTTTTCCTCCATGTCTGATTTCTCAGTCTCTTGTTCTGTCTCCGAAGGCGTTTCCGAAATCGTTTCGATACGGGCCTCATCCTCCGGTCCCCCGGGGGCCTCCTGCCCGTCATCATCCCGCGCCGCGGGTTGGACGTACTTGTAGACGGATACCTTCTCCTTGAGAAGGACCCTGTTGCCCAGTTTGTAGCCATCCGACAGCCTTTCGGCTACCAGGCCGCTCTTATCCGGGTCGTCCGTTGGTACGACCTCCACGATGCGCTGATGGATCGTGTTCAGGGAGGTGTAGTCAAAGTGTCCGATGAAGACACCTCCGTCGGTCAGTATGTTCTCCATGTCGACCTCGTAGGCCTGGAAGGAGGACAGCACGTCCCTTGCTGACATCGAATCTATCTTCTTCTCCATCCCCTTGCAGAGCTTGAAGAAGTCCTCCCTCATGGTCGCGATCTGCTCCATCGCATGAACGAGGATCTTGTTGGTGGAGAGCGCGTTGTCGTTCTCCACCACCTTTGTTATCGTCTTGAGCTGTTCCCTCGAGGTGACGTATGCGGACATGTCGGGGACGGCAGGATGCTCCCTGAAGTCCCTCAGCGTCAGCTGGAGCTCCTCCACCTGCGCCCTGAGCGCAAGTATCGTATCCTCGAGGACCTCGGTCCTCTCGATCATGATCTGCTCTATGCTGGGGGAATCATCCTCGGGCTCCTCTTCCTCGTAAGAGATCTCCTCCTCGGCAGGCTCCCCTTCGAGCTCCGACTCCTCCATGTACTCTTCTCCGGCGGGTTCCTCCTCGGGGACCTCCTCATAGGTCTCCTCGGCCTCTTCCTCCACGTACTCCTCGGTCTCCTGGACCTCCTCTACAGGCTCCTCGACGGTCTCCTCCACGGGGACCGGCTCTTCCTCCTCCGGCCTAAGATTGCCGTTCTTGAGGAAGTTCTTCAATGCATCCTTCCTGCTCATCTCAGACCCTCCTTGCTAAGAAGCCAGATGAACGGGTCCTCGACCCTCATCGGCGATACCCCTCTGGGCAGGGTGTGGCCCGTGGGGTTGCAGCCCAATGCGGATACGGCGAAGTAGGAGTGCGTCTTGAACCCGTTGACGAGCTGGATGAACTCCGGCCCGATGGTCCTCCTGATGTACTCCTCGAGCTCAGCATCAATCTGCTCGAAGTTCTCGTTGTCGATCTTGCCGTACTCGCGGGGGATGTGGAGGCTGGAGTTTAGTCCGAACAGGACCTTGCTCTCCTCCTCGTTCTCCGGGATCTTGAACAGCACGTCGCTCTTCGTGAAGCTGACGGCGATGGGGATGTCGATCTTCTCCTTCGCCTTGATCTTCCTGTTGTTGCGGATGATCTGGCAGATGTTGTTCAGGATGTCCGTGGCGCTGGGACCGACCTGTGGTTTATCGTCAACGTGGATCCTCTGGTTGATGTACTTCACCTGCATGGGGTCCACTAGGTACACTATGCCGGACGCCATCGAGATGAAGGCGTTGAGGTTCAGCATCCTCATCTTGTCTGCGGACACCAGGTCCTCGCCGGCGGTGTCGAAGAACGCGAATGTGAACATCAGCGGTTTCTCCCCGTTCAGGATCCTGAAGTAGAAGATCAGCGGCTCGCGGGAGTCGTCCGATGCCCCGAAGGACAGCGTGGGCTCCAGCTTCCTCTTCTCCTCGTACAGCCTGTGGTAGTAGACGTCCCTGTACCTGATCGTCGTCGTATCGTTGGCGGCGTTCAGCACGCCGTTGAACTCCGTGGCTATGGCGTTCTTCAGCTGGTTGATAAGCACGGCTATGTAGTGGCTCTTACCGACTCCCTTGGGCCCGAGGATGACGAAGATCTTGTTGCCTTCCTCCTCGGCGCCGTTGGGGATCTGGTTGTGGCATGTCGGGCATACGCGCAGGTACGCCGGCCTCTTGCACACGTCGCAGATTCCCGATGAGTTCCTGATGATGTGCTGCTTCGCGACTATCGCGTTGGAGCTGAACGGGTCCTTGCCGAAGGCCATGGTCTTCTCGTAGTCGATCTCGTGGAGACCGTCCTTGGACACGTACATCTTCTTCGATTCGTCCCTGGTGCTGAACACCGTGGATGCGAACACCTTGGCGCAGCTGGATCCGGTGCACACGAAGTGCACTGCGGACATGTCGACCTTGCTGAAGCAGTACGGGCACACGTATTGCTTGCTCGTCTGCTCATCCTTTTTCCTAGCCATTTCAGCGCGCCTCCTTTCTGTAGAGTGGGTGGATGAACCTGAACAGGTTGTAGTCCTCCTCGTTCACGAAGAACAGCCTGATGTGCTCCACGTCCTTGTACTTCGACAGGTCGATGGGGATGCTGCATGCTCCGCCGGAGAACTCGATGTTCCCTCCGGAGGACCATATGACCTCCCCGTCCGTCCTCTTGAGCGGTATGCCCTCGTCCACATGGACCAGCGCGACCTCGGGTATCTTCTTGATGTCGCTGTCTGTGGTCAGCTGGAGTTCGGCCCTCTTGCCGCCCTTGTCGATCTTGTACTTGACCTTCTTGCACTCGGCGCTGTAGATGTCGATCGCGATCCCTCTGGAGCGGAGCGTCTCGTTGCCGACGTCGTAGATGGCGAAGATGTTGATGCACTTCTTCGCCGCCTTCCCCATGGGAATCCTGATCATCTTGTCCTCGTCGTACTCCTCCTTCCTGACGGTCATTATCTCCGCTGTGGGGTCGTCGAGGTCCTTCACATCCGTGGAGGAGATGACTATCTTGGCCGCCACGGCGTTGGGGGGCCATGTCATGGTCAGGATGCAGTCCTTGCCGCTCATTACCTTCTCGACATCCCTGAACGGCCTCAGGTTGGCGACCATGATCTCGTTGCCCTTGATCCCCATCGGTCCGACCTGGATGATCGGGTACAGGTACTGCACGGTGCCGTCGGGCAGGTTGAACTTCATCCCGTCCTCGTATTCCTGGAGGGGCTGGATGGGGGTCATCCATGCGTTGATGTCCTCCATCTTGATCATGTTGCCCTGGATGTTGTACTTCTTCTTGGAGGCGTACAGCTGGACGCGCTCCTTGGTGGACCATGTGGCCCTGTAGCTGCCGTCGTTCTTCATCCACGTTATACCCCAGTCGCGCACCGGTTTGGGCGCCTCGAGCGTGGTGGCGGTGTAGATGTTCCCGGCGGACCTCTCGCTCCTGTTGCGCGTCTCGTATTCGGCCACGAATAGGTAGTGGTAGGTGCATCCCCCCTTCAGGCCCAGGTCGTCATAGACCGTCGCGCCGTTGATTGGGAGCTCCATGTTGGTCTGCGTCTTGGGATCCGCCCTCCAGACACGGACACGGGATGCTCCGTGGGGCTTCTCGTACATCAGGCGGAGTCCTCCGTCGATGTGCTCGATGTTGACCTTCTCCACCTCTGCGAGGATCATTATGGGGCCGTAGTGGACGGCCTCCCTGGACAGTATGCCCCAGCGTTTGGTGTAAACCGAATAGTAATACTCCACACCGGGCTCCAGGGATCTGTCTATGTAAACAGTGCCGGGTATCTCCGCCAGCGGGCGGGACTCGTCGGTCACCTCGAGGATCGAGTTCCTGTTCCTGTAGATCACGAACGTGATCCCTTTGCTGTCCACGGGCGCACTGTACTTGAGCATCAGGTTGCCGTTGGGCTTTATGCTCGCCTGCGGATCGTCCGGACCGGACGGAGGGTGCTGCTTGAGCACCGCCTTCGCGGCGGGGTGGTCGGGGCACTCGTTGATCGCGCTGACGTAGATGCCCAGCATCGTGTCCCTGTCGGCGCTGATCTTGGCCCTGTTGCAGTACACGTCGGCCTGCTTGACATGCTGGACCGACTCGTCGTACTTCTGCTTGACATCAGGGTAGCTGATCATCTCCCCGGCGTAGCTCTGCATGAGAGTGTCCCCGGCCACTTTGGCCGCGTAGAACCTCTTCATCTTGTGGTTGTCGGAGATCATCGCGATCAGCGTGTCGATGTTGGTCCTCGCCTTGCCGATCTCATTCTCCATGGTGGGGATGGTCGCATATGTGGAGTAGATGCTCTTCAGCTTCTGCAGGTCAGCATCCGCCTGTGTGACGCTGCCCTTCTGCATGTTCATGTTGAAGCTGATGGCCAGGTTCTTGGCCTGCATCTCCCCTTCCTTGAAGTTGAATCCGCACTTGATGCATATGACGTTCTTGGACTGCTGCGTGGTCTTGCACTGGGGGCAGACCATCTTGAAGTTCTTCCCGCAGAACGGGCAGAACATGGTGTTGCTGCCGCTGGGGACGAGGTTGCTGCAGTACGGGCACCTGGTCATGTTGCTGTCCAGGTTGGAGAAGTTCGCGGGGATCTTCTTCTTGAAGCAGAATGTCTCCAGGATGTAGATGCACATCTCCTGGTCCTGTCCTGAGGAGTACATCGACATGATGTCGTCGATGTAGTTGCGGGTGATCTGCGATCCGGTGTACTCCTTCTCGATGATCTCCTTCGCGGGGTCCATCGCCCTGTTGCACCTTCCGTACGTGAACAGGTCGTTCATCTCCTTGTCGGAGTCGATGATGAGCTTCAGGCTCCTCAGCACCGAGATGTACGAGTCCTGGTCGGGGAGGATGTCCTGCCTGACGCTGTTGACCCTCTTCTCGCAGAGCGTGAACGCGTTGCGGACCTGGCTGAGGGAGCTGCCCTCGGTGAGGGGGTCGCACTTGATCTCCAGGTCGGGGTTCTTGATCAGCATGTTGAGGACGTCGGTGGGAGTGTAGGCATCGACCGTGTTCAGGCTGATGTAGGCGTTCTCCACCTTGTCGCTGACGCGCTTCGGGATCGGTCCTTCGTTGACGTTGGCCAGCTTCATGGCGAGCTTCTTGTCAATGCCCTCCCAGTGGAGCCTCTTGACGAAGTTGTCGACGACCCCTCCGAGGATTATGTACCTGCCGTCGGCGAGGATGACGCAGTCCATCTTGAGTCTCTGGCATTTGCCGGTGAGGTTCTTCTGGCCGTCCGCGAACACCCTTTTCCTGCAGGCGGGGTTGGACATGCAGCTCTTGATCTCGGGAATCTGGTCGCAGAGCTTGCTGTACTTGAAACGGGTTCCCGTGTCGTTCTGCTTGTTCCTGTGCTCGTTGGCCCACTTCTCTGCCATCTTGTCGATCTTGGCATCGATCGCTTCCTGGGTGTACTTGTCGTTGAACGGATTGAGCCCCAGGAGCTGGCAGTAGTTGTCTGTCTTGTTAGCCATGTTGACCACTGTCAGCGTGCTGCCAGGCTGCTGGTGTTATGGACAGCGAGACCGCTGCTGCCACCATGCACCGCGAGGCCCATGCTTCCTGAGCTGATGGCGGTGGCGATGGTGCTGAATGTGTCTCCGAGCCTGTCGATCGTCGTAAAGAGGGCACCGTCGTCGACAGTTGCAATCTGCCTAAGAAACGAAGTATCCGCTTCTCCGAGACCGATCGCGATGATCGTGATGTTGGCGTCCCTGCAGGCGAGGGCCTGGTCCACAGCGTTGTCCCTCTTACCCCAGATACCGTCCGTGAGGACGACCACGATCCCGACGCCGGGTTCGTTCCCCAGGACGACCCTTGCTGTATCTAAGGGGCTTGCGTCGGTACCCCTTCCGAGCATCTTGACCTTGAGCTCGTCCACCGCGTTCATGAGGACGCTGGTGTCGTCCGTGAGTTCCTGTATGACCTTGACCTTGTCACCGAATCCGATGATCGAGAACCTGGTGCCCTCTCCCGAGAGGGTCCTGATGAAGCTGCGGATGGAGTTCTTCGCGGCGTCGATGGGCTCTCCGTCCATGCTCCTGGAGAGGTCGACGCAGATCGCGATGTTCTTCGCTATGACCATGTCCGTGGGCATGTCGCGGGGGTTGCCGCCCATCCACCTGATGTCGTTGGGGACGGGCTCGGCCTTGACCGTAAGGGAATCCGGACCCTGGAATGCCTTGATGTTGACGATCCCGTTCTCGTCGTAGTTATATTCAATATCTATGACGGGGCCTCTGCCGTCGTTGTAGAATCCTGTTATGACGACCTTGGCGAGCACGTTGCAGTCCAGAGGCGTCCTAGATTCTCCCTGGAGGGTGTAGACCTCGAGCTTGTTGGTCATGTTCCCGGGCTTGATGGTGAACGACTTCCTGCAGGTGCTGGGGACCTTGGAGTTCTTCTTGATCATGATTTCGTTGACGAACTTGGATCCGTCCTGGCTGACGGAGAGCGCTCCGAGGCTGTGTGCGGTGACATCGGAGATCTTTATCGTGCCCTCCCTGAGGCCGGTGGCGTTGCTGCTGTAGAGCTCTGCGGTGATGGCGGCTCCTTTCGCGACGGCGAGGTCCGTGTCGCTGTGGGTGACGATCTCGCGTCCCGTGAGGGACCTGAGGAACTTCGCCACTCCGGGCATCCTTGTGGATCCGCCGCAGAGGAGGATCTCGTCGATGTCGGTCCACTGCATATTAAGGGATTCTATTAGCTCGCTGCAGACGTCCTTGGTGGCGTTCATGAGGTGCTCGGTCATGGATTCGAACTCATCCCTCGTGAGGGTGTACTTCTCGCTGCAGCCGTCGTAGTTGACGGGGATCGTGACGCTCTCTGCCACGGACAGGGTCTTCTTGAATCCCTCTGCGGCGACGATGAGCTCGTTCTTGGTCGGCAGATCGTCCCTGGGGTCGACGTCGAACTCGTTGACGAACTTGTCGCAGACGTACTTCACGATGGCCGCGTCCCAGTCCTTGCCTCCGAGTATGTGGTTTCCATGGGTACCGACGACCTCGATGTTACCCTTCTCGATCTTGACGATGGTGACATCGAAGGTTCCTCCTCCGAGGTCGTAGACCAGCAGGGTCTTGTCCGCGGAGTGCTTGTAACCGTATGAGATCGCAGCGGCCGTGGGCTCGTTGATGATCTTGGGCACCTTGATGCCGCAAGACTCGCCGGCACGCTTGGTGGCGATCCTCTGAGCATCCTCGAAGTAGGCGGGAACTGTGATGATTGCCTCTTCGATCTTCTCTCCGGCCGCTTTCTCGGCATCCTCTATGAGGTGCTTGAGGAGCATCGAGGAGAGCTCCTCGGCTGTGTAATCCTTCCCATTGAAGCTGACGACGGGTGTGTCATCACCCATGTTGCGCTTGAATGCGGCTGCGTTGACACCCGTACCGTTGGACTGCATGTCCTTAGCATCCTCTCCCACGAGGATGTCGCCGTCATCGAGGAAGCAGATGACGGAAGGGGTGATCTCCTTGCCGAAAGCGTTGTTCAGCATTACCGGTTTCCCGGATGCCTTGTCGTACCGTGCTACTGCAGAGTATGTTGTCCCGAGGTCTATACCTACCTTCATAATCCCATCGTGAACCTGATGATTTTTGTGCTATATAACATAAGGGAGACTGGTTTACGATATTCGTAGCTGGTAAAAGGTGGAGGCTTAATTTTGTTATGTGGCTAGGAACCTTAACGGATTTCGTAGACGTATTTCGGTCACTCTCTCGTCTGCTTCATGCGGATGTACATGATCACAAGGACCACTATGACGCCCAATGCGAGGATCCCGGATATGCAGGTGATCAAGGTGGCGTTCGCAAGGAAGAATTCCCTGTTGACTATCATCAGTCCGGAGACGATCATCAGGAGTGCAGCTAGGATGATCGCCGCGTAGACCAGAGGTCCTTTTGTCATCGTTACGGAAATCGCTGATTCGGTATTTAAGGGAGTGCAGTGGAAATGATGGGGTCTTTTGGATGGGTCCGCCGTGCATCGCTTTAAGTATTGATAGAGGTGGGAAAACATATGCTGGCTGACCCTGAATTGCGGTAATCGTAGCGGAGGGCGGACACATCCTCCCTGTCGGTATACAGGAGGGATTCCCGAACCTGGGGATGGAGGCCAGGATGCGAAACAATCAATATGTCGGATACGATACGGTCCAGCATGGATATCGAAGATCCCGCCGTGTACTGCATGCAAGCCGTCAACTGCTATGAGACCAACCCCGAGAGGGCCGTGGCGCTTTTTAGGCGCGCTGACGAGCTCGGTTCGCCGGAGGGGAGCTTCGGTCTCGCGGAGATGTACATGAACGGCATGGGCGTGGAGAGGGACCTGGACGAGGCCGTCAGGCTCTACACCAAATCCGCCGAGGCGGGGAACGCTCCGGCGATGTTCAGGTTGGGGTCGATGTACACAGGCTCCTACGGATATCCGGAGGACAAGACGCTCTGCAGGCAGTGGTTCGAGAAGGCGGCCGACAACGGAATCGACCTGGCCTACCCCGAGATAGCGGCGATCTACCTCTACGGATACGGGGTAGAGCCTGACCCGGTCAAAGCGCATTATTACTACGATCTCGCGGCCAAGGCCGGCAACCCCCAGGCCATGTTCATGATCGGATACATGATGTCCGAGGGCGTCGGCACGGCCAAGGACGAGAAGGGCGCGGTCACCTGGTTCCGCATGGCGGCAGAGGCCGGCGTCCCCGAGGCCCAGTTCAAGTATGCCAGGCTCATCGAGGAGGGCAATGCGAAAGGGACCTTGCAGGATGCGTTCAACTGGTACACCAGGGCGGCGGAAGTCGGTTTCGGACCCGCCAAGTTCAACCTCGGCACCATGTACTACGAGGGCAACGGCGTCAAGCAGGATTTCAAGAAGGCCTTCGAACTCTACGACGAGGTCGCATCGGAGGATGATGCAGATGGTCTGTTCATGACCGCCAGGATGTACTTCGACGGCCTGGGTGTGGAGCAGAATATGGAAGAGGCGATGAAAAGGTTCGGGCGTTCCGCCAACGGTGGCAACAAGCTCGCCCAGGAGTTCCTGGAGGACCTGCGCCGTAAGCAGAACACCCAATTCATCACGATAGACGGTCTGTGATCAGTCCATCGCTACGAACTCGGACTTGGGCTCGCCGCAGATAGGGCACTCCCAATCATCGGGGAGGTCGGCGAACTTCACGCCCTCCTTCTCCTCATCGTAGATGTATCCGCATGTGGGGCATCTGTACTTCATGGATGAACTATCGACGACGTCCTATTATAATGAGTACTATAGAAAGGGGGCTTGCGCCCCCGAATGAAAGGAAAGGGGTTGTACCCCTTGTTTCGGTTCAGTCCTTCTTGCAGCAATCGCAGGTGTCGCCCTCGTCGATTGCCACCAGTTTGGGCGACTTGGAGCAGCCGGAGCAGTTGCACCCGCAGGTGCTCTTGCCTTTGCGCTTGTCGTGCCAGATCCAGGCGATGGCGCCGACGATCAGTAAGGCGATTAACCCTCCCACTATCAAGTCACCGGTCGTCATTCTGCCACTTCTCCGTTCTTTCCGAGCTGTCTGAAGGGGTCCTTGGCGATGAGCAGGTATACCAGTATGATCACGAAGACCATGCAGAGGAAGTACGAGCTCCAGTCGAGCGGATCCCCGATGGCGGCACCGTAGATGACATACACGATCATCGCGACGAAGTATGCCAGTATGCACTGGTACAGCACGGCGATTCCGGTGTGCTTCCAGCTTCCGAGCTCCCTGTGGATCGCTCCTATGGCAGCGAAACAGGGTGCGCAGAACATGTTGAACGTGAAGAACGACAGGATTCCGCTCTGCGTGAGGATGCTGGCGAGAGCCGCTCCGACCTCGTCCTCGGCCATGTCGGGGTCGCCGAGCAGGACGATAGCGAGGGTTCCGATGAGATCCTCCTTCGCGATGAGTCCGGTGAGGGTTGCGGAGGACAGCTTCCATGCGTCCGGTCCGAGTCCCCATCCGAGGGGTGCGAAGATGTAGGCGAGTCCGCCTCCGATCCAGGCGAGGATGGATTCTCCCATGTCGGATTCGGGGTCTATGAACTGTCCGGACCAGGTGAAGTGCGAGAGGAGCCAGATGAGCACTGCGGTGAGCAGGATGATGGTTCCGGCCTTTTTCACGAATGCCCAGGATCTGTCGAAGATGGACTTGAGGCAGGTCCAGAGTCCGGGTGCGTGATAGGGAGGCAGCTCCATGATGAAGGGGGCGGGCTTCCCTGCGAGGTGCTTGAACTTTTTGAGGATGATACCGGATATGATCACCAGCACGATTCCGCCGAAGTACGCGAACACTCCGACCCACCATGCTCCGGCGAGGGCCGCGGTGATGGCGGCGATGACGGGCAGCTTGGCACCGCAGGGCATGAACGTGACGGTCATGGCGGTGATACGGCGGTCGGCCTCGCTCTCGATGGTACGGCAGGCCATGACTCCGGGGACACCGCATCCGGTACCTACGAGGAGGGGGATGAACGACTTTCCGGAGAGGTTGAAGTGCCTGAAGATACGGTCCATGATGAAAGCAACACGGGCCATGTATCCGATCTCCTCGAGGATGACCAGACATGTGAACAATATGATCATCTGGGGCAGGAATCCGATGACGGCTCCCACTCCGGTGAGTATACCGTCGCACAGGAGTCCGGTGAGGACCTCGTTGACGCCGTTCTCGGCGCACCAGTCGGCCACGCCGGGGATGATGACATCGCCGATGTAGTCGTTGAGCCAGCCTGTGGCCCATGCTCCGGGGGATGTACCCCAGTCGCCGTCGTACATGGCGATGAAGTAGACGAATGCTATGATGCATGCGAAGATCGGCAGACCCAGAATCCTGTGGGTGACGATCTTGTCGATACGGTCGGACAGCGTTCCCCTCTCGTCCCTGGGCGCCTTGGTGTAGGAACCGGTGACACACTCGGTGATCTTGGAGTATCTGCTGTCCGCGATGATGGAGTCGGCGCTGTCGTCGTACTCCTTCTCGAGGGCGTCGATCTCCGAAGAGATGGATTCCCTTGCACCGGGCGCCATCTCCTCGAGCAGCGTGTCGTCCTCGAGCAGCTTGAACGCGTAGAACCTGATGCTGTTGTCGGGGACCTTTCCTCTGAGGGCCTCCTCCGCCGCCTTCTCCGCATCCTCTATGGACTGGTCATACGTCATGACCCTGGGGACCTTTCCGTCCCTGGCGGCCGCCTCGATCTGCTCGACCAGGGCGTCGACGTTGTCCCTGCTCTTGGCGGAGATGGGGACGATCGGCACTCCCAGCGATGACGAGAGGCAGTCGACGTCGATCTTGTCGCCGTTCTTCTTGACCTCGTCCATCATGTTGAGCGCCACGACCATGGGCACACCCATGTCGATCAGCTGCAGCGTGAGGAACATGTTCCTCTCGAGGTTGGTCGCATCCACGATGTTGATGATAGCATCGGGTTTGTCCTGTATTATGAAATTCCTTGAGACCACCTCTTCGGGCGAGTAGGGGGACAGGGAGTAGATTCCGGGCAGATCCACAAGCTCGGAGTCGGTTCCCTTGATCCTACCGACCTTCTTGTCGATGGTCACACCAGGCCAGTTACCCACACGCTGAGACGATCCCGTCAGGGCATTGAACAGCGTGGTCTTACCGCAATTCGGGTTTCCGGCCAATGCAATTGTAAAACTCATGTCTTTCACTCCTTCAAACCATCCCTGAAGAGCAGGATGGTTCAGACGGTTGAGGTCCTCACTCTACCTCAATCATCTCCGCATATTCCTTTCTGAGACTGAGTTCGTATCCGCGCACGGTGACCTCTATAGGGTCTCCGAGTGGGGCTACCTTACGGACATAGACCTCAACCCCTTTGGTGATGCCCATGTCCATAATGTGTCTCTTCAAGGCTCCTTCTCCGTTGATCTTCCTGACCTTGACGGTCGAGCCAACGGTGGTTTCCTTCAACGTAGCCATTCTATCACTCACTGGACACGTAGATCCTGGTCGCCATGTTCCCGTCGATGGCTATCCTCGATCCTTTGACATCGAGGATCACGCCTGTCTTGTTGAACGAAACGATCTTGATCTCTGTGCCGGCTATAAATCCGAGTCCTGCCAGGAACTTACGGACCTCTTCCTTCCCTGAGATCTTCATGACGACCCCAGCATCCCCCTGTTTAAGCAGCGAGACGGGAACCGTAGGTCCCCTGAAGCTTTCGATCGGTGTTGCGCGATCACCTGTCGAAATGTCTAGACTCATAGTTTTAGGTTAAACTAAGTTTGTATTTATAATTTAGGAATGATTCAAAATTTTTGAACCGTACAAAATAGTGGATATATCATCCAAGAGCAGAATGGGAAATTACCGGAGGCCCCCCGACCTCCGGTTGAGGTTACTAATTATGACTCGCATCCGACCGGGCCGATGATTGATATGGTTGCATCCTTCAGAGGTTCTCCCGTTAGGGAATCGGTCCTGCTTTCTGTTCGTCATCCTAAGGCGTTTCCTCCCGATCTTCATCGGGCGGTGAGGTTACCAGATCTTCGTCTGATGTCGGGCGGGAATCAGCGCTTGACCTTCTTCCCGACGACGTAGCACAATCTTCCGTGCATGATTTTAGGAATGACTAAATCATATTTAAATGTTAGGTTTACCTAAAAGTACAAAGGATATCCCTATACTGGTTGAGATTTGGACGCTTGTCCTTGCTGTATCCTTTGTTGTAAGATCATCGACCCGTGAAGGTCACTGAAAAAGCAATCAATGTGTGATGCCAGACTGACAAGCCTCGTATTCAAGAACTACGTACGGAAGTGTGAGAGGGTAACCGACATAATTTGCATTATGTCGGACCCTACTCGATTCGTTTTTAGAGCAGCATTACGCTTACTATCGCGAAACCGATTATCCACAATCTGCTCAGTTCTGCCGATGCACCGATCGCATCGGTGGTGACCTCACCCAGTTTCTTCTTGGATATGGCCGCTACAACTATTCCGCACAGGGTGGAGAGTATTGAAATTACAACGGCTGCGATCATAATCTCCGTCACTATGTTTCCATGGATGACCATCCATACCAAGGATGCTACTACGGTACAGATGAGTGTAACAACCAGAGATACCACGTTGATGACCTTTCCGTTTGCCCACGCGTTCGCTGAAGCCAATGCATTCAGTACACATATTTCGGCGATTGCCGCAATGAGCCCCAAGAAGAATGTGCCGATGAATCCTGCCAACACAACGTACAGGATCATGCTTCCTCCAATAGCGAAGATCGACAATCCTATGCCTGCTACCGGGACACCGGTGTTCTCTGATGATTCCGGGAATAGCGCGTGGCCGAATCTGACCATGCTTCCGAAGAATTTGAATCTGAACAGGATAAAGGGCAGAGCTAGAACCAGTATCGCAAAGAACGGGCCCATCATGATCCCCAGGGATTCCTCCAACACTTCGACCACTTTGACCAGAATGATAATCACCAGGCCGATGAGACCTCCGACCAACGGCAGGAGGGAAGGATTCGCTAGGCCGGCCCTCTTTTCTTCTTCAGTCGCCTTTACCGGCAGTATCGTGTATTCAGAGAGCATACCTTTCAAAGCCGGTAAAGCGGCTGTTGCCACTTCGGAGGCGTTAGTAGCTTCTTTCGGTTGCTCGTTCTTGAAATCATCGAAATCGTCCCGTTCACGTTTCGTTTCATTTTCATCATCAGTCAAGATATCAGACTCCATAGTCAGCAGACTATTGACTGTATAATGTATTGTTACTCTAACTATATAAGAGGCGGTAGATTTGACTGTGTTTTATATTCCAGGTATAATCGGAGTACCGGTGAAGATATCCTGCAAATGAGCAGACTGAAGATGTCGGTGTTCACACCCGCATCTTTGCATGATATGGGGGCCACGCCCTCATAGATTTGGACTTTATGGTCATGTAAATGACCGAGGCCATGGCTACCCTTATTAGTCGGGGATTCGGTACGCTGAATCATGTTAACGGATATCGAGATCGCCTACCAGGCGAAACCCGCGCCGATCAAGGACATCGCCGCCAAACTCGGACTCACCGAGGATGACATCAGTCCTTATGGCAAGTACATCGCCAAGGTCCCGATCGAGCACCTGGAGAAGCTCAAGGACAAGAAGGACGGAAAGCTCATCATGGTCACGGCCATAACACCCACTCCCGCCGGAGAGGGGAAGACCGTCACATCCATCGGTCTCGTCGAGGGACTCGGATGCATCGGAAAGAAGGTCGTCGGCGCCCTCAGGGAACCCTCCCTTGGACCCACTTTCGGTATTAAGGGCGGAGCGACCGGAGGAGGCTATGCCCAGGTATACCCAATGTGGGATATCGACCTCCACTTCACCGGGGACATCCATGCCGTCGCGGCGGCCCACAACCTGCTGTCCGCCATCGTGGACAACGAGCTCGTCAGGGACAACGTCCACCAGATCGACCCCGCACGCGTCGTGTGGAGGAAGACCGTGGACATGAACGTCCGCGAGCTCAGGAACATCGTCACAGGTCTCGGAAAGGACAAGATCAAGGGCGGAGTGCCCCACGAGTCCGGATTCATCATCACATCCGCATCCGAGATCGCCGCCATCCTGTGCCTTGCCAAGGACCGCGCCGACCTCAGGGCCAGGCTCGAGAGGATCGTCGTTGCGTACACTTATGACAACAAGCCCGTCACCGTCAAGGACCTGGGCTGCGTCGGAGCCATGATGGTCATCCTCAAGGATGCGATTAACCCCAACCTCGTCCAGACATTGGAGGGACAGCCCGTGTTCGTCCACGGATTCCCCTTCGCCAACATCGCCCACGGAAACAACTCGATCATCGCCACAAAGACCGCGCTGAAGCTCGGCGACTATGTCGTGACGGAAGCGGGTTTCGCCTCCGACCTCGGAGGGGAGAAGTTCATGGACATCGTCTGCAGGGAATCCGGCCTCAGGCCGTCCTGCGTCGTCATCGTCGCTTCGGTGAAAGCGCTCATGACACACGGCGGAGGAGTCCTCGAGGACGAGTCCACTCTGACCATGGAGACCCTCAAGAAGGGTATCTGCAACCTTGACAAGCACATCCAGAACATGAGCTCCTACGGGGTACCTGTCGTGGTAGGTATCAACCACTTCGCCCAGGACACTCAGGAGCAGATGGACTTCATCCGCGACCACTGCAAGGAGCTCGGCGTCGCCGTCGCCTTCAACGACGGGTTCATGAAGGGAGGAGAAGGAGCCAAGGAGCTCGCCCAGACCGTTGTGGACACCATCGAGACCAAGAAGACCGACTTCAAGTTCCTGTACGATCTTGATAAGCCCATCAAGGAGAAGATCGAGATCATCGCCAAGAACATCTACGGGGCGGACGGAGTCACATACGACCCGCTCGTGGAGCAGAGGATCGCCGGCTACGAGAAGGACGGATTCGGGAAGCTCCCCATATGCATCGCGAAGACGCAGGCATCCCTGTCCGACGTGTCCACCCTGAAGGGGGTCCCGAAAGGATGGAAGCTCCACGTCAGGGAGATCAACATCTCCGCCGGTGCGGGATTCATCGTTCCCGAGTGCGGTACCCTGACCCTCATGCCCGGTCTGCCGAAGGTGCCTGCGGCCATGAGGATGGACCTCAAGGACGACGGTACCATCGTCGGACTGAAGTGAAACAGAAACGATGGGGTCCTCCCCATCTATTAACAATATTATTAGGGGCTCACATGAGCCCTTTCTTCATGTTGTCGGCCATGTCGTACCAGCGGTCGGCCTCGTCATCGTTCCTGCTGACGCCGTCCCCGGTCCTGTACATGTTGCCCAGGAGGACCTGTGCTCCTCTGTGGCCGTTGAGCGCTGCGCTCATCAGCCACCTGACGGCGTTGGGAGAATCCGGTTTCACTCCTACACCGTTCTTGTAGAACTGCCCGAGGATGAACTGAGCCTCGATATGACCGTGCTCCGCGGCGGTCCTCATCCAGTGGGCGGAAGCCTCTAGGTCGCGGGGGATGCCCTCGTCCTTGAAGTGGATCAGCCCCAGCTCGTACTCCGCACGGACATCGCCCCTGGCGGCGGCCATGAGGAAGTACTCCTTGGCCTTCTCCGGATCCTTGCTCACATGGAGCCCGTTCAGATGGATCATGCCCAGATAGTACGCAGAGCCCGGGTGTCCCCTTTCGAGTCCCTTCTCGAACCAGGTGCGGGCGCTGTCGTAGTCCTTCTTGACGCCTTGTCCGCGGGCGTACATCAGCCCGAGGTAGTAATCGGCCTCGGCGCTGTCCTTCTTAGCCTCCTTCATGAAGATGTTGTAGGCGGTGAGATATTCAGAATCGCTCCTGTTGCGGACGATGAATTTGGCCTTTTCGAGAGGCTCCATCACGTCCGTACCGGAAATCATACTTCTTGATTGTCGAGGTCACTTATAAAGGGCATGGGGAATCTGACAGTGTTTCAGCGATCCTTGGAGAGCCATTATCGACGGGATGCGCAGTGGTCACAGTTCACTGGATGTCTGATTATCGGAACATCTGGCTGCTGTCCTCCCGTGTTCCGTAAAACATTTACGTCTGAATCCCCGCTTATATACATCGGATTATTAGTCCAACTCAAGGCGATAATGTGGACAAGAAGATAATGTACACGATCATTGCGATAGTCATCATCGCTGTCGCCGCGATAGCAGTCTTCGCTGTTATGAACAACAATAACAACGGCGGCGAGGACCATTCTGCGGCATCCTTCGAGGATACACGCCTCAGGATCTACGGTAACGCGAACGGTGACGACGTCATAGACAAGACAGATCTCAACCTCATCAACTGGATCGTCCGCTGCAACGGCGATGACGACAAGACCAACGACGTCGACTGGGCGAAGGATTACCCCCTCGCCGACGCGAACTACGACGACAAGGTCACCGCAGACGATGCGACCGTCGTCCAGAAGATCATCGACAAGGAGAAGACCAAGATGTACTACTTCAACAAGTACGAGAGGGTCACCTATGTCAACTACCCCATCAGCGACAAGATCGGAGGAGAGTACCTTATCATCCAGCTCCTTCCCGCTATCGGTTCCTATGACATGCTCAAGGCGATCGACAGCACCACGCCCAAGAACTACAGCAACGTCTACCCCGGTGTGGACAAGATGCCCATCATGGGTTCCTGGAGGGAGATCACAATTGAGTCCCTCAACGACCTCTACAACAAGGGCACCATCGGCACGTTCATGCAGTGGACCGGCGGACAGAACCAGGACTACATATGGGACAAGGCCGTCGCATCCGGTCTCGCGGACAAGATGTCCTTCGTCATCGTGCCCTGCCAGGGGCCCGATGTGATCCAGGGTGTCCTGGAGCTCGCATGCATGCTCGGGGACCAGTCCCTTTCAGACAAGTATGTGAAATGGTACGACAAGGCCATGGACCTGATGGATTCCATCGAGGGCAAGATCGAGGGCGGAAAGAAGACCATCACCGCCGTCAGATGCTACACCAACAAGGTCTCGGGAATCGCGGCATTCGGCTCCGCACAGGGTCCCGCGCTGTGGTTCAACAAGGTGATCAACTTCCAGCCCGCATACGTGGGCAAGACGAACTTCACCGGCATCGAGTCCATAGACAACTTCAGCAGCTCCGCAACGGACGAGGTCATCGTCATGTTCCAGAAGAACTGCGACTGGTCCGAGTTCAACACACTTGTGGAGACGTATCTCAAGGACGTCTACTCCGCTACATCCCAGTTCAAGAACGAGAAGATGTACGTCGTGGATTTCGAGATGATGCCCTTCGCGGCAGGACCTGCAGGATGCTACATCCTCGCAGCCCATCTCTATCCCGAGCTGTTCAAGCTGGACGACGCCCTCGACTTCCTACAGGAGTACCTCGACGACTTCGCAGTCAGAGAGGGAGCGGATGCCCGCCAGGGATTCACGTATACCGGGGACGGCTACGCCAACTGAAGTGATGTGATATGACAGCAGATGAGCAGACCGGCGAAGTCAACGTCGTGAAGAGGGCTGCAGCCCTCTGGGCATCCGAGGACGATCTTACATCGGACGACTCTGTGGAGACCATACAGTCGTACCGCGTGTCCGAACTGCGCAAGCTGACCTTCGTGTTCGTATGCATAGCCGCGGCGGTGCTGGTCGCCGGTCTGTCCATCACATACGGTACTATGGACATAGGGTTCTTCGAATGCTACGAGGTGATCTGGAACCATATCACAGGGAATGTGGGCGACAAGCTGATCGACTACATCATCGTCGACGAGCGCCTTCCCAGGATCGCAGCGGCCCTGGTGGCCGGAGCAGGACTCGCCATCGCGGGATGCGTGATGCAGTCCGTGATGAAGAACCCCCTCGCGGATCCATATACCACAGGAATATCCTCCGGAGCAGGTTTCGGTGCCGCCCTGGCGGTCACCCTGGGGATCAGCTTCGTCGCAGGGAACTACGCCATAGTCGTGAACGCGTTCGTGTTCTCGCTGATACCCATGGCCATGATGCTCGGGGTTGGGAAGCTGAAGAAGGCATCCCCCACGATGATGATCATGGCCGGTATGGCGATCATGTTCATGTTCAACGCGTTCACCACCGTGCTGAAGCTGCAGGCCGACCCTGATGCTCTGGCGAAGCTGTACTCATGGACGGTCGGTACCGTCGCGGACTGCGAATGGTCGGAGATCGTGATGATGTTCGTCGTGGTCGCCGTAGGCGTGGTCCTGACGCAGATCTTCTCCAGGAAGCTCAACATACTGGCGACCGGCGACGATTCTGCCAAGGCCATGGGCCTCGACGTGGAGAACATGAGGATCGTCCTCCTGCTGCTGATATCGTTGGTGGTGGCCACAGTGGTCAGCTTCACGGGTCTCATCGGATTCGTGGGACTGGTCGCCCCTCATGTCTGCAGGATATTCGTCGGTGCGGACAACAGGTATCTGGTCCTATCGTCCGCCATGTTCGGAGCGGTGCTGCTCGAGATCGCGGACTTCGTCGGACGCACGGCGATCGCACCTGCAACGCTGCAGGTCGGAGTGGTCACTGCGTTCATCGGAGGTCCGATGTTCCTCTACCTCATCATGAGGCAGAAGAAGTCCACGTGGTGATCGCATGAGGATCGACATAGAGAACATGGATGCAGGCTATGGGGACAAGAAGATCCTCCACGGGATCGACCTTCACCTGGAAGGCCCCGGCCTCACATGCATCATAGGTCCGAACGGCGTCGGCAAATCGACCATGATCAAATGCATGAACAAGCTTCTGACCCCCACATCGGGGACCGTCAAGGTCAACGGCAGGGATGTGAAGGAGATGAGCAGGAAGGAGATCGCCAATGTGATCTCCTACGTCCCGGTGCAGACGGACGATGTGTTCGCCATGCCCGTGTTCGACACCGTGCTGATCGGCCGTGCAAACAAGTCCAAGTGGAAGACCAGCCCGCAGGATATAGTGAAAGTGAAGAAGGCCCTGGAGGTCCTGGGGCTCACCGAGCTTTCTGACAGGCCCTTCAACGAGCTGTCTGCCGGACAGCATCAGACCGTCGCCATAGCAAGGGGATTGGTACAGGAGACCGAGATCCTGATCCTGGACGAACCCACATCCAACCTGGACATCAGGCATCAGATATTCATAACGTCGCTGATGCACGAGATCGCGGTCCAGAAGAACGTGATGGTCATAATGATCAGCCATAATCTGAACATCGCATCGATGTTCGCAGACAACATCGTCCTTATGGAGAAGCCCGGAAGAATCAAGCAGATAGGCCCCGCCAACGATGTCATCACAGCTGAGAACATCAAGGATGTCTACAATGTCGGATGCGAGATCGTGATCCATCAGGGACGTCCGGTGATGCTGCTCGACCAGATACTGAACTGAAACCGATGTCCAGGTGCCCTTTGAGGCACCTTCGGCATCATTTCCATCCCTTCTGGCTATCTGCGCTGTTATTTTTTACTTGGACTATATGTCCAATCGCAGAGGTCGGCAGCTGATGCTCATCAGATTCTGGGTCCAGGGATACCGCTGTTTCCGCGATAGGGTGCACATAGACCTGTCGGACAGGAAGAACTACAAGTATGGCAGGGAGTGCGTCAGAGGGGATTTCCTCGACAAGATGATCATCCTAGGGTACAACGGCGCAGGCAAGACGTCCTTCGGATATGCCATCGTGGACATCGTCTCCACCGTAGGCGGTTTCGGCAACGACATCGGCCAGAGGGATCCGGACTGCTTCCTGAACAAGGATTCCGACACAGACAGAGCGACGTTCCATTACGAGTTCGCCAACAAGGGATCGATAATCACCCTGGAGTATGCGTAGACCGGCCCTGGACACCTGGTGTCCGAACATCTCACCATCGACCGGCGCACGGTGTACAGTTACGACCTCACCGACGGCTCCAAACCGTTCTTCGACTTGGATGCGATGGGCGTCAGGGAGGAACCGGTGCTCGGCAACGGCCAGTCCATAATACTCGATCTGTCCAGAACGCACACGTTCGATCCCAACAGCCCCATCGGGGTCGTGCTCAACTTCGCCAATCACTCCCTCTATTACATGGCGATGTGGAAGAAGGACACCCATATCGGTATGATCGAGGAGGGCAACGATGTGGAGAAGTACATCGTCGACAACGGACTGGTCGATGACTTCAACAGGTTCCTCAGGGATACATGTTCCGTCAACATCACTTTGGGTCACGACAGCGACGGGCTGACGGTGGTCAGGGAGAAGGGAAGCATCTCGTTCAGGACCGGTGTGTCCAGAGGCGTGATGATACTGTCCCGTCTGTATGTCTGGCTGCGCAGGTGCAGCGACCGCGACGCGCTGATATTCTTCGACGATTTCGACGACATGTTCCATTACCGTACGGCCGAGAACGCCATAAGGGCGATCATATCGCGGATAAAGGCCCAGTGCATCTTCGTTACCCATAACACCGGTCTGATCTCTAACGATTTCCTCCGTCCAGACTGCTGCTTCATAATGAACGACGGGAAACTGAGCTCCTTCGCCAGTCTCACTGACAAGGACATCCGCAAGGGGCACAACCTGGAGAAGATGCTCCGCGAGGGCGAGTTCGACAGGGCCGGAGATCAGCGATCGTTGAACAGTGCATCCAGTATGTACATGCATCCTTCGAGCCCCATGAGCGGTCTTTTGAGGAAGTCCGAGCCGCTGGATGAGGGGAATCCTATGTCTACACCCTTCCCGCAGCCGCCGGAAGCCTCTTCCAGACGGGCTATGTCGCCGGGAGCGAACAGGTAATCCGGATGGTCATCGCATTCCACCATTCCAAACGAGTCTTCCAGCCATGCTCTGAGAGGTTTCTCCGTGGATTCGTCGGCGATGATGGAGAATGTGCGTCCACGCATGCTCTTGCCGGACGCTACGATTCCCTCGTACCCTCTTCTCTTGCTCTTGCGGAGCATGCTCAATCCATGTTCGGGTATGACGCCTGTGGTTTTCCCGATCTGCTGGAAGAGCTCCTCTATGGCATCGTATCCTACTGGGCACCTGCTGATAGAGATGGTCTTCACACCGTACTCCGACTCGTACAGCTCCGCGGTCCTCGGCGAGTACATCGGATCGACGATTATGTTGTAAGAGGCGTTCACCGATTGCCCGATTTGTTCCGTGGTGCATCCTGCGCCCAGCGCACAGATGACCTTGAAGCCCGCATCCTTCAGCAGATGGGAGAGCTCATGCAGATAGCTGGACCAGTCCTTGTGCATGATGCTGAGCCCGATGATGTTCACACCGTTCGGTATCCTCTTGCCAGGCGAGGGAGATAGGTGCTTGACTATGCTTCTGATGCAGGAGTCGAAGCCTCCCGGGCAGTCCTCGGGGAGGTCGTCGGTGTCCAGGACCATAGATCCCTGCTTGGATGATGAAAGGTTCCTGCAGTCGTCCCCGACGAGCGAGATCCCGGGGGAGCACATGACGACTCTCAGTGCGTATTCCTCCGCAGAAACGTGGTCGAGAACACGCTCCAGCTTCTGGATGGTGCCCCTGTAGTAGTCCTCTGGACGTATGTTCGAATAAGGGACCGACATGTCCCTGCCGTAGAATTCCGGATCCCTCCTCTCGGTGCGGACCATGAGCGACTGTCCTGCGAGTAATCCCTTCCTGCATCCGTTCTGTCCGTGGAGGACCACGGTGGCGTCCCTTATACCCTGTACGGCCATGGCCGCGCCGATGAATCCGCTCGGTTTCGTATACATCTTAATCACCCCATGCTGCCCATGATCCTTCGCCCTTGGACATCACGAAGCTCCAGACCCTGCGGATGAGTTCCATCGATGCGCGGTGGGACAGCCATGTGTCCGGCTTCTCCATCGTGCCAGCGATATCAGTACTCATGCAGTCGATTACGGCATCCGAAGGTCCGACGGAATTGGTCAGATCCTCCATGGATCCGTGAACTGTGATGCGCCGATCCCGGGAGTCGGATGCGCCCAGCGTATGGATGATGACGTCGCAGCCGCAGTCCGACAGGGCATCGGCTATCCAGGCATCCTTCCGCGGATCCCAGCTCAGTATGTCGATCCTTCTTCCTGACAGATCCTTCGAGTATCTCGATACGCAGCCGTCGTATTCCTCAGAGATCCTTTCCAGGATGTTGCTCCCTTTGCCCTTGAGGGACATCAGTTCCCTCATCCATTCGAGGGTTTCGGAGTATCCCCTGGGCAGACTGTTCCCCATGAACTCGATCCCTTTGCTCTCCAGTATGCCCTTTGTTGCCAGGTTGTCCCTGCTGCTTTCGCAGAGGACGGACATGCCGTATCTCCTCAGATTCCTGATGTCATCGACCGAGCAGTCGTTAAGGAATCCTGGCCCAAGGACCATGCCGATCTCGGACAGCAGGGATGAGAGGTGCTTCCTGTTGTCCCCCTTGTTGAATGATATGAAATTGTCGTCCACCACGTTCAGATACACGTCCTCGGGTTCCACACCAGGATCGATCAGTTCCGAGAATGCCCTGATGACCTCCATGTGGGCATCGAAGCCGGAGTCCACCCTGTTCGCATCGACGTAGAGTATCCTGTGCCCGGGATTCTTGGATTCCAGATCGGATATGACTTTGCTACAGTCGTCCCCGATCATCCCCGGGAGGCATGTGGCGATGACTATTATGACAACGTTATCTTCCAGAAGTCCCTCGAGGGTCTCTCTGAGGCGGTCGTTTCCGCCGAACACGGATGATTCCGCGCTCATGTCGGTGCTGACGATGTTGTCCCCGGGAGCGACGAATGCTCCGGGATCAGACAGGATATGAGCGATCCTCTGCTCGGACACCTCGTTGAGCATGGTGAAACCGCAGGATTTTGTGCCGTGTATCACAACAGGGATGTCGGTGACCTTCCCCGCTTCCAAGACAGCGGCCACGGGTCCCTTCCCTATCCTGCGCGGGGCGCCCATCACAGGCAATGGATCCGAATAAGAGCGTTCAACGGTCTCTTCGACGAAGGTCCCGCGTCCCTCGAAACGCCCCTGCGAATAGAGGGAATCGAGCTCCATATCTGTGAGAGGGGCGGGTGAGCCGATCCCGGAGGCTGACAATCCGCATAAGGTATTGGCTAGGTCCATGAATGTGCGGGCCTCGGATGAATCCGGATACGATTCCGACAGTGTGCGGCCGGTCGCTTCCGACGTCCTGAACAGCTCGGACCTGTCCAGTCTTCCTAGGATCGGGACGCCGGTGGCCTTGGAGAACTCCTCGACGAGTCCATCCTCATTATCCAATCCGCGGCGGTTGAGGATGAGCCCTGCCACCCTGCCTCCATCCTTCTCGAACTGCAGGGACCCCTTCATGATGTTGTTCGCCGCGAAAAGCGACATGTACTCCCCGGATGTGACTATCAGTACGATGTCGGAATGCTCCGGGCGCATAGGGATGGAGAATCCTCCGCACACTACATCGCCCAGGACATCGTACAATGTGAAATCCGTCCCGAGGGAATCGACGCCCATCCTCTCCAGGGTGCTGAACATGCTGATGATCCCTTTTCCGGCACATCCTGTGCCGGGCCGGGGGCCACCCGCCTCCACGCAGAGGATGCCGTCAGTCCCTTCGGCGACGATGTCCTCCAACCGTCTCTTGGACGGCGGGGTGTCCCTGATGTACCTGGTGACCGTGGTCTGGAATCTTCCCCTGAGTAGCGGTCTGGTGGAGTCGCATTTGGGGTCGCAGCCTATCTGCATGACCCTGTGGCCCTTCTTCGAGAGGCAGTACGAGAGGTTCGACGTGACCGTGGATTTGCCTATACCGCCTTTGCCGTAGACCGCTATCCTCATGGTTATCGGCTTTCCATCGGGACGCGGATTTAAAGCAGATATTTCTCCCGTAATCCGTTTACGGCAACCGCTCCTTGTTCCGATGTCGTCTATAGCTCCACATCTTCCAAACGAAAAAAGGCAATTCTGATATATCGCCCGTCACTAAGGATGTAAAAGGTAAGTATCCATGGCATCAGAATCTATCAGTTCGGCTCGCGCCCTTATGGACATCAATTCGGACGGATACGACCTGCCGAAGGCGGCAGAGGTATCCAGATTATCGTCTGATCCCGATTCGAAGTATCTCCGTGCGCTCTTCCAGTATCTGGGCGAGGGCGGCGTGGCCAAGGACAAGGCATCCGCGAAGGCGCTGTTCAAGGAGGCCGCCGACATGGGTTCGAAGGAGGCCGCCATCGTCTGCAAGGAGTTCGAGAAGAACGACGAGGCCGCCATGGACGATCTCATCGCATTGAGATTCAAAGGCGAGCAGAAGGACACCGCGGCATCCGCGGAGCTGTTCGCCATGTATGACAAGGGCACCGACAAGGTGAAGAAGAGCCATGCCGAGGCCGTGAGGTTCTATACCGCATGCGCGGAGCAGGGCGATGTCCAGGCCCAGGCCAAGATCGGATTCATGTACCTGATGGGGAAAGGGATCTCCAAGGACAAGGACATGGCCATGAAGTGGCTCGGGGCCGCAGCGGACAAGGGCGACGGTACCGCGATGTACCGCATCGGCCAGATGTACGACCAGGGACTGTGCAACACCGATCCCAACCAGTCCAAGGCCATGGAGTGGTACCAGAAGGCCGCCGATGCAGGCAACATGGATGCCCAGTTCTCCCTAGGATGCATGGTATTGTCCACTAGGAGGGGCAACGCCGCCGACAGGCAGGCCGCGGAGCTCTTCGAGAAGGCCGCCGAACAGGGCCATGCGGAGGCCCAGTACCAGATCGGCATGTGCTACGCATACGGCCAGGGAGTCCCGATCGATCCGGCAAAGGCTGTGAAGTGGCTGGAAAAATCATGCGAGAACGGCTACCAGCAGGGAATGGTCGACTTCGCCAACATGTGCTTCGAGGGACAGAAGGTCCCCAAGGACTATGAGAAGGCGGCCCATTGGTTCTCCGAGGCCGCCAACAGGTGCAACGGTTATGCCCAGTATGCTCTGGCATGCATGTACGGCAACGGCTACTACTACGAGCAGAGCGACGAGATGGCCCTGAAATGGTTCAAGGAGGCGGCGGAGATGGGCGAGGTCAACTCGCAGTACTGCCTCGGATGCTTCTACTACGAAGGCAGGGGCACGGAGAAGAACCTGGAGGAGGCCGCGCTCTGGTACGGGGAAGCGGCCGAGAAGGGACATCCTGCGGCGATGGCGTTCCTCGGAATGTTCAAGGTCACCGGCTCCGGCGTCAAGCAGGATGTGGAGGAAGGTCTCAGGCTCCTGGAAGCATCCTCGGAGCAGGGCTACTACGAGGCGCAGTTCTACCTAGGAAAGCTCTACTACGACGGAAAGTACGTCAAGCAGAACACCATCCGCGCCAAGAAGTACCTTAAGATGGCTGCGAAGCAGGGCGATCCAGATGCGGCGGCCCTGCTGAACATGATGAAATCGAGGAAGTGATCCCTTGGGTTACGAGGAGGTCCTAAGAGCCGCCCAGAACGGGGATCCGGATGCTCAGGTGGCCATGGGATACCTCTTCTTCAAAGGGGACGGCGTCGTTCAAGACAGGAGGGAGGCCGCCAGATGGTTCGGCCTTGCCGCCGATCAAGGGAATTCCGAGGCCATGTGCAATCTGGGCAACATGCGCGCCCACGGCTACGGCATGAGGTTGGACCTGGACAAGGCCATGGAGCTCTATCACAAGTCAGCGGAGCTCGGGAATGCAAGGGCGATGTTCAATCTCGGTTTCATGTACTCCGACGTGGAGGGTATTGAGCAGGACTGGGAGAAGGCCTACTACTGGTATTCCAAGGCAGCCGACGAAGGCCTCATAATCGCGCTCTACAGGATGGCCGTGATGAACGAGGAGGGTCGCGGGATCCCCGTGGATCTCCAGAAGGCTATCGAATTCTATACGAAATGCTTCGATGCGGGCTACCCCAAGGCCGGCGTCCGCCTTGGAAGGATGTACCTCGAGGGAAGGGGAGTCCCTTCCAATCCATCGAAGGCGGCGAAGTGCATGATCAAGGCCGCCGACATGGACTCTTCGGAGGCCATGTGCGAGCTGGGTAAAATGCATCTTTCTGGACAAGGGATGACTCATAGTTTATCTAATGCAAGGAAATGGCTTACCAAGGCAGCCATCCGCGGTTCCGAAGAGGCCGCTTCTCTGCTGCAACGGATAGACGACGGTGAATTCAGATGAGGATGAACGAGTACCAGAAGGAGATGATCCTCAACGAACTGGCCACGATAAAGGAGCACAGCCCATTCTACGCCAAGAAGTTCGAGGGCATAGATGTGGCCGCAGTCAGGACGCAGGAGGACTTCGAGAAGCTACCGTTCACCGACAAGGGCGACCTCCGCGAGGCATATCCTCTTGGACTTGCGGCCGTCCCCGAGAAGGACATCGTCAGGATCCATTCGTCATCCGGTACTACAGGCACACCGGTCGTCATCCCCTACACCAAGAAGGACGTCGAGGACTGGGCCATAATGTTCGAGCGCTGCTACGTCATGGCAGGCGTGACCGACAAGGACCGTCTCCACATCACGCCCGGATACGGGCTCTGGACTGCAGGGATTGGTTTCCAGGCGGGATGCGAGAGGCTTGGCGCCATGGCGATCCCCATGGGCCCTGGCAACACCGACAAGCAGCTCCGCATGATGGAGGATTTGAAATCCACCGTCCTATGTTCGACTTCCTCATACGCATTGCTGCTGTCCGAGGAGATCAAGAAGCGCGGCATAAGGGACAAGCTGTGCCTGAAGAAGGGGATCATCGGTTCCGAGCGCTGGGGCGACAAGATGCGCAAGAGCATCGCGGAGGACCTCGGCGTCGATTTCTATGACATATACGGACTGACCGAGATCTACGGCCCCGGGATCGGCATCAGCTGCGACTACCGCAACGGCATCCACATGTGGGACGACTACATCTATTTCGAGATCATCGACCCGAAGACCGGAGAGGTCCTCCCAGACGGGGAGTATGGGGAGCTGGTCATCACCACCCTCAGGAAGGAGGGGGCCCCGCTCATCAGGTACAGGACCCACGACCTCACCAGGATCATCCCCGGCGAGTGCCCGTGCGGATCCAGGTTCCCCCGCATAGACATCATCGTCGGACGCACCGACGACATGATCAAGGTCAAAGGGGTCAACATGTTCCCCGCGCAGTTCGAGGAAGTCCTTGCAACGATGAAGGACGCCACCAGCGAATACCAGATCATGATCGACCACCTGGAGGGCAGGGACATCATCACGGTCTACTTCGAGACCCCCGCCCAGGGGGAGGCCCGCGAAGTGGCGGAGAAGGAACTGGTCGAGAAGGTCAAGTCCAAGATCAACGTCACCGTCGTCCCCAAGGCCGTTGACATCGGATACCTGCCGAGGAGCGAGAAGAAGACCAACCGCATATTCGACAACCGTTACTGATCACATGTCGGAAGAGCTGAAGGTCCTGGAGGATGCCATACGCAAGGCATCGGAGATCGTTGTGAAGGGTGACCGCTCCGCGAAGGAGAAGGGCACCGCTATAGGTACTTATGATGTGGTTACCGGATCGGATGTTCTGGCGGAGGAATCCATTATTTCCACCATCAGGGAGGCGTTCCCGGACGACGCGATCATCTCAGAGGAGACCAATCCCGACCAGGGCATAGAGCACCGCTCATGGACTATCGACCCCATCGACGGGACGATGAACTACAGCAGGGGCATACCGTTCTTCGGGATGCAGGGCAGCTTCATGGTCGACGGGGTCCCGAAGGCTTCGGCGATATACCTGCCGGTGTTCGATGAGATGTTCACCGCATCCGAGGACGGGGCGTTCCTCAATGGTGTGCCGATCCACACGGCGGATCCCGCGCCTTTGAAGAAGTGTCTGGTGTCCACCGGTGATTTCAGCAGGCGCTCTCAGCAGTTCAGGGATGCGCAGGCGGCGATATTCCATGATTGCTACACCGATATCGCTCGTTTCAAGGTGTTCGGAGCGGCGTCGGTGGATTTCTCATATCTGGCCGCAGGCAGGCTGGATGTGCATGTCAGATTCCTTAACAAGATCTGGGATTTCATGCCGGGTATGCACATAGCAGAGAAGGCCGGTGCCGTCTATGATAAGAGCCTGGTAGACGAGCACGGGATACTGGTGATGTGCTCTTCCCAAGAAGTGCTTCAAGAGGCCTCGGAAAAGATGGTCCCGAAGTTCATCTCGATTTTCCGCCGAGCATGACAAGGTAAGCGAGCAGAGCTTCCAGCTGTATCCTCTCGTTGCTTCCCTCGACGATACGGAACTCGATCTCACCGGTCTTGTCCATGAACCTGACCTTCTCCGCATCGGTGATGCTGAGGTCGAAGAACGTCGAGTGTATCTGCTTGATGACGTCCTGACCGGACAGTCCGAATGTGATCATTATATCGTCCAGCATGTCGCGGGCCCTGATGAAGTTGCCTCCGAGTGCGGTCTCGATCATATCCTTGACCGCCTGGGGGTTGGCCATTCCGGTGGTCTGGTAGATCACGTCGAGATCTATCTTCTTTCCCAGCGATGCCGCGACCTGCAGGGAGTTGACCGCCCTCCTCATGTCTCCCCTCGCGACGTGGATCAGACCGTTCATGGCGTCCTCGTCTATGTCCACGTTCTCCTTGTCGACGATGTTCTGGAGGTATTCCCTCACATCGTCCGCGGTTAGGGGCTTGAACCTGAACACGGCGCACCTGGACTGGATGGGGTCGATGATCTTGGAAGAGTAGTTGCACGAGAGGATGAAACGGCAGATCCCGGAGAACTTCTCCATCGTCCTCCTCAGAGCGGCCTGTGCGTCGGATGTGAGCGCATCGGCCTCGTCCATGAAGATGATCTTGAACTCCGCGCCTCCAAGGGGTGCGGTCCTGGCGAACTCCTTGATCTTGCCGCGGACTACGTCGATCCCTCTCTCGTCGGATGCGTTGAGCTCTATGAAGTTGCCTTTCCACTCGTCGCCGAACATCGATTTGGCCAGAGCGAGGGAGCAGGTGGTCTTCCCGGTCCCGGCCGGGCCGGTGAAAAGAAGATGCGGCATGTTCCTGGAGGCCACATAGGACTTCAGCCTCTCGGTCACGTGCTTCTGACCAACCACATCGTCCAGGTTCCTGGGCCTGTACTTCTCCGTCCAAATCTCGTTCATGTGATATCGGTGCCCTCTATGGGTGGACTGCTTAAAGGATTTATTGGATGGCCGGGTGCCGGGTTTGGCGCTGGATGCATCAGGACTTCTTTATGGCCAGGTTCGTGTCCTGGGCTATATCGAAGCTCCTGGTGTCGATCCTGTTCTCGAATCCGATGTGCACGCCCTGTGCCCAATCGCTCTTGGGGACATCTGCGGATATGGTCCATGTCCAGGTCATCCCTTTCACGAACGGGATGTAGGAGATGTCATCATCGAATGGCATCGGAGTGGAACCGATATACAGGACAGGCTCGAAATTGGAGACATACACGTCCGAGAGCTTGTTGTTCTTGACGCTCAGGGTGTATTCGACGTGCACGTAGTTCCCGTCCTCCTCATAGTCGGTGAGCGCGTAGTTGTACACGACGTCATGGGTCCCGCCTGCGGCCATCACGATGACGACGACCCCGACCGCGATGATCGCAAGCATGAGGGCTATCCCCTTGTACGACCTCTTGATCTTCGGCGGGGGTGCGGACAGGTATGCGGTCTCATCCGTGTCCGATATGGTGCGGCCGTCCGTCTGGTAATGGTCGTTGTCCGTGACGAACTGGGCTCCGCAGAACGCGCAGAACTCCGCGCCGGGGACGTTGTACTTCTGGCATTTCCAGCACATCCTGCGCTTGGGGGCGGATGATTCTGCATCGGGGGTCCTGCCTGCCATGACGATGCATCATCCGTCATCGTATTAAGCCGTTACATCGGATTGTCGGCGAAATCGGTACATCCAGCGCACCACGGCCGCCTCGAAGCGGAAGTGCCAAGCCGCCCCGACATCGATGATAAAAGAATATATTGGCCGATGGCATGGATGTGGCATAACCACGTGGAATCCATCCTAGCAACAGACCACGAGACCGGTGTGAAGATGTTCGAGAAGTCCTCCAGCATTATCAAGGATCCCTCCAGATTCGACAGCAACTACGTTCCGAAGAACCTTGTCAGCAGGGACGCCCAGATGCATGAGCTGGAGACGCTCTTCCGCCCGCTGGTGGACTACGACCGTCCGTGCAACGCGTTCCTGATGGGATCCGTCGGAACAGGCAAGACGGCCACGGCGAGGAGGTTCTGCGACGACATGAAGGCGTTCCTCAACGGAAAAGGGACGCCGATAGACATCATCTACGTCAACTGCAGGAACAGCAACTCGGAGAACTCGGTGCTGCTCAACCTGATACGCTTCTTCGACCAGGGGTACCCCGACAGGGGATTCTCCACCGAGGATATGGCTCGCGTGTTCAAGAACCACCTCCTGAAGAACAAGAGGCCGCTGGTCATCATATTGGACGAGGTCGACGTGCTGCTGAAGAAGAATACCGTGGACATAATCTATCAGATCACAAGGCTGTCCGACGAGGTCAACAAACCCGCCCCCGTCTCCCTCATACTGGTGGCGCAGGTGTCCGTCTACGAGATGATGGACCAGGCCTCGCTGTCTACGTTCAAGAGGACCACCCTGGTCAAGTTTGACAGGTACAACTACGACGAGCTGAAGCAGATAGTCAAGGAGAGAGCCGAGGAGGCGCTGTATCCCGGAAGGATATCCGACGACGCCATCGACCAGATCGCGGAGAGCTCAGATGATTATGGCGATGCGAGAATGGCCGTGGAGCTGCTGGAGAGGTCGGCTATAATAGCCGAGGGGATGACCGACGGAGAGATCACCGTGGAGAACGTCCGCGAGGCGAAGGCCAGCATCTACAGCATGGTGTCCGAATCGAAGATAAGGTCGCTGGACCTGAACAAGAAGCTCATTCTGTTGGCAGTGGCCCGCGCCATGAAGCAGAACGTCGTGATCCCTTTGTCCTCGGCGGAGAAGACCTACGCGGTCGTCTGCGAGGAGTATGATGTCCCCGCGAGGAAGCACACCCAGTTCTGGAGCCATGTGCAGGGGCTGGAGAAGGTCAGCCTGGTGAGGACCAAGGTGTCCTCCGATGGGAACGGAAGGTCCACGCTCATATCGCTGCCGGATATACCCTCGAAGGTCCTGGCGAAGAAGTTGGAGGAGATCCTCGACGAGGAGATGGGCTCCGGTGATTCGGATGAGATGCGATCAGTGCAACTCCGAGGCGGTCACGTTCATCAGGTACAACGGGATGCACCTGTGCCCTGAGCATTTCTCCAGATTCGTGGAGAAGAGGGTCAAGAGGGAGATCAGGAAGCAGATCAAGGTCTATCCCGGCGAGGACATCGCCGTCGCCGTGTCCGGAGGGAAGGACAGCATCGTAGCACTGAAGCTAATATCGGATGTCTTCGGGCCTCGCAACAGAGTGGGGGTCCATGCGATAACCATAGACGAGGGGATCGCTAACTACCGCCCTCCCAGCGTGGACATCGTCAGGAGGTTCTGCGAGGAGAGGGACATCCAGTTCCATCTGCGCTCGTTCTCCGAACTGGGCGTGACCATGGACGAGATCGTCCCTCTGTCCAGGGACAGCAGTCCCTGCACCTACTGCGGGGTGTTCAGGAGGAGGCTGATGAACGACGAGGCCAGGAAGATCGGCGCCAAGTATCTGGCCACCGGCCACAACCTGGACGACATGGCCCAATCCGTCATGATGAATTTCGTCAGAGGGGATGTGGAGAGGCTGGCGAGGCTCGGACCGCACGAGAAGGTCCAGCCCGGACTGGTTCCCAGGTTCCTGCCTCTGAGGCTGATCCCGGAGAAGGAGACCCTGCTGTATGCCCTGGTCAACGGCCTGGAGTACTGGGATGGGGAGTGCCCATATTGGCAGGAGGCCCTCAGGAATCAGTACAGGAGCATAGTCGACGAGCTGGAGGACAGGTCTCCCGGTTCGAGGCACAGCATCCTTTCTTCTTATGATACATTGCGCCCCATGCTCTACAAGGAGTATGCAGGGGCGGACCTTCATCTCTGCCAGTGCGGGGAGCCTACAGTAGGTTCCAGATGCAAGTCCTGCGATCTTCTCGAGGATGCCAGGAGAAGGATCAGCAATCTCTGAACGGGACGATGTTGCAGCACATGCACGCTAAGCATAACGTGTGCATGTCCCTGGCGTCGAGGCCGTTCCTTTCCTGGACCTCTTTCAGCTTGCTGCCGAGCATGCAGAGCCTGTCGACGGTCACGGGTTCTATCTTCCCGAGTGCGTCCTCGAACCTCTGCCTGTTCTTCGCGGTTATCTTCTTGACCTTCAGGTCCGTCAGGACTCCGGCGGAGCTGATCCTCTCGAACATGGAGACCATCTCCTCGTCGGTCTCGTTCATTCCAACGGAGATTCCGGTGCAGACCTTCCCCTTTCCGAAGACCTCCACAGCGTCCTTGAGGCATCCGATTATGGCATCCATGTCCTCATCGGGATTCACAAGTGCGAAGATGCGGGGTATCGTCGAGCCCAATGTGATCTTGAACTCGGAAAGACCTGCAGCCTTCAGCCTCAGAAGATCATCTTTGGACACGGGAGATGCGCTGTACCCTATCGGGATGTCCGGGTATCTGGAATGGATCATGGAGACGACCTCGCAGACCCTGTCGGCATCCGAGCAACCGCTTATCGGTATTCCCTCGACGGTGCCTGTGGACACCAGTCTGTCCAGGTACGACAATATCTCGTCGTCACTGCCGAACTTCGTGAGGTTCACGTTCGCCTGATACGGCGAGTGGCAGTACGCCCTGACGAACCCGACGTCGTCTATGAGACATTCGTTGCCTTTGTGAACGGAATACCTCCCATCGGATTCCCTGAGCTCCAGGTCGCCTGAATCGGCGGAATACCTCATCCTCATCCGGCTGTCGCCGAACGAGATGATCATCAGGCCGCCGCCCTCTCCGTCGGATTCTGCCATCGGATGGTCGAACCCCGCAGGGACCCTGAGTCCCTTCGAGAGGATCAGTTCCGACTTGGCCCTCAGAGCTTCTTCCATTTTGCCCCGTCCTTGGAGTCCTCGAGCACGACTCCGGCCTCCTTCAGCCTGTCGCGGATCATGTCGGCGAGGTCGTACATCTTGTTCTTCCTCAGCTCCGCACGGAGGTCTATGAGGATGGACATGACATCGTCCAGTGTGCCGTCGTCGCTCTCCTCCTCGGGGATAATGTTGAGTATGCCGTTGAACTCGTCCAGGAGGTCGAGGTGCTTCTGAGCGGACTTCTTGCAGAGGGTCCTCTCGTTCATGGCCTTGTTGAGGGCCCTGACCATCTGGAAGATGACCTCAATCGCCTGGCGGGTGTTGAAGTCGTCGTCCATCGCGTCCCTGAAGGCCTGCCTGTACGATTCTATGAGGTCGCAGCAGTCGTTGGTATCCACATCGCCCTCGGGGGCGTTCTTAACATAGGATTTGAGGTCCTTGTAGCAGTTGATGATCCTGGAGTCTGCGGCTTTGGCCTCCTCGAGCATGTCCTCCCCGTACAGGAGGGGGCTCATGTAGTGGGTGTTGAGGAAGTAGAACCTGATGGTCTGGGGGTCGTACTTCGCGGCCACGTCCTTCACGGTGAAGAAGTTGCCCAGGGACTTGGACATCTTCTCCTCCTTCGTCATGCCGTGTCCCTTGACCTGCAGCATACCGTTGTGCATCCAGTAGTTGGCAAGCGGCTTTCCTGTGACAGCCTCCGTCTGGAGAATCTCGTTCTCGTGATGCGGGAATATGAGGTCGTTCCCTCCGCCGTGGATGTCGATCTGCTCTCCGAGGTACCTGTCGATCATGGCGGAGCACTCGATGTGCCATCCCGGCCTTCCCTTTCCCCAGGGCGAATCCCAGGAGCACTCTCCGGGCTTTGCTGCTTTCCATACTGCGAAGTCCATGGGGTTCCTCTTCTCCTCGTCCATCTGGACCCTTCCGGAGGAGGACATGTCCTCGAGCTTCGATTTGACCAGTCTTCCGTAGTTCTGTACCTTATCGATGGAGAAGTACACGCTGCCGTCGCTGGTGACGTATCCGAATCCGTTGTCGATGATCTTCTGGACCATGGCGATGATGTCCCCGATGCACTCGCTGGCCTTGGGGTAGATGTCCGCCCTGTTGATTCCCAGTTTCGATGAATCTTCGAAGTATCTGTCGATGTACCTTGCGGACAGCTCCAAGGGGTCAATTCCCTCGGCCGCCGCCTTGTTGATGATCTTGTCGTCCACGTCGGTGAAGTTGGTGACGTGGGTGACCTGATAGCCCAGGTATCTGAGGTAGCGGACGACGGTGTCGAACACGATCATGCATCTGGCGTGCCCCATGTGTATGTCGTCGTAGACGGTGACACCGCATACGTACATCTTGACTTTGCCCGGCTCTATGGTCCTGAACTCCTCCTTGGAGTTCGTCAGTGTGTTATGGATCATCAATGACATCTGATCGATGTGTCGTATCCAGCCCCGATTATAAAATCTATCTTGGGTGCCGTCAGGCATGGATCCTGTGGAGGGATGCAGGGTGTCGGGATCGCCTCTTCTTGAGCTCCTCGATCTCTCTCTTCAGCATCTCGATCTCCGAGCGGAGCTTTGAGATCTCGTCCTCCTCGGGGTCGGGGAGGTCGCAGTGGTTCAGCTCGCATTGGACCTTCAGGCCCTTGTATCTGACCACCCTTCCCGGCACTCCTACGACGGTGCAGTCGTCGGGGACGTCCTTCAGGACTACCGATCCTGCACCTACACGGACGTTGTTGCCGATGGTGATGTTGCCGAGAATGGATGCGTTGCATCCTACCACGATGTGGTTCCTCAGGGTGGGATGCCTCTTGCCCTTGCTGGTGGACACTCCTCCCAAGGTCACTCCCTGGTAGAGGCAGACGTCGTCGCCGATGATGGTCGTCTCCCCGATCACTACGCCGGTGGCGTGGTCTATGAAGAATCTCTTGCCGATGGTGGCTCCGGGGTGGATGTCGCATCCGGTGATCTTGTGGGCCTCGAAATTGATCTCCCTGGCCTTCTCGTACTCGCCTTTCAGCCAGAGCTCGTGGCTCTCCCTGTACATGGTGACGGCCAGCAGGCCCGCATGGTACTTCAGCGCATCGTTCTCGTCGATGAGAGCTGGATCGTGCTCCATCGCCGCTGCCAGATCGTTAGGGTCCACCTTCATGCTCTCGGTATATGAGTACCGCATAAAAACGTTGATTACTGTTCGGACCTCTCGTATATCCTCTTCAGTATCATGCATTGGGGTGCTGTATCCACTGGATCCTTGGTCACCAGCATCGGACGGCGGGACCTTGCGGATTCCACGGACCTGTCCAGTTTGGCCTGGTTCTCGGCATAGATCCTGAACAGGACATCCCCTTCCTTCACCCTGTCGCCCTTCTCGTGAAGTATCTCGATCCCGGCGCCCAGGTCCTCGGGGGCGCCTGCTCCCTTGGCGATGGCGACCATGCTGGCGTTGTCTATGTATTGGACGAACCCGTCCCTCTTGGCATGCACATCCTTGACGAACGATCCCGGGGAGAGGTCGTTCGATTTGAGATCATGGCTGCCGTTCTGCGCCTCGACTATCTGGAGGAACTTCTCATGGGCCCTTCCGGAGGTGATGGCCCCCTCGGCCCTCGCTCTTCCGTTCTCCATGCCGGCCATCTCAAGGATGATCCCGGCCATTCCGCAGGCCTTATCCAGGACGGCGCACTCGGTGTCCCCGGTCTCCAGCATGGAGATGCACTCCTTCGCTTCCAGAGTGGGGCCGATCATGTGCCCGAGGGGCTGGTCGGCGTAGGTGACGGCGCATTCTATGCGCACTCCGAGGATCCTTCCGAGTCCGATCAGGTCCTTCGCGAATCCCTCCGCGGTCTCCATGTCGGGGATCTTCGCTCCTTTGCCCATGGGGATGTCTATCAGCAGATGTGTTGTTCCCAGGGCCACCTTCTTGCTCATTATCGAGGCGAGCATCATCGGCCTGGGGTCTATGCCCATGGGGCGCTCCGCATCGATGATGATGCTCCCGACTGGTGCATAATCATCGTTCCCGCAGGCGAACACCCCTCCCGTCTTCTTCACCGCCGCCCTGAGGGATTCGGTGTCGAGTTCGACATCGCAGAACGTGTCCACGAAATCGGATGTCCCGCAGGCGCTGCTGATGGCGCGGGACGACAGCTTGGGGATGATGAGCGATTGCGATGCCACTATGGACACGACGATCGGTGTGATCTTGTTCCCGGGGATGCCTCCGAGGCTGTGGAAGTCGAGTATCCTCTCGGAACCGAAGTCGACCATGCTGCCGGTATCTGCCATCGCCCTTGTGAGGTCGGCGACCTCCTCCAGATCTGCGTTGTTCACGTTGAACGCGGACACGAACGACAGTATCTCCTTGCTGGACAGTCCGCCGTCCAGGATGTCCTTTACGATGGAGCGGATCTCCTGTCCGTTCAGCTTCCTGCCGTTGATCTTGCTGCGTATCGACCTCACCGACTCGGGCATGGGGCTGTATTCGATGAGGAACTCCTCCCCGTCCTCGATGCCGCATCTCTCCATGATCTGCGACGGGAAGATAGCCTTCCCCGGTTCCACGATCGAATCGGTTATGACCACGGCACATATGGTCGACGAATCACCCGTGACGCGCACCCTGTCGGTATGATCGACTCCGAGCTTGAGGGCGTCGTCGCTGTTCAGGATGACCGCCATCTCGGATACGGTCACATCGGAGTGGCGGGCTATGAGCTTCATGGCCCTTCACTGCTCGAACTCGTCGCCCCTTGCGAAGTTCACCGACGGGCAGGGTCCGAAGCATTCCCTGCAGAATATGCAGTCGTCCTCGTGGATGTGGACCTTTCCGTCCTTCATGTAGAGGGCCCCCGGCCTGCATCTGGCTGCGCACAGCCCGCATCCGACGCACTGCTCCGCACGCATTATCAGCTGGAAGATGTGGTCGATCGTCCTTCTCGCATCTAGTTCCGATCCTGATTTGCTGATGATCGATCCCTCGGCGTACAGCGTGGCGCCTCCGAGTTCGATGAAGTCGCCCTCGATCTTGTCGGGGACGATCCATGTGATCGCATGGCAGAACGGCCTGACCTTCTCCAGGTCTATCGGTCTGGACAGGGCCGCCTCGATGCTGTATCCCACGACGCAGGGGGAGTATCCCTCCTGGACCTTGATCGTCAGCGGGCCCTTCTCCGGCGCTTTGGTCTGCTTCGTCAGTTCGGACACCTCCTTGCCGGAGACCCTCTGCACCTCCTCCCTGATGGATTTGGGCGCATCCTTCCATCTCCAGAGGCCGTACTCCTTCCACTCCTTGGGGAGTCCGCGGTCGGCCATGTACTTCTCCAGGTACTCGTTCCACTGCCCCCACCTCTTGCTGTTGCCGGCGACGACGTCGAACTCGGCGAGGTCTGATGCGGGGCACAGGAAGCATCCGATCCTGTCCAGCCCTCTGGTGTACCATACGTTGTAGGGCTCCTTCTTGTAGAAGATGTACATCCAGACGTGCATTGCGCACCAGTTCTGGATTGGCGACGCCCCTACCTGTCCGGGGGTCCAGGGGTTCCTCCACACTCTGGGCTTGGAGTTCCTCTGCTCGGACTCGTACTTCCTCTGTCCGATGAATGAGAGAACTCCGTCGGGGAAGTTCTTGTTGATCGCTCCGACGGTTGGTCCGAGCTTGTTGGTCTTGCAGCACCACCTGTAATCCTTTGCAGGCGGCCCGAAGTAGACCAGGTTGCCGAAGAAGGCGTCAGTGGGTGCTTTCTCCTAGATGAGTTGTAATCCGTGCCTCTGGCAGACGTCGTGGACGTGCTCCACGGTCTCGTCGAACTCCAGTCCGGTGTCCACGAAGAGGATGGGGAGCTTCAGCCCTGCGTCCAGGGTGAGCAGCAACGATGCGAGGCTGTCTTTTCCTCCCGAGAACGATACGATGGCGGGGAGGTTGTTCTTCTCGATGGTCTTGTGGATGAATCCGACGGCCTCGTCGACCCTCCTCTTGATGACCCCCTCGTTGGCCTTGACGGCCTCGTCCCAGGAGTTCTTCTTGGGAGTCAGGTCCCTGAACTCCTCGGGCCTGTACCACCTGGTCCTCACCGCGACCCCTCTGGTGGACTCCACCATCTCCGGCCCGGTCATCTTGGCCATACCGGTGGCGATGACCTCTCTATCGGCCGTGACGATTATGATCTCGTCGCCGAACTTTATGTCAGGGTCGGCATCGATGACGCCTGGGGCCATGAGGTTCTTGCTCTCTCTGATGAAAGGTATCGCATCTGGGTGGCACACGACGTATCCCTTCGAGAAGCATTTCCCGATGCGGTACGCGCCCTGCATCCTGGCGACGAACTTCCAGCCGGAACCCATGTCGTATCTGAACGATGCGATGACCGCTCCGTCGATGACGACCTCGTCCATCCTGTCGAGGGACGGTGCCTTGCTGAGGATGACGATGTGGTCGTCCGGTATGACCGCCATTCCGGCGCCCGGGCCGTAGTCGTGGTCCAGGGTCTCGCGGAGAAGGTCGATGTCGTGCTTGAATGCGGGCCTGGAGTCTCCAGGAGGCGTGAGAACGACCTCTTCGGTGGGTCTTCCGCAGACCGGGCACTCCTCCTTCTCGAGGATAGGCAGGTTGCATTCGTAACACCATCTGAGGTGGTTCTTACCCAGTCTGATTGTGGACATCTTGATCGGGCCTCCCTAGGCCGAGTCCCTTATATATTTTAGTCGGGGGGCTGCCGGAACGGCGGTCTGGTAGGAGGTATGACGGCCGCCTTGGGACCTCGGAACGCAGGTTGCGGCCGTTTGGGCGGATGGCGAGGTCGCCCCCGCGCATCCGCTTTCTTCACCCTCTCTTCACGCCCTCCTCACCACGAACAGGAGCGCCAGCATCACTCCGGCGATGACTGCAACAGCAATCGCGATGGTGCCGGAATCCATGGGTCCACCGGACCCTGTGTTCTCGGTGACCTTATTGGTGTTTTTGCCATCGATGACAGTGATCCCATCCGACGGTGACGACTGCTCCTCCTTCTCCCAGATCGCGAAAAGGTCCACGTTCCTGTAGACCGTCAGGGGGCTCTCAAGCGCCTGGCCGGCGGTGGTGGCGGACCAGCCTTTGAACCTGTATCCGTCCTTGCTGAGATTCCTGAGGGTCACTTCTGAGCCTGCCTCGTAGTACTCGGTCTCGGTCTTCCCGTCGTTGTGGTAGGTGACCTCGACCAGCTTCTCCCAGACCGCATGGAGCGTGATGCTCTCCGTGGCCGCTATGGTGTCGTTCTCATCGTAGGCGACCCTGGCGGAGCCCTCTTCGGTGCTCCATCCGAGGAACCCGTATCCCTCCTTCGAGGGGGTGCCGACCTTGGAGAGGTCGTAGGTCGAGCCTGCGGATGCGTTCACCGAGTAGACCTGGGTGCCGTCGCTCATGAAGGTGATCCTGATGATGTCGGGTTCGGACCAGGAGACAAAGAGCTCCATGGACTCCTCGGGGTGGATCGCCGATCCAGCCGAGAAGAACCTGCCGGTCCCGTCAGGGCTCAGCGTCCAGCCGAGATGGGTCTTGCCGGACACCTTTCCGAAGGATGCCGGCAGCGTCAGGGAGTCTCCCTTGTACACGGTGTGGTTGACGGTGTCGGTGACTGCCATGTGGACTATGATGCTCACGGTCTCCTTTTCCTTCCATACAGGGTAGAAGCTGCAGGAGGATGTGGTCTGAGCGGTCCCGGGTGCGGGGTACTGTGCCGTCTGTCCGTTGTACGCTGTGGTCCAGCCGATGTGGTCGTATCCGTTCCTGGTCATCGCCGGGAGCGGAACGTCCAATGACTCTCCGACGAATCCGTTGTAGGTAGAACCGTTCTGGTCGTGGACGGTGACGGAGAACGTCTGCTTCTGCGTCCAGACCTGGTAGAGGTCCATGTCGGAGGCGACGATAATCTGTGCTCCAGGCAGGTATGATGCAGATCCGGAGGGTCTTGTGGACCAGCCCATGAAGGTGTATCCGTCGCGGGCGGATGCCGAAGGCACAGTGTATGCAGAGCCGGAGACTATCTTGGACGACTCGGACTCGCCGGTGTGGTAGTGGACGGTCACCGTGTATTCGACGGTGGTGTCCCATACCTCGTATAGGTCGGTGTCCTCGGTCACTGTGAAGGAATCTCCAGGGGTGTACTGGACCGTCCCGTTCCTGGAGAGGCTCCAGCCGAGGAAGGTGCCTTCGGAATCGGATAGGGCTTTCGGTACGGTGTACGTTCCCTTGTCGGTCACTTTGGCGATGGAGGTCTTGCCAGAGGATCCGTGGCATGTGACCTCATGGCTTACGACTTGCTGCGACCTGTCCGACCAGATCTCGTAGAGGTCCATGTTCGAGGATACTCTGATGGCGTCACCTGGCATGTAAGCGGGGGAGCCGCTGTAGGTGAGGGCCCATCCGGAGAACGTCCATCCGTCGCGGGTGGAGGGTCTCGGTGCCGTGAACGTGGTGTCCTTGCCGACGATCGACACCTTGGTCTTACCGGTGTAATCATGGAGGATGACGTCGTAGGTGGTGGATGTCTTCCATACCTCGTAGAGGTGTGTGTCCGATGTCACGGCGAAGGTGTCGCCGGGCGTGTAGTCCACTGTACCTTCGGATTTCAGGCTCCAGCCGAGGAAGGTCCCCTGCGAGTTCGAGGACCCCTTGGGGACCGTGAACATCTTGCCCTCTTCGACAGAGGACACGGTCGTCTCGCCGGCGTAGCGGTGGAGTATGACGCTGAACACGTCGGTGGTCTTCCATACCTCGTAGAGGTCCATGTCGGATGTCACGGTAAATGAGTCTCCCGGGGTGTACATCGGTGTTCCCTCTGGGGAGGTCGCCCATCCTAGGAACGTGGCCTGGTCGCGTGCGACAGGCTTGGGGACGGTGAACCTCTTTCCGGATTCCACATCTGTCATGGTCTGCTTGCCTGTGTAGTCGTGCGTGGTGACGTAGAGCGTCGTCACGGTGCTCCACACCTCGTATAGGTCCATGTCCTCGGTGACCGTGAAGGAATCTCCCGGGGTGTATCTGGCGGTGCCGCCGTAGGTCGTGGCCCAACCGAGGAACCCGTCGGTCATCTCGGTCGGTTTGGGGACGGTGAACCTGGATCCCTTGGGGACCTCGGTCACCGTCGTCATGTTATCGTGGTCATGGATGGTGATTTTGTAGTTGTTATCCATCTTCCAGACCTCGTACAGGTCCATGTCGGATGTGACATTGAAGTAGTCTCCCGGCTGGTAGGTCACTGCTCCCAAGGCTGTGGTGGCCCAACCGAGGAACACCGCATCGCTGCGGTCGGAGGACCTCGGCACGGTGAACGTGGATCCGTCCTCGACGGTCGCGGTCCTGGTGCCCCCGGCATGGTCGTGGCAGACCACCGTGTGGCTGCTGGCCATATCCCACACCTCGAAGAGGTCCACATCGTTGTAGACGACGAAGGAGTCCCCCGGGGTGTAGTTCACGTGCCTGTCCATCCCGAGCGACCATCCGAGGAACACGCCCTGATCCCGGGCGGAGGGCTTAGGGACCGTGAAGGAATCGCCTTCCTCCACCTCCTTGACGGTCATCTTGCCGTTGTAGTCGTGGCAGGTGATCTTCAGCTTCCCGAGCTCCGCCCAGCAGGGGTAGAGCTCCATGGTCTCGGTCAGTCTCACGGTCTCGCCGTCGCGGTAATCGACGGCACCGTTCATGTTCAGCGACCATCCGAGCAGTTCGTATCCCCTCTTCACGGCGGATTCGCTGCCGATGGTGACCATGGTCCCCCAATCGTATTCGCACCTCTCGACCAGGTCCAGGTGATAGTACAACCTGACCTTGATGGTCTTCCAGACCGCCTCCAGCTCGATGTCCTTGCTGAGCATCAGTTTGTCGCCCTGGAAGTACTTGGTGCCGGTCTCCCTCAGAACCCAGTTCTCGAAGATCTTCCCATCCTTGGTAGGGTTCTGCTGTTCGATCGCGATCTGCTTTCCCTTGTAGCACTGCTGGGTGCCCAGGACCTTGCCGTCGTCGACGAAGGTGACTGTGTAGGACTGCCTGGCCTTCGTGAGAGGATAGAGCTTGAGGTCTGAGTTGATCTGGGGATCGGTCACCAGCATCGGCCCGTTCATGGTGAGGGCCCATCCGATGAACTCCTCGCCGTCGGCCTCATCGTAATCAAGGGTTGACAGGTCCAGCCTGGACCCCTTCTCCACCTGGATCGTCTCAGTTACCTTGCCGTCCGTACCCATGATCTCGACCTTGCATGTCAGTGCATCCCAAACGCTGACAGCGGTGTGGTCCGAGTAGGTGTCGATCAGACTGCCGGCGGAGTAGAACTTGCCGTCCACCCTCCATCCGGAGAACTCGTATCCGTCCACGTCGTCGAGTTCGGCGTACCTGTCCCCGACGGTGAAGGTAGTTGAGGAGGGCAGTCCGGTGACGCCCTTGATCTGCGAGTGGTCGTAGGTTATCGTTCTGGTCGCGAAGGATGCGATAGGTTCTATCGTCGTCCCGAGCTCGCAGAATTGTGCCTCCGTTATCTCTTTGACGTTACCGTTCAGGCCCTCCACGGACCATGCGCTGAACATGCCGCTCGCAACCTTGGGAACAGGCATCGTCAGCTTGCCGTCCCCGCTCTTGCGGACTATGTCATCCATGCCCAGGATGTCTTGGAAATGGAGTGTCGTGGTCCTGGCATCGATGTGAGTGTTCACCTCGTTGTAGGGCACCAGGCATGCGTAGTCTCCTGTGTTGTAGACGAAGAGCTCGCTGCGGTATTCGGATGTGCCGCTGGTGTCGGTCTTGGTGAGCATCACGTTGGGCTCCACCCAGAAATCGAGGTAGAGGACGTTCTTCGTTGAAGTTACATCAAGGTTCTTGAAGTCGAAATCCCCGAGCGTGATCTCAGGGATGCCGTTGAGCTTCACCTTCTGCTTCTCACCGATGATCTGTCCCTTCAGGGAGGTGCCTTCGAACGCGTCTCCTGCGATCTTCGTTATGTTCCTCAGGTCCTCGATCTTCACATCGCTGTTCTTGAAGACACCTTCCTTCAGTTCGGTCACTCCCGTCCCGGACAGGATGGGGCTGTACATTCCGCTGCACTCCGAGAAGGCGTACTTCCCTATGGAGGTGAGAGCGGAGGAGATGTTGTTGTTTATGATGCCGGTCCCTTTGAAAGCATAGTCCCCTATGGACTGGACCTGTGTCATCTTGACGTACAGCAGCTTGCTGCAGCCTTCGAAGGCGCTGTCGCCTATCGTCTTAACCTTGTCGCTGAATACGACGTACTGTATCGTGGTGCAGCCCTTGAAGGCATCCGCCTTCACCGACGGGGAGTCTATGTAGATCCTCTTGCCGGGGATGCTGTCATCCGTGTAGCTGACCGTGTCCGCATCGGTTATGATGCTGTATGATGCGCCGTCGACCTGGATGGTCCCTTCGGCCTCCAGTTCGCTCCCCATCCCAATGATGAAGAACGCCGTGAAGACGCTCAGCGCTACGGCCATGATGGCCATTGTCTTGTTCATTTTCATCACCCAATGCATCCATGCGCATGGTCTGCAGAGGATGAGTCGCGGTACGGCTATTAAGAGAGGTCACCCTGATTCTAGCGACTAAAGTCACAGGTCTTTCGACCTTGATCGTAGTTCAGAGCCTTGCCTTCATGTAGAGGGACCTGTCCTGGTCCAGCGGGATGGTGGCGTCGTAGCCGACCTTGGAAGTGGTCTTCCCGTGGGAGCTCGGGTCCAGGGACGATCCGGCGGCGTTGTTGATGACCAGGATCCTGTCGGCCTGCATCCTTGTGGCCACCGCCCATTCCACCTCGCGGTCATTGAATATGTCTATGTCCTCGTCCACGATGATGACGTTCTTCATGGACGGGTGTCCTGTGAATGCCGCCATGATGGCGTTCACTCCGTCACCCTCCTTGTTCTTCTTGATCGATACGATACCATTCAGCCAGCAGCATCCGCCCTCGGTGAGGCGGACGTTCCTCACCCTGGGGACCGCCTGCCTGACGGTCTTGAGGATCATGGGCTCCCTGGGGAGCCCCATGAGCATGAAGTGCTCGTATCCTCCCGGCAGGAGGAGGTGGAATATGGGGTCCTTGCAGGTCCATATCCTGTCAATCTCGATGACCGGCTGCTGCCTCTCGAAGTCGTAGGTCCCGGTGATGTCGACGAAGGGTCCCTCCTTGGTCTCCTTCAGGGTGATCCTTCCCTCGAGGACGTAGTCGGTGTCGGCGGGGACCAGGATGCCGTTGTCGCATCTCCCCACCTTCAGGGGCGAGCCGTGCCCTTTGACGCACATCGACGAGGCGACCTCGAGCTCGTCGGCGCCGAAGTCCATGGATGTAGCAGCTGCGAGGAGGACCTCCGCCTGGGCTCCGATGCATATCGAGATCTTCAGTTCCTCGCCGGCCTCCTTGGCCATGTTGTAGATGGTGAACAGATGCCTGGGGACCAGCCTGACCGCTATGTGCCTGTCATCGACAATCATCATCCTGTGGAACGAGACGTTCTTCTTACCGTTGTAATCGGTGACGATCACTCCGGATGTGATGTACCTTCCGCCGTCCTCGGGGAAGTACTTCGGTATGGGGAGGGACATAAGCTTGATGTCCCTGCTGCACTGACGGAACGCGGGGTCATCCACGACCTCGCAGCGCTCCGGCCTACCTATGGCGTCCAGGAGGTGGGTGACAATGCCGTCCTTCGGGACGTTCAGGGCCTTGGCGATCTTCTCTCTGGTCGAGAAGATGTTCCCAGCGGCCCTGCCGCCGTTCAGGTCATCGAAGACATATGTAGCATTCTGATCCTTCATGAGAACGGATGAGGTATCCTTGGATTCAGGATCCACATGTGTCTCCACTTTCACGATTTCGCCGAACAGCGAGTCCTTGACGGTCATGTCCGGTGTGAAGGGTTACTATAATAATAACATGCACTCCGACCATCGTCGGATGCCGCATGGCTTTCCTTCCATCGTCATAGGAGTCCTCTGCCCGCCATCCGTGACATGCGATCTGCTCCGGAGGACCGGTCCGATCTCTAGACCTCGGCCGGTCATCCTGATGCCGTCATTAATCAAAGTGAAGCCGCCTGCGGTGCATCATGGTAAAAGTTGTGGTGCGGGGTCGCCCCCGACCAAGCAATCAGAGCTTCTTCTTGTACTCTTCCTGCTGTTTCTTGAGCTCCTCGATCTTCGCACGGGAGTCCACGATCTTTTTGTAGAGGGCCATGACGTCCTCGTCATCGATGGTCTTTCCGCTGTCGAAGAGCTCGACCATCTTCCTTCCGATGTCCCTTGTGGCATCGGAGATGTTGGAGTTCTCCTTGCCGATGTCGACCTCGGCCTTTCCGCCGTCCACGACGGTACCGAGCTTCTCATCCGCCTTCTCGAGTCCTTCCTTGATGTGATCCATTAATCCCATGGTGTTCACCTGTGGCCCTTAGGCCTCTGTGGGCGACAATAGCGGTCCACGGTATAAACTTGACCCGGATCGTATCCGATCCGCCGATGTTGATGGGGGTAGCGAACAACGATTGACATAGCATACAACAGAGCCTCTTTCGTATTATGTGTGTTTGTATGAATCTGGCTATGCTTGAGTGCTATTATTCTGTTTATATACGAACCGTTTTTTTACGCTTAAAACTTGGGTTTTGAAACGTTTTTTTACGGATACCATGAGGCACACAGTCATTGCCTCAGTGGTGCATATGATGGCAGGGGGTCGTAAAGCATCCCATGTGTGTTAGAGGTCATCGTACGGTCCAGCATATCCATAACGGTATCAGCCAGACGTTTCTTGTCGGGTAGAGGGAAAGTTCAGACGTCCCAAGTTGGATGTATAATCCATTAATACTACGAACGGGATTCCCTTAACATGACCAAATACGAAGATTTGCTCAAGGAATTCGTATCGATAGAATCTGAGGACCGCGGTGGTTTCTTCCTCGCCAAGGTCCAGACAATGGACGGTTACAGCAGGGCATTCCCGATGATCTGGGATCTCGTGGAGACATTCCTGTGCAAGGTCGCGGCAGCTGACGGCATCCTCGACATCACCGAGTATGCGGTCATACAGGGTCTGGCCATCCACCGCCATGGCGAACCCTTCGATCCCGTCGAATTCACAGCAAGGCTCGGACAGTTCGTCAAGGACGGCGCCGACACCAAGCTCGCGGAGGTCGCCTTCGCCATGCTTCCCGAGTACGTCAGGGACGACATCGTGATGATGCTGCTCTGCTTCGCTGGCGTCGATGGTGTAGTGTCGGAGAAAGAGTCCGAGTGGATTTCCACCATCTGTTACTGAACAATCAAGGCCCCCGCAGGGGGCCGCATTTACCATTTTCTGCGTGCATGTGCGCATAATCCCATATATACTCCCTATAGATTCCGTTGGCCTATGTCCGACGAGATCGAGCAGACGATCAGAAAATACGCACTGCAGAACGCGGTGTTCTTCAAAGGTACAGCCAATCCGAAAGCCGTCGTAGGGAAGATCCTGGGCAGTTGCCCGGAGCTCAGGCCCAAGGCGGGGGAGATCACGCCCCTCATCAACCAGATCGTGGAGGATGTGAACAAGATGGGCCTGGAGGCCCAGAAGAAGGCCCTTGAAGAGATCGACTCCTCATTGCTCGTCAAGGAGAAGAAGGAGAGGAAGTACGAGCTTCCCGACCTGGAGAACGTCAACGGCAAGGTCGTGATGCGTATCGCGCCCGGGCCCTCCGGACCGCTCCACATCGGCCATACCCGTGTGTCCATCCTCAACGACGAGTACGTCAAGAGGTACGGCGGGGACCTCATCCTCAGGTTCGAGGACACCAACCCCGAGAAGATCGATCCCGATGCGTACGACATGATCCCGGAGGATCTGGACTGGCTCGGGGTCAAGTGCACCAAGCAGTACATCCAGTCGGACAGGTTCGAGATGTACTACGACTACACCAGGAAGCTCCTGGAGATGGGCCACGCATACGTCTGCACATGCGACGGGGACGACTGGAGGAAGCTGAAGGAGAACAAGCAGAAATGCCCCTGCCACGACCTCCCGGTCGAGACGCAGCTGGACAGGTACGACAAGTTCCTCGCCGGGGACTACGCCGACGGAGAGGCTGTAGTCGTCGTCAAGACGGACATCTGCCACCCCAACCCTGCGGTCAGGGACTTCGTTGCCCTCAGGCTGGTCAGGACGCCCCACCCCAGGACCGGGGACAAGTACATCGCGTACCCGATGATGAACCTCTCCGTCGCCATCGACGACCACGAGATGGGCATGACGCATGTCATCAGGGGAAAGGATCACCTCAACAACACGTTCAGGCAGGAGTACATCTTCGACTACTTCGGATGGAAGAAGCCTGAGTACTACCACTACGGGCTCGTCAACATCCCCGACACCGTGCTCAAGACTTCGATAATCAAGCAGAGCATCTGGGACGGGGAGTACTCCGGATGGGACGACGTCAGGACCGGTACTGTCAGGGCCATGAAGAGGCGCGGAATCAGGCCGGAGGCAATCAGGAGGTACTGGGTGGAGTCCGGTATCAAGCCGGTGGACATCGAGTTCTCCTGGCAGAACCTCTACGGAATGAACAGGGACATCATCGACACCGACGCCAACAGGTACTTCTTCGTCCAGGACCCGGTGAGGTACGACATCGACGGCATCGATGTCATCGAAGGGGCTGCACCGAAGCACCCCGACCACCCCGAGAGGGGGAACAGGGACTATAGGCTGGAGGCGCCCAGGACCGTGTATCTTGCGGAGGCCGATTCCAAGATCCTGATGGACGATAAGCAGATCAGGCTCAAGGACCTCTGCAACATAGAGTGCGGCACGCCTGCGAAGTACAACGGCAACGATGTGTCGATCCTCAAGAAGGGCGTGCGTGCGATTCAGTGGGTCGCTGCGGACGGAGTGAAGGCGAAGATCCTCATGCCCGACGGTACCGTCGCGGAAGGCCTGGCGGAGCCATCTCTCATGAAGGAGACCAACGAGATGGTCCAGCTGGAGAGGATCGGATTCGTCAGGGTGGAATCCAAGGACAAGGATTCCATATCGATGGTGTTCTCCCACCGCTGAAACATTAATCGGCCCCCGTAAGGGGGTCTTTCCATCATTCTGTTCTGTCTTCTCCGACCTTGTCGGCCCAGCCTTTGTCGATGCAGAACGCCGCATAGAGCGGGATGCTGTACAGATCGTTCTCGTGGCCGAAGTTCTTGGACGAGAGCCTTATCGATGATCTGGGGGAGTATGTCTTGCGGAATTTGGCAAGGCTCTTGGAAGTGGTCCTGTCGCCTGATTTGACCTCTATCGGAACCACTTTCCCATCGGAATCCTGGAAAAGGAAGTCCAGCTCCGTGTTCTGGTCCGGGTTCCAGTAATAGGTGCTCATATCGTTCGCGGTGAGGGATTGGCATACGTAGTTCTCGGCCATGGCGCCTCTGAACCTGTCGCTGGCCCTTCCGGAGACGATGGTCTTGAACGGCACCTCCGCCTTGGAGCTGAGCAGTTCGGTGTCAACGAAATAGCATTTCAATGGATCACCGTTGCTCTTGTTGCTTGCGATGTCCTGATCAGAAGTAATCATGCATTTCTCGCAGATTCCCGCCGATGTGAGCCATTCTTTCCAATAAAACCTCTCTATCAGAAATCAAATCGAGAATCGTTGTCTCAAGCCACGTCGACGAATACCGCAGATGCCAGTTCGTAGCTGAGTGCGACCATGTGATCGCCGATCTTGATGATCCTGTCTCCACCGTCCATGAGGATGGATTCGATGCTGACCTCCCTTCCGGGCACGAAACCGATGGAGTTCAGCTGCTTGATCGTCTCGGCGTTGTCCGTCTTGATGTAAGCTATGGAGCCGCCCTTGTTCTTGGGGAGCTTGTTGAGCTGGATGACATTGGTCGTGCCTTGGCTGTAGCGTTTGCAGGGGTCCGAGCAGTACTGGCAGTCCTCGTCCACGGGGTTGCCGACCATGTTGCAGATCCTGATGCTAGTGCCGTCAGAGATGGTGTGCTCCATCTTGTGGGCCTCATCGTGCGCCTCGTCGTGGTCCATTCCGAGGCAATCGACGAGCAGATGCTCGATTACGTGATGCTTCTTGCGGATCTGGCGGGCCATCGCCATTCCCTCCGGGGACAGCCTGATGCCCTTGTACCTCTCGTACACAACCAGCCCCTCGGCCGCGAGCGTCTTGGTCATCTCCGTGACGCTGGCGGGGGATACGTTCATGAATGTGGCCAATTCGGTGGTCTTGACATTCTTGTCTCCGTCACTCAGCCTCAGGATGCTGATGAGATAGTCCTCACGGTTGTCTGAAGTCATCGTTCATGGTATTCTTGCATCTTTATAAAATCGTTCTGGAAAAAATTTAGGAAGAACGAAAGCATCCAACCGATGTTAAGGGATCGGGGACGGATGACATTTACATCCGCCCCGACCCAGATCATTCGGTGCTCTCTGAGGGTTCAGGCCTGATCCTGATGAATCTCTCCACCGGGGTCACGATGAGACGACCGTCTCCGGGCTTTCCGGTCTGTGCGGATTTCACTATGGCGTCTACGGCCTTGTCGACCATCTCGTCCTCCAGCACGATCTCGACCTTGGTCTTCTCCAGCTCGTCTATGATGATCTCTCCGGCTCTGGTGGTGAACCTCAGTCCTGCCTGGCTTCCCCTCCCGTAGACGTGCGTGATGGTCATACCGTTCACGCCGATCTCCTTCAGGGCATCCTTCACGAACTGCAGCATCTCCGGGCGTATCACAGCTGTTATCAGTTTCATCTTTTCACCTCACATGTATGCGTGCTCTCCGTGCTCGATCAGGTCCTGGCCGACGAGCTCCTCCTCCGGCGTCACGCAGACTCTCATAAGCTTCGACAGCACCCAGATTATGGCGTAGGATACCGAGAAGCAGTAGATCAGCGTCACTATGACGGCTATTATCTGTCCGATGAACAGGTCGGTGGAGCCGTAGATCAGTCCGGCGACCTCCCCGGTGTATTCGGGCGCGGCGAAGATGCCGGTCGCGATGGCACCCCATATTCCTCCGACACCGTGCACGGCGAAGACGTCCAGCGCATCGTCGAATCTCATTCTGGACTTGGTCATCCTCACGGCGTAGAAGCACAGCACTCCCGCCACTGCTCCTATCACCATCGATTCGGGGATGCCTACGTATCCTGCGGCGGGGGTGATCCCGACCAGTCCGGCGATGGAACCCGCGATCATTCCGAGGACTCCGACACGTCCGACCACCATGTACTGCACGACGGCCCATGCCATCATACCGCAGGCTGCGGCCATCATGGACACCACTATCGAACGGACCGCAAGGCCGTCAGCGGCGAGTCCGGACCCTCCGTTGAATCCGAGCCATCCGATCCACAGAAGGGCGCATCCGAGGAACGCCAGGGGGATGTTGTGGGCTCTCGAGTTGCGTACCCTCTCGCTTCTTTTTCCGAGGAAGAGCGCAAGGGCGATACCGGTGATACCGGCGCAGATGTGAACTACTGTTCCTCCGGCGAAGTCCAGCACGACCAGGTACTGGTCGAACCATCCTCCGCCCCATACCCAGTGGGCCATGGGGGCATAGACGACCACGGACCAGATCGCCAGGAACCATACCACCGCGGTGTACCTGATACGCTCGGCGCAGGCACCCAGAACGATGGCCGCGGATATCATGGCGAACATCATCTGGAAGAGGGCGAACTCCATGTCCGATATCCCCGAGGCTGCGTTCTCGGTCACCCCGGTCATGAACAGGTAGTCAAGGCTCCCGACGATGGCGCCGTCGCCTCCGAAGGCGAGGGAGTATCCGACGGCGATCCAGGAGATCGTCATCACACCCATGGCGATGAGGCACTGGGTGATCATGGACGACATGCTCTGCTTCCTCAGCATACCTCCGTAGAAGAATGCGATTCCGGGCACCATTGTGAACACCAGTATGGAGCTGACGAGGATCCAGGAGATGCTTCCAGTGTCCTCGGTTGTTTCGACCGTTTCGGCCGAGAGCGATTGAGAGCAGAACGTCAGTGTGACGGCCGCTAGGACTATGGCCGCCATTATTGCGAGACAGATGTAATTCTTCGTTCCCATCCGATCAACCTCCGTAATTCGGACGGGATTGATCGATCGGCATTTCCTATTTGAAAGGTTATGATTTACCATGACTTTTAACGCGATCCTGTGATTTCATGGCGACATCCGTCGGTAACTCGCACAAAATCTGTCTGAAATACGACACGATGGTCAATTTTGTTCATGATGCGACTGATGGGATACAGGACCGTGCGTCTGCGGTCTTACAAGGACGGTTCGGAAATCGAAATGGGTTTCCGTTGTCCTGTAATGATATATGTATATGGGGGGCCGGCCAAGTGACCGACCCCGGGATACGGTTTCAGAAATCGACGAGTTCGTGGTACTCGTACGCGGGGGCTCCGGCGTGGAAGCAGTACTGGACGGTGGCGAACTGCTTCTTCAGCTCCTTCACGTCCTCCTTCACCTTAGCGGGGTCCTCCTTCTTCTTGACGACCCTGGCGATGAGCTCAGCGACCTCCTTCATCTCGCTCTCCTTCATTCCGAGACGGGTCATCTCCTGCGATCCTAGCCTGAGTCCGGAGGGGTTGACCGAGCTGGTGTCCCTGGGGAGCATGTTCTTGTTACAGATGATGTTGGCATCCTCGAGGAGCTGTGCGCACAGCTTTCCGCCTCCGAACTCGGAGACATCGACAGCGATCGCGTGGGATCTGGTGAATCCGAGGTCGGGGCACAGGACGGGGACTCCGAGCTCGTAGAGGGCCTCTCCGAGCGCACGGGAGTTCTTGCATGCCTGCGCTGCATACTCCTTTCCGAAGACGTCCATCTCCGCCAGCGTGATGCCCAGTGCGGCCATCGCATGGAGGTGGTGGCTGGATGTGACTCCGGGGAACGCTGCGTGCTGGAGCTTCTTCTCCTGCTCCTCAGTGAGGTTCTGTCCCAGAAGGATACCGTGGTTGGGTCCGGGGAAGGTCTTGTGGGTGGAAGCGGAGACGATGTTCACGCCCTCCCTGAGGGGATCGTGGAACTGCTTACCGGCGATGAGTCCGAGGACGTGGGCGCAGTCCTCCCAGACGACGCATCCGATCTCGTTGAAGGTGTCCTGGAGCTCCTTGATCGGCGGAGGGAACAGGAACACGGAGAGACCGAACTGTGCGATCTTGGGCTTGGCCGCCTTCAGCACCTTGATCGTGCCGTCGACGTCCAGGTTCATGTCGGACTCGTTCCAGGGGTAGTTGACGGAATTCACTCCCCTCTGTCCGAACGCTCCGAACTCGCATGTGGAGATGTGGGCTCCCTGGTCGAGGGCGCAGGTGGTAACGATGTCACCGGGCTTGGCGAAGGCCATGAGGACGGCCATGTTCGCAACAGTACCAGATATAGGTCTGAGGTCGGCGAAGTCACAGTCGAAGACCTTCTTCGCGAGCTCGAGCGCCTTCAGCTCGACCTTGTCGACATAGATGTTGCCCTGGTAGTAGCGCTTTCCGGGAAGTCCCTCCGCATACCTGTCTGCGAAGTCCGAGATCAGCATTTCCTTTGCCAGGGGGCTCATGAGGTTCTCGGATGCGATCATGGGGATGCACTCCTCGAACCATTTGTTGTGGGCCTTGACATTCTCTCTGATGAATTTTGCGTCTTCGACGGCCATTGTTATCAGGACACCTTTAAAGCCTGTCTTTATAAAAATGGGGCAGTCACGGATACTTACATCGCGATGATGTACCGACCGATGTTTTATAGGCTTCCTGGACCATGAGCCAGAACATCGGTCCAATGGGTATTTTCTACCAAAAAAGTTGTAGATGCGCCCTGTATATTATATTCTTCTAGTATTGAAAGCCCAGTGTTCATATGCAGATAGAGAGTATCCTCGAGGATATCAGAAAAGGGAAACCGATCTTGGTATACGACTTCGACGACAGGGAGAGGGAGTGCGACATGACCGTCGCCTCCGAGTTTGTCACCCCCGCCATTATCCAGAAGATGAGGAAGGAGGCGGGAGGGCTGATCTGCGTCACCACCCCGTATTCCACCGCAAAGGAGCTCGGTCTCCCATTCATGTCGGACGTCTACTGGGATGATTGCGAGAAGTACCCTCTCCTGAGGGCCATGGCACCCACGGACATCCCCTACGACCGCACTAAGTCGTCCTTCGGACTCACGGTCAACCACAGGAAGACCTATACCGGGATCACGGACAAGGACCGTGCACTTACCGCAAGCGAGTACGCGAAGGTCATCTTCTCCGGCAAGCCGACCGAGGAGATCAAGAAGGAGCTCGGAGCCGATTTCAGGGCACCCGGGCACATCCACCTCCTGAACACATCGGAGAAGATCCTGGAGTCCCGTTTCGGACACACCGAGCTCTGCACGGCTCTGATGTACATGGCCGGTGTGAAGCCGTCCGCGACCATCTGCGAGATGATGGGCGACGATTACGGCTCCAGGCCCAAGGCGAGCGTGAAGGAGTACGCCGATGCGGAAGGGATCCAGATTATCGACGGCAACGAAGTCATCGCCGCCTGGAAGGAATTCAAGAAGGACCACCCGGAGCTCTGACATGGTCAAGGTCATGGCCTCCGGCGTGTTCGATCTGATCCATCCGGGTCATGTGTCCTACCTGAACCAGGCCAGGTCCTACGGTGACCACCTAACGGTCGTCGTCGCCAGCGACCAGACGGTCAGGACGAAGAAGCACGAGCCGATCATGCCCGAGGACATGAGAGCCTCCATGGTCGGGTTCCTCAAGCCGGTGGACGAGGTGGTCATAGGCGGGACAGGGGACATCTTCGACACCGTATCGAAGATCAGACCCGATGTCATCGTCCTCGGATACGACCAGAAGTTCGACGAGGACAAACTCAGGAACGACCTCGCCGCCAGGGGAATGGGCTCCATCAGGGTTGTACGTGCGGACGAATGCGCCGATGACCTGAACGCGACAAGACGCATCGTCGCCAAGATCAGGGAGATGGGTTCCCAATGAAGCTGATTGGTATCGCGGACACCACGTTCGCGAGATACGACATGGGGCATTCCGCCATCGACGAGCTGCAGCACGCAGGGACGGGCTTCCGCATCATCAGGTACACAGTGCCGGGTGTGAAGGACCTCCCCGTCGCCTGCAAGAAGCTCATCGAGGAGCAGAACTGCGACATAGTCATGGCGCTCGGCATGCCGGGTCCCATGCAGAAGGACAAGATGTGCGCCCACGAGGCATCCACAGGCCTCATCCGCGCGCAGCTGATGACGAACAAGCACATCATAGAGGTCTTCGTCCACGAGGACGAGGCCAAGGACGATGCGGAGCTGGCTTTCCTGGCCGATAGCAGGGCCAGGGAGCATGCTCTGAACGTCTACGATCTACTGTTCCGTCCCGAGAGTCTCACGAAGAGGGCCGGCACAGGACTTAGGCAGGGATTCGCCGATAAGGGTCCCGTGAGATACAGATGAGGTATTGAAATGAAGGCGTACAAGATCGGAGCGGTAGTGGCGGAGTTCAACTACGAGGTCACATCGCTGATGTTGGAGAGGGCGAAGGCCGAGGCGGATTTCCTCGGAGTGAAGATCGTGAAGGAGATCAAGGTCCCTGGATGCTTCGAGATCCCCATGGCGACGAAGAAGCTTCTGGAGGACAAGGATATCGATGCGGTCATCACACTGGGTGCTGTCATCACAGGCGAGACCAAGCACGACGAGGTCGTCATAGCACAGGCCTCAAGGAAGATCATGGACCTCGGACTCGAGTACAACAAGCCCGTCGGATTCGGTGTCACCGGACCAGGCATGACCGAGCTCCAGGCAATGGACAGGATCGAGAAGGGCAGGGATGTCGTCGATGCTGTCGTGAAGATGCTCCAGAGACTGGAGTGACAAACATCAAAAATGCAGCCTTTCGGCTGCTTTCTTTGTTATTATTGATAAGGATCCTCACATCCTGGGCTGGCGTCCGTCGCTCAGGGCGATCTTGACGATGTCGATGACGTTGGACAGCGCTATGCCCGTGGACATAGCGATGGAGATGCATCCCTTGCCGTGGAGGTACATGTCTATGACCGCGCGGACGTCGTTGTTGTCCGTGTCCACGCTCTTGGGGTTGAAGCGCCTGGGGCCGCTCTGCCATGAGCGGGTCTTGCACTTGGGGCATCTCATCGGGGTTTTGGAGGTGCGCGAGAACCATGAGTGTCCGCATACGAAACAGGTGTAGGAGGTGGACTCCCCGTACCAGTGGTACGTGCCGCAGTGGGGGCATCTGGCGGGCATGTCGATGCCACTTGTCCACTCATGACCGCATCTTCCGCAGCGCTTGTCGGTGAGGTTCTTAGAGCTCATGGTACCACTTGGATGATATATCCAACATAGATTACCGATATAAATAGAATCCTGTTAAAAAATGAATGAATTTGAGCATCCAGATACAAAAGTGTGTTGGATGCATCCTCTGGTCATAATTTACTGGATGTATGGTAGCTTCCGATACCATTATATTGAGAACTCAACAAAAATGTATCCGACCGGCCCGTCCCTTCTCCTCGACAAATTCTTCTATTATGGGAATGCTCACGCCCCATGGACCCGTTGACAATCGTCCTCATCGCGATAGGGCTTGCGATGGACGCATTCGCCGTATCAATCTGCAAAGGATTGGCGATGAAGGCCCCTTCGATGAAGGCGACATTGATCGTGGGCCTGTGGTTCGGCGTCTTCCAGGGTCTGATGCCCCTTCTGGGGTACTACCTCGGATCCGCTTTCTATCAATACGTCTCGAGCATCGGGTACTGGATAGCCTTCGCGCTTCTGGTCATAATAGGTCTGAACATGATACGCGAGGCGCTCTCCGGGGATGAGGACGATGTGGACGACAGCATCGACGTGAAGACCATGCTCGTCCTGGCCGTGGCCACGAGCATAGATGCGTTCGCGGTAGGAGTATCGTTCTCGATGGAGGGCATGGACATAGCGGTGCCCGTGCTCGTGATCGCGCTGATAACGATGATGATATCGATGGCCGGCGTGAAGATCGGCAGCATCATCGGGGACATCCTCAACCGCAAGGCGGAGATCCTCGGCGGAGTGATCCTGATCCTGATAGGCGTGAAGATAATCCTGGAGAACTCAGGGGTTCTGTGAGAGGTCCTGTCCGTCCTCGGAGAGGAGCAGGAACCTCCTAGCGTAGTCCTCGACTGCTTCGTCCAGATTGAAATCATCGACGGCGCTGGAGCGGAAGTTGCGGAGGGCCATCAGTATGGAGTTGTCGTTGACGGATTTCATCAGCTCCCCCAGGTGGTACTCGAGCTCGAACATGTTGCTGTCGTTCCAGTGCCTGAAGATGCGGACGATGTGCTCGTCGGAGAAGTTGCCTCCGAGCTCCTCGTAGGACTTCTTCAGGAGATCGCAGACGTGCAGCCTGAGGTTGTCGTCCTCGCGATAGGTGTCCTCGTTGTAGTCGAAGTCCTCGAGGACTTCCTCGATGATGGAGCAGACGGTGCGGTAGTTGCGGCCGTATGCGAGGATCCTGTTGATCAGCTTGGGGATGATCGAGGGATAGATGTCCTCGTCGTCATCCAGTCCGCCGGACTGCTGATACATCCTGAAGTTGCGGTAGATGGTGATGTAGAACACGCCCTTGCAGGGAACATCCGCCTTTATGGAGAACTCGGTGGAGATCTGGTCGATGTACTCGATCGGGTTGAAGTCCATGAACTCGCGCTCCTTGAGACATATGGTCTCCATGATGCATTTGCAGACCGCTGTTATGTAAGCGTCGATGAACCTGACATCCTGGAGTGCGTCCAGACCCTTCTTCCAGTCGTTGTGGGCCTTCCCGTCCTCTCCGAGGGCGGAGTACACTATGCCGCGCGTGAAGTACATGTCGGCGGTGATCTCCTCCGCTCCGTCCATGATGGACTGGATCCTGTCCAGGGAGTCCTTGGCGCGCTCGGCGGTCCCGTTGAGGATGTCCGAGTATTCCGCCTCGTACGATTTGTTGAGGAGGAACGCCCTTGAATTCGATCTGGACCTGAATGTCCTCTTTCCGCATTCCTGACAAACGTAGAATCCCGGGTCATCCGCGGAAATCTCCCCGCCGCAATATGGGCAGAGTCTTATGGTGAAGGCCATGCTCTGTTGATTCCCGTGGGGTTATAATAGGCTTGCTGGACCAAGCTAGACAAGTTATTTATATGACCGCACATGCCCACAACTGGTCGGGAAGTTATGCCCAGGCGGTTAAACTTTCCTAGGTATCACGGCTGCATCGAGGTCGCTATCTCGTCGGCCAAGGCCTCGAGCTCTGCGACCTGATCGTCCTTCATCGAGGACTTGATGACAAGGCTCTCCCCGATCTTCGTCATGTTCTTGAGGGACGACAGCCTCTCGTCGATGACCTTGTGCGCCTGGGGTGCCCACGAGCCGTTGCCTATGACGGAGTAGCACCTGTTCTGAAGGGTCATGATCTCCATCTCTTCCAATACTGCGGACATCGCCGGGTGGAGGTGGTTGTTGTACGTCGGGGATGCGAGGACGATGTTGGTGAACCTGAACGCATCCGCGAGGATGTATGACGGGTGGGTCCTGGTGATGTCGTACATGGAGATCCTCTCCACACCCTTGCCCTTGAGCATGATGGCCAGCTTCTCAGCCACGCAGGCGGTGTTGCCGTACATCGAGGCGTATGCGATGACCACGCCCTTGTCCTCGGGCTCGTAGAGGCTCCAGCGGACGTACTTCTCCATGATGTATCCGATGTCGTCTCCCCTCCAGATCGGGCCGTGCAGAGGGCAGATCATCTCAAGGGGAAGCCCCTCCAGCTTGTTGAAGACCGACTGGACCTTGGAGCCGTACTTCCCGACGATGTTCGAGTAGTACCTCCTGGCAGATTCCAGGTAGTCCCTGTCGAAGTCGACCTCGTCCGCGTAGAGCGCTCCCGAGAGCGTCTTGAACGTGCCGAAGGCATCCGCGGAGAACAGGATCTTGTCCTTGCTGTCGTATGTGAACATGACCTCGGGCCAGTGCACCATGACGGCGAAGATGAACTTCAGGGTGTGCTTGCCGAGGACCAGCTCGTCGCCGTCCTTCACTTCCAACTTGTGTGCGGGCTCGATGCCGTAGAAGTTCTTCATGAGGTCGAAGGTCTTGCTGTTGCCCACGACCGTCACATCGGGATATGTCTCGAGGACCTGGATGATGGCCGCACCGTGGTCCGGTTCCATATGGTTGATCACGAGGTAGTCCAGGCTCTTTCCGGCCATCACGTTGCGGAAGTTGCCCCAGAACCTGGATGCTATTGATGCATCGCACGTGTCGAGGAGGCAGGTCTTCTCATCCAAGATGATGTACGAGTTGTACGAGACGCCTTCGGGGACCGGTATGGAACCCTCGAACAGATCCGCGGTCCTGTCATCGCCGCCGATCCAATAGATGTCGTCCGTTATCCTCGTCTCCGTACCTTTTGTGATAGCCATGATTCCCGCATATCCTTCATCGAATTTATTATCCATCCCGTCCGGGACTCCCAACGCAATAGGTATATCCGATGACCAGAATCCGTCAGGCATGATCTTCGTGTTCTCAGGCACCGGCAACTCCTATCACGCGGCCAAGCGCATCGCGACCGCTCTGGAGTGCGACATGGTCGAGATGGCCGCCGCAGTTAGGTACAAGCGCACGTTCTACAACGCATCCGACGAACCCGTGGGGTTCGTCTTCCCGGTTTACTTCCACGGACTGCCGTCCGTGGTGGAGGAGTTCCTCTCCACGGTGGAGGTCAGGAGGCCCGGACATGTGTTCTGCGTATCGACATGCGCCGGGGAATCCGGAAGGGCCTGCGAGCAGGTGCAGGAGATTCTCGGCAACAGGCTCAGGGTAGATGCATCGTACGATGTCCTGATGCCCGAGAACGCTGTGTTCTACGAGGACGTCCCCGGCAAGGATGAGGCCAAGGCGATCAACGATGCGGCGGATGCCGCTATCGATGGTATAATATCATCAATAAAGGCAGGGGAGAAGGGCGACCGCAGGACCATGGCAGGTTCCGACTGCTTCGAGAAGATGAGGGAGGATTACGAGGACTTCAGGTTCACCGACAGGTTCTCGTACGACGAGAACTGCATCGAATGCAGGATATGCGAGCATGTTTGCCCGGAGCAGATCATAAAGGTGTACCACAGGAAGCCCGTGTGGGACGACGCCATGTGCTCGATGTGCATGAGCTGTGTCAACATGTGTCCTAAGAGGGCCATACAGATGGGCGACATCACCAAGGACAGGGGAAGGTACTTCCATCCCACCTACTACATGTGGAGCCTCGGTGTGACCCCTCCGTACAAGCGCGAGGACTTCGAAAGGTACGACAAAGGATTGAGGTGAGACAATGGCGGTATTGGGATTCACGACTACCAGCAGTTTGATCAAGGATCAGGCGGAGATGGTAAAGAACAAGGGACTCGAGGCTTTCGGGGTGTCCGTCATAGACGACATGGAAGGGAAGCATGAGCCGATCAAGTCCAGCAACGCGCAGCTGCACCTGTTCATGCAGATGAAGAGGGGCAACGTGACGCACATGCTCTTCTGCTCGGCCGAACAGGCGGAGATCCTCATCTCGAACATGGAATCGTATTACGGCAAGGAGAAGGCGGACAAGATACTCTCTTCCGTCAAGATCCTCGCCGCCGGCGACTCCGAGGGATTCCTCAAAGGAAGGTTCGAGGAAGTTTCCCAGGCTGGAACATTGGAATCAACGGTGGACGAACTCGCTCGATTTTCCGAATAAACGATTTATACACCGTCTTAGAATCTAAGGCTTGAGGTATAATCATGCAATTGATTGTAGAACAGTCAAGGACAAGCATGATCATCAACGCACTGTTGCTGATCATCGTCGGTGCCCTCTTCATCATCGACGAGAACCTTGCCCTCAGTGTCGGATTCATCATTGCAGGTGTGTTCCTTCTCATCTCCGGTCTGGTGCCTATGATCCAGACCAAGAGCGTGGACGTCATGGGAGTCATCATGGTCGTCCTGGGAATACTCCTGATTGTGATCCCCAACGTTTTCGCAGACATCACATTCATCGTCATCGGTATCATCACCATCATCGTCGGTGCTTTGTACTTCGTAGGAGCATTCAAGCAGTCCGGTTCCTCCAAGATCGTTGGAATCATCGTCGGTCTCCTGATCCTGATCGCAGGTATCATGATCCTGACCCGTATGGACCTCGCATTCGTGCTCTTCGGAATCTTCCTCATCATCGCCGGTGGACTGAACATCGTCGGTGCGATGAAGAAGAACTGATGTCAAAACAGCCGGGTTTTCCCGGCATTTCGATTCTTTTTTATCGTTTGGATTGTTCTGATGATAACAGCGTTAAATGTTAATGTTAAATTAACATTAAAATATGAGACAACATAAGGATGCATTGATTCGATGCCTGATTTCGAACGTGAAACGGAGTATCTCGAATACAGGGGATCCCTGACAGAGAGGCAAGATGCCTACGTCTCGTTAGCCGCGATGCTGAACAAGCACTGCTAGGGAACAGTCATATTCGGCGTGAAGGATGATGGGACAGCTATCGGGGTGGATGTCGGCACTGACACCCTTCGTTCGATCTCCCAGGATATAGCCAACTCCATAGAACCAGAGCCAATCTCAAAGTTGGAGGTCCTGGAACCGAGACCGGGCGTGAGATGCATCTCTGTCTTTGTGGAAGGCAACGATCGCCCGTATTCCAAGAGCGGGATGTATCTCATCAGATCGGGAGAGGAGAACAAAGTGATTCCCCGCATCGAGCTGAGGAAGATGTTCCAATCATGCACGGATCTTCTGAAAGAGACTCCTTCTTCCAATCAGGAGCTGACATTCGGCGAGCTGACCGACATGATGAGGATGAAGGGGCTCCACATAGTCGATGAATCGAAGCTTGCGAAGGATCTGGGGTTTGCATGTTCCGACGGGTCCTTCAACATGGTCGGTCTACTTGTTTCTGATCAGAATCCGTTTACGTTATCAGTCTCTGTGTTCAGGGATGGGACCCGTAACGAACTGAAATACAGCAGTGACTTCTCCGGTCACAGCATCATGAGGGAGCTCCTCAGTGTGCAGGATTATGTGAACAGCATCAACGAGACCGCCGTTGACATGAGCAGTTTCATCAGACAGGATGTTAAGCTATTCGACATGGACAGCTTCAGAGAGGCCTGGGTGAATGCCGTGGTCCATAACACCTGGTCTTTGGGGATTCCGCCTGCGGTGCAGATATTCGAAGATAGGTTAGAGGTGATATCATACGGGTCGATCCCCTACGGTCAGACCGAGGAGAAATTCTTCCAAGGCGTCAGCATGCCTGTCAACGAGGCTCTGATGCAGATATTCCGTTCATTAGGGTTGAGCGAGCATACAGGTCATGGGATACCGATAATCACCGACAGGTACGGGCGCGAGGCGTTCGGACTGACCGGTGCGAATGTCCGTGTCACCATCGCATACGATGCGAGGAGGAGCAGCTCTCTCCGGAACGACGAGGTCGCTGAGATATTGTCGAAGAACGAGAAGCTAATCCTGTCCCTGTTGATGTCTGAACCCACCTTCACCTTAGAGAGGGTCTCCCAGATCACCGGTATCGGGGTCAGCAATACACGCGGCATAGTCTCCGGCCTCAAGATGAGAGGATATCTCGCCAGGTCCGGTTCAAGGAAGAAGGGTACCTGGGTGGTAAATGAGGAGAAGCTGTCGTGACGGCCATTGTTACGCATTACTGATGGATCGAATTTGCGGATCAGATTTGGATGCTTTCGAGGTCGGAGCGGAGAGCCTAGAAAGATCGTGATTCAGCAATCTCAGGTGTCGATGAAGCGTTTGCAAATAGCTGTTTTACAAATTACTATTGTGCAAAACAGCAAATCATGCAGTTTATATATTCCTGTGCTGGCGTGATTGCCTTGTTCTACGGGAGGAGCCGCGAACTGGAGGAACTCAACAGGAGATACGCATCGGATGAATTCCAGTTCATTCCCGTCTACGGCAGGCGTCGTGTAGGCAAGACGACGTTGATCAACGAGTTCGCGAAGGACAAGGTCTGCGTGTACTTCACGGCGGTGAAAGGCTCCCTCAACACGAACATGCGCATCCTTGCATAGAAGGGATGTGAGGATTGCTTCCGATCCTGTGACGATTCAGAAGTTGAAACTTGGCGATCCGCGGTATTCCGGCGGTACCTGGCTTTCGAAGCTTATGAACCCGATGTTCTCCACCTCGGCGGATACCTCATCCGGGAAGAGCTCGGTGTTCAGATATTCGATGAAGGCCCTCTCGTCAAAGCGGAACCCCCAGCCGTCGAAGTACCTGTCCTTTCCTGGACCGTCATAAAGCCAATCGAAGAATATGTCCAGGTACTTCCTCAGGTCGTCTGCCACAGGGTCCGGAACGGAGTACACAGTGCTGTCTCCGTCTGCGCTGAGGATTATATGTTTCATCTGACACCCGGAAGAGGCAACGGACTGCGGACTATATAAAGCGACCTGTGAATGAACATTCGACCAATTTACGAACTATTCGGCCATTATTCGATAATCATTCGACCAATTCGATTAGAATCGACCATCGCATTGTAATCCGTATGGCGGAACACGGTAGGACGGAGTGTGTAACGGAGTACTCCGAGAAGATATCCGAACTCGTCGTTGGATTATCCAACTCCGAAGGTGGGAGGATACTCGTCGGCATCGATGATAATGGCAGTATGGTAGGTCTCGAGGACCGCATCGAGACCGCACTCAGGTGCGTCCATGCGATGCGCGACAAGGGACGTACCGGTTTTAAGGACAGAATGGAGATCTCGGGTTCGGTCCTGAGGCAATATGACGATGTGATGAACTTCATCCGCAGGAATGTCAGGATGTCCTCTCTGATCTCAGGCACGCAGAGGATAGATTCTGCGGATTACCCCATGGAGGCGGTGAGGGAGATCGTGCTGAACGCCATCATCCACAGGGATTACAGATCGACGGGGTCCACCCTGGTATCGATGTACGACGACTGCATGGAGGCCGCATCTCCGGGCTCGCTTCCCGAGGATATGCCGGAGAACCTCTCAGTCCTGTCGCCGGGGCGGAGCTCCATGTACTCCTTAAAGGAGAACGGGAACACCTCGATCTCGATGTACCTCCCGGACAGCTTTGTAGACAGCTAGGACGAGAGTATCTTGGAACTGGAGCCTGTTATGTAGATGTCGCAAGTCGCCCCTGGCCACCAGCATCGCTACAAGTCTCTCCCACTCGTCCACGTTCTGGATTTCGTCCAGGAAGATGTAGTGCATCCCTTTGGCATCAAGGACGGGCTGCATCATGTTCTTCAGTTCTTCGACGGATATCTTGTCGAAGGTTAGGTCCAGGTCTATATGGAAGATGTTTCCTTCGTCGGTATCATCGGTAATGATCTGCATGAACTGATTCATTATCGTGGTCTTGCCTGTCCTGCGCATGCCTATCAGGACCTTCACCGTCCTGGGCATATCACTGGATGCGGACAGGAGGTCCAGATAATCTTTCCTGGCGATCTCCATGCTTCATCTATTGATGCGGAGTTATAACAATTTCAAATCAATCTTAAAAAATCATCAAAAATCGAAAAAGTTTAAGATAAATCTGAAATTTTCATCGATATTGTACGGGTCTAACCTATCATAAATGAGGTGCGAGCGATCGCTAGGATCGCCCGACACCAATTTGCAATCAGGGTTTACAATGATCGGAGCGCACCGACGATCTCATGGGGGAGATAGGGTTCCTCCAGGTACTCGATGTCGTCGTCGCTCAGCTTCAGTTCGATGGATGCTATTGCATCCTCCATGTGCGAGACCTTTGTCCCTCCGACTATGGGAGCGGTGACGCCCTTGGCGAAATGCCATGCGAGCGAGACCTGCGACATGGACACCCCGTACCTGACGGACAGCTCATGGACGCGTTCGATTATCTGCAGGTCGTTCTCCTTCGCACGGTCGTACTTGTCGGCCAGGACCCTGTCCGTGGAGCTTCTGAGGCTTCCTGACGTCCATCCAGTATGGGCGAGATGACCGCCTGCCAGTGGACTGTACGGTATGAGCGACACCCCGTACTGCCTGCAGATCGGGATCAGTTCCCTCTCGTCCTCGCGGTACAGGAGGTTGTAGTGGTTCTGCATGGTGGAGAACATCGCCCATCCGTTCCTCTCCGCCGCTATCTGCATGTTGTGGAACTGGTATCCGTACATGGCGGACGCGCCGATCGCCCTGACTATCCCGGATTCTACGAGATCGCTGAGAGTTTCCATCGTCTCCTCGATCGGGGTGCCGTAATCGAAGCGGTGTATCTGATACAGGTCGAGGTAGTCGGTGCCGAGACGGTCCAGAGTCAGGTCGATCTCCCTGAGTATGGCCTCCATGCTAAGATGTCCCTCGTTGAAGTACACCTTGGATGCCAGGACGACGTCCTCGCGGGGTATCTCCAGCTCCCTGAGGGCGTGTCCTATGAACTCCTCGCTGGTGCCGTGGCTGTATGTGTTGGCGGTGTCGATGAAGTTGATCCCGTTCTCGAAGCAGAATCCGATTACTTCCTTGGTCTCCTCTCTGCTGAGCGTCCATCTGTGGAAATCCTCGGAGGGTTCCCCGAAGGACATGCCTCCCACGCAGATGCGTGAGACCTTGATGCCTGTGTTCCCAAGTTCGGCATATTCCATATTCATCACATCAGGCTCTTCCCGAACTCGTACGCCTTCTCAGGATACTGGCTAGAACGGGTCATGGAGGGGGTTCCGCAGCCTCTTCCGAGGACCATTCCCTCGTCGCGGAGGTTCAGATACCTGACCAGCGTCCTGTAGTGTGATGTGAGCGCATCGAAGGTCCAGTCGTCGGAGTTCCATGCGACGGAGATGAGCGCCGATCTCATGTTCCTGCTCGAGATGCTTGAGTTGTAGGAGCAGAACCTGTCCACCACGGCCTTGAGCTGTGCGGACATGCCGAAGTAGTACAGAGGGGTGGCGAACACCATCATGTCCGACGACAGGATCTCCGAACGTATCCTGCTGTTATCGTCATCGAGGGTGCACGGCCCCTCGTATCCGCATGCGACGCATCCTCCGCAGGGCGAGACGTCCATGTCGCAGACGTTGAACACGGTGCATGCGTGGCCGCTCTCTTCTGCACCTTTGACGAAGCTATCTATGAGCATGGCCGTGGAGCCGTCCGTGTTGGGGCTGCCCTGGAGCACGGTTATCCTCATGCGGAGGCCTCCATGCCCATACCTGCGACCCACGAGCGTACGTCTTCATATGAAGCCGATCCGGAGAACCTCTTGCCGTCCAGCCATGTGCCCTGATGGGTGAGGTCCTTCAGATGGGTGGCGCTGCTTCCGATGCCGCTGCTCCCTGAGGTGCAGAACGGGATGACGGTCTTTCCGGAGAGGTCGTACGTCTCGACGAACGTCCACATGATCTTCGGCGAATCGCCGTACCATATGGGATATCCGAGGAAGATGCGGTCGTATCCGCTGAGGTCCATGCTGTTGGCGATCCCGGGGCGGGCGCTGTCGTCGCGGTCCTCCGCATTGCTGCGGCAGTCCCTGTTCCCGTAGTCGAGGTCGCCGCTGGTGTATTCTATGGCAGGGGTTATGCGTATCAGGTCGCCGCCTGCGGCCTGGGCGATCTTCTCCGCCACCGCCTTGGTGTTCTCCGTTTCGGAGAAGTACACCACGGCCGTGGACACGTCCGAATCGGCTGGCGTGTCCGGGACCGGTGTCGGTCTGTCGCCGCCGTTGCCGGCGAGCACGAACGCCGCCGATGCGATGGCCACGACTGCCACAATGGCGATCACCATCATGATGTTCCTGCTCATCAAAGTCACTCCAGGGAATCGATCCATTTCTCCACGGTCGACTTGTCCGCGCGGTTGATGAGCTTACCGGGCTTCCACTTCGCATCGGGGCTCACATCCTTGTGCAGTTTCGTGTCGCTGCTGCCGACTCCGCTGCCTCCCGATGTGCAGAACGGGATCAGCGTCTTGCCGGAGAAGTCGTAGCTCTCCAGGAAGGTGTCGATGATGCGCGGAGCTACACCCCACCAGATGGGGAATCCCACGAAGACAGTATCGTACTCGTCCATGTCATCGACATGCGACGATATCTTCGGCCTTGCCTTCTGGTCGTTCATCTCCACGGAGCTCCTGCTCTTGGAGTCCCTCCAGTTGAGGTCCGTATCGGTGTATCTCTTCTCAGGGACGATCTCGAAGAGGTCCCCCTTGGTCACATCGGCGATTGTGCGTGCGACGCTCTCGGTCACACCGCTGGCAGAGAAGTATGCGATTAATGTTCCCGACATCATCTCATCTCCTTCTCCCAGAAGCGGATGGCATCTATGCCGAGGCGGTCGGCCGTCTCCTCGATCGTCCTGATCTCGTCATCACTGAGTTCAACGTTGGACGCCTTCACGGCATCCTCCACCTGCTTCTTGCCGGTGACGCCGATGATCGGCAGTGTTCCCTTCGCGATAGCCCATGCGATCGGTATCTGAGCCGTGTTCACGCCGTGCTTCGAGGCGACCTCTGACAGTTTGGAGTTGATGATCTCCAGCTTGTCCATCAAGGGGTTGTATGTCTGGGCGCGGGCGGAGCCTTCGGGCATGGGGTGGGATGAATCATATTTCCCTGTGAGGGCCCCCTGCTCCAGGACCATGTACGAGAAGAATGTGATGCCGTTCTTCCTGCAGTAATCGAGGATGCCGGAGCGCTCGGAGGAGCGGTTTATGAGGCTGTAGTGGTTCTGGACGGCGGAGAGCTTCAGGCCGTGCTCATGGAGTATCTCATCCGCCTGCTTGATCTCCGAGAGGTCGTGGTTGGACACCCCGATCATCGGGGCGTCCTCCTTTCCCTCGAAGTACTCGGCGACCTTCCTAGTCCATTCCGGAGCGCCGGCGGTGTTGTGTATCCAATAGATGTCGAACCTGTCCAGGCTCATGATGGACAGCTGTCTGTCCAGCATGTCCTTCACCGGCTGGGATGAGGATGCGTCCATCATCTGCGGTGTGAGCTTGTCGGAGATCATGTAGGAGCTGCGGGGCAATCCCTTGATGAACCCTCCCAGCACCTTCTCGGACTGGCCGGCGCCGTATGCGTACGCGGTGTCCCACAGGTAAAGGCCGTTGTCCATCGCGGTGTCGAACACCTCTTTGAGGACGTTCTCGTCCTGCTTGCCGCCGAAGGTACCGTCGTTCCCCCAGGCCCATGCGCCCAATGCGATCCTAGGCATGTCCATTCGATCACCTGTCGGAGAGCAGGGTGCCGCCGACGGCGATGCTGTCCCTGGGGTACTCGTTGAAGAACATGTAGAACGCCTTGGCGTCTATCCCGGTGATCCTGGAGATGGATTCGGTGAATTCCTTGGCTATCTGCGCCTTCTGCTCCTTTGTGAGATTTGATATATCAACTGTTATCGATGGCATTCTTTCCACTTCCTTGCTTCTTCAGCAGATTGAGAACGAGTTTGTAGGTCAGATCATGGACGGAATGGGGGATGAACCCGACACCAGCGGCGGACATTGCCTCCTTCTGACGTTCCGTCACCTCCGTGTACGGGCACAGCCCGTAGAGGAACGGGAAGAAGGAGTGCAGGAAATCGTCGAGATCGTCCTCATCGAGATCGGGGTGGCATTCGGATACCAGTCCTCTGACTGATGTCAGTGTCCTTCCGTATGAGCGCTTGAAGTCGGTGAGGTTTTCGATGCGGCTGTTCCCCTCCATGTCGTAGAAGTTCATGGACAGGATCCTAAGCATCTGCTTCCTCCTCTCGAGGGAGTCGGCCAGGATCTCTGCGAGATCCCCGTCGGACATCCCAGCGGCCCTGTCCTTTGCGGAATCTATCTCGTCCGCCCATCCGTCGTACTCCCTCTGGAGTAGGGCCAGGAAGATCTCCTCCTTGGTGCGGAAGTAGTTGTAGATGGATGTGCGTGTGAATGTCGTCTCCTGGGCGATGTCTGCCATGGAGATGTCCGCGAAGCCCTTCCTCGAATAGAGGGTGCTGCAGGCATCGATGATCTCGTTGCGCCTGTTCTCGATCAGTTCCTGTGTCTTTCTTGGCATCAGTGTCGTCCGTCCTTGTATTATGACATTGTGTCACTGACATTATGTCAGAATAGATATAAAAATGCAAGAGGTCTTATCATTTGCATATTTTGTTGATTCTAATATGCATATAATCGGACTATATGCATATTCTATATCGTAAAAAATCTACATGAAGGATGTGATGAGATACGATTACGGTTTCATCAGGAAACTCGGCATCCCGGCGAAAGCATTCGGTGCGTTCCATCGCGTGCTGTCCAGGATGATCAAGGACGGCAGGATAATCAGGGCAGGCACCAAGCGCTCCGCCAGATACAGACGGGTGCGATCCAGTCGGTTCGAAGAAGAGTCGTCTATAAGAAAAAGGGGCCCCGTGAGGGGCTATGATGGTGTTTCACTGGCCGGACATGGCCTTGACCGTGCCTGCGGTCATGGAGTCCAGCTCCTTGATCGTCTCGGATATCTTGATGCCCTGGGGGCAGACCTTCTCGCAGCTCCTGCATCCGATGCATGCCGAAGGCATTTTGTCCTTGGGAAGCGACATGATGAACATCGCCGAGATGAACCCTCCGCCGGTGAAGCTGGTCTCGTTGTAATGCGACATGAACGAGGGGATGTCCAGCCCCTTGGGGCAGTGGGTGAGGCAGTATTTGCATGAGGTGCAGGGAACGATCTTCCCGCTGACCATGCCCTTGGCGATTCCCGTCAGGACCTCTTTCTCCTTCTCGTTCAGGGGCTTCTTCTCGTCGAAGATAGAGATGTTCTCCATCATCTGCGACATCTTGCTCATTCCGGAGAGGATCATGGTCACGCCCGGCACGGACTGCACGAACCTGAACGCCCACTCGACGGGCTTGATCCCGGGGCGGAGCTCATCAAGTTTCTTGAGTCCTTCCTCGGGGATCTTCGCGAGCATGCCTCCGCGGAGGGGCTCCATCACCCATATGGGGATGTTCCTCTCATTCAGCATCTCCGCCTTCTTGCGGGCATCCTGGAACTCGTAGTCGACGAAGTTCATCTGTATCATCCCGAACTCCATGTGGTCGCCGTATTTGTCTAGGAATCTCCTCATCGTGTTGAGATTCCCGTGGCATGAGAATCCCAGGTGCTTTATGCGCCCCTTCTTCCTCTGCTCGAGGAGGTAGCTGAACGTGTGGTACTTGTCATCGTCCAGGTAGCGGTCGATGTTCAGCTCCGTGACGTTGTGCAGGAAATAGAAGTCGAAATAATCGGTCTGGCATTTCTCGAGTTGCTTCTCGAAGATCTCCTCGACCTTACCGAAATTGTTCACATCGTAGCCGGGGAACTTGGTGGAGAGGTAGAACGAATCGCGGGGGTGCTTCTTCAGAGCTTTCCCCACCACGATCTCGGAGTTGCCGGCGTGATATCCCCATGCGGTGTCGAAGTAGTTGACCCCTTCCTCGTACGCCTTGTCGATGAGCCTCTCGGCCTCTGTCTCGTCGATGACGGCATCGTTGCCGTCAATCACCGGAAGACGCATCGCGCCGAAGCCCAGTGCGGACAGCCTGCGGCCATGGTATTCGTTGTAGTACATGGAGATTCGAGACATATTGGGAATATAATCTTTATCAGGGTCTTGGAAAGTCAATGGTGCAGGAAGCGGGTGCATCGTATCCGATGTCAGTGTATGTGAAGTTGAAACCCTCTTCCGGGATTTGGTTTGAAATGAACCAACCAGACTTTGAACACATTTGGGGTAACTGCGACCCCAAAAAGTCGCTGACGTGGCCGAATATTCTGTGAGTCTCAGGTATCGGATGACAGTGTGGGCTTCTGCTGAAGGCCAAGAATAGCTTCTGCGCAAATCCGATTAGCATCTATGTTATCGTTCATGATCAGATTGCTACTTGTTCAGTTATAATTCAGTTAAACCGAAATTCTGGGCGTGTAAGTAATTCATCCTTTTGGCTCGGTGAGCAGCATGAGGTCGCATAGCTCCATGCCTGCCATCGGCTCCTTCGGTACTTCGACCTTAAAAAGGTCGAAGATTCCTCTGCAGTTCTTCGATATCT